>Ga0214917_10005747_pt1 | contig 13140 bp, 22 predicted proteins | sample LL_1208_BB_MetaG_FD_177983 | JGI IMG/M metagenome (GOLD analysis project Ga0214917, IMG submission 177983) | Freshwater microbial communities from Lake Lanier, Atlanta, Georgia, United States - LL_1208_BB | ecosystem: Environmental > Aquatic > Freshwater > Lake | place: USA: Georgia | collected... | reverse complement strand
CAAAGTTGTTATAGTCGTCGCTAGATATTAACGCAAGTTCGGACTGCAATTTCTGATATCCCTCGTCCTTATCCTTACCGTCGTAGGCGCCAGTAATGTTTCTAGGCATTACCGAAAACCTATACAATTTCCAGGCCGATTGCGGCTGTTCATTGTACCAGTTTAATACTGCGCCTGCAGTTCGTAGTTGTGCCGTAGCTGCCATAATTAGATATAATAAACTCCAAAAATGAAACTGAAATTGGTTGTGTTTGCAGGTGCGCTAGCAATTTGAATAAACGACTTATCCCAGGTCACTTTTTGGCCCTGAAATTCAAACAACTGACGTACAAACGGCGTGCTTGCACTTGTTGTTGCCTGTGTGCGTACCATTGACACTAGTGGTATTCTGTAAAGATCCTGGCGCTCATTTGCATAAAGTACCAGGTAAGATTTCTGTAAAATTGCTGCTGTTGCTGTTGCTACGTTGTTTGGCGATACTGTCATTGTATCAACGCCAAAAGTTTCCATAGCCAAAAGGCTAGTGTAACGCAATTTCGGTAGATCAGGAAAAGACCATTGTGTTTGCGTTTGCCCTGTGCTTGCTACTCCAGGCACTAACAATTCTACTAGTTCGTATTTAGCGGCTTTAAATGCCATTGTAAAAAGTTTAAATAGGGCCAGCACTAGGCTGGCCCTGGTTAAAAAAATTAACGTACTGGTGTAACGTTTTGTGCCAAATGACCTCTTAAAATCAAAATAGCGCGGCTGTTTGTTTCTACAGCTGCCATAGCTTGTGGTAATTGTACCTGCAAGCTATTTTGTTTTGATCCTACAAGTACCCAGGCTGGCTCGATTGGATAAAACGCGTTTTCGCTACCGTCGTTTTGATCTACAAAGGCTTGCGTGTTAGCTGCGTAGTAAGGCGCAGTTTGTGCTTGCTGTTGTGGTACAAAATAGTGTCTGTACAGATCATAAGCCGGTACAATTTGGCGATTATTTACTGTCAATGTTAAACTAGAGTTATACCAGTTTAACAAACTAGTCGCTGTGTTAGAAGCACTAAATGTGATTGGACTAGGGTAAGTAAATAAACGGTAATTGCTTGCTGTGCTGCTACTAGGTACAGCGAAAAATAATCCCATTGAAGAACATACAAACGCGTCCTGTAAATTCAAACGCTGCTCTGTGTTAAAGCTAGTTGTGTTTGAACTAGAAACGTCGTTAGTTAATACTGGAAACTGATAGTTTGTGATAGTAGTTGATAAAGCTACTTCCAAACGAAGATAGGACTGTGAAAGTACAGCCTGTCCTAGCGAAAAACCAGCGCTATTGATAGCCTGTTTCGCTTTTTCAAATGCTAGGCGTGTGCCTACTGCTGTTGCCATTGTTTTTGTTGCCCTGTTCGATTGCCCAGGGCCGGGCTTTTAGTTTTTAAATAAAGGTGAATACAGCTGATTTTATTTTAGTCCTCTTCGTCGTATCCTGCCAGTACAGAAAGGTCGTCGCCAGCCATAACGCTGTCGTCGCCTGCTATTACGCTGATATTATCAGGTACTTCGCCAACTGTTACTGGAAAAGTCATTGTGTCGTCCATAGCACCCAATGCAGGTACTAGGTTACCAACTAGACCAGCGCCACCTGCTGCGATCATTCCGTTTCCAACTGCTTTACCGATATCCCCTTTCAGGATCATTGGAAAAGCTAGTCCGATACCTAGAACTGCTGCATTTTTAATGCGCTCATCGCCTACTGGTATGATTCCAGCGACTTTTTTACCAATAACTGCACCAGCGATAATTCCTAATGCAGCTGTAATGTTGGCTTTGCCAACTGCACCCATTCGACGACGGCGTGTACTGCGTCTGCGTGTGCTTTTTCTACGTCTTGCCATTTTGTTTTTATTGTTGTGTTAATACGTCCATTACCATAGTAGCTTGTCAGCAAAGTAGCCTGGCGATCCTTTCACTTTTCTGTCTTTTTCGTGCCTGGCTTTGTAAAGTTTTCGGCGCTGATCTGCTACTTTTTTACCGAATAACTTTTTGTAGGTAGGGTAATCTAAATAACCCCTAGCGCCTACACTAACTACAAAATTTCCTTTTCTGTCATAAACATCAATTTTTTTATCTGCCTTATTACTGGGCCGCACTTTAACATTCAATCGCTTTGCCTGGGCCAGCGTGTAAGGCAAGATTTTGTACATTATTCTTCAAAGTTTCCTAGATCAAATTCTTGTTTTGTTCTGTTCGCATATTGTAACGCTAATAACTGTCTGTCGTGTGTATCTAACAAGTCAAACCAGTTGTCGCCTCTACTTCCAAATTCTTTGTTATATTTTTTCAATGCAGCGTCAATATAGTATCGCCATAGCTTTGCTGCTTTATTAATATCAAACGTGCCTTTTTTATATTTCTTTGTTAAGTTCTGTAAAATAGGTCTTCGACTTTGATAATACAGCTGGCTGTCGTTATCTGCAAATAGTTCAATTTCTCTAGCTGCGTCAGGATCTCTAAATTCTGGTAGCGCGCCAATTCTTTTACGTTTTACTACAGCGTAACCATGTTCAAGCCTGTATCCTTTTTTTTGTAGTTGTTTTTTTAATTCCTTACTCTTAATCTTTACTCCGCTTACTACTTTTATATTTACGTTATGACTTTTAGTATCGGTGTGCATTTCTGTACCCTTACTTTTTTTAGCCTTAACTTTTGTTGCTGCTTTCTTTTTTGGCGCTGCACCTACTTTTTTACCTGCACGCTGTTTGCTGTAGCTGATAGCAAATGCCTGCTTTACAGCTTGCGCCTGCGTTAAACTAGGATTCTTTTTGCGTAGCTTTTTTGCCTCTGCTACTACTGCTTTAAATTTTGCCCTAGCTGCTCGTTGTTTTGCTGTCATTATTTACGAATTATTAAGTAATAAACGGCTGCGCCGCCAATTACCCAGGGTAAAAAATTAGGTTTGCCTGTTGCTACTTTTTGAGTAAAAGCTGGCGTTTGTGTTATTTCCATACTAGGCGCGCTATCCTCATTAAAAACTTGGTCAGCGGTATCAATGTTTGCAGCCTCGGTTGCTGCTTTAGGCTCTAGTGCTTTTTTTGCTAATTCTTGCGCCTTTGCATTTAGCGCGTCTTTACCCAGTTGTACTAATTCCGCTGGATCTATTCCAATGTCGCGTAAAACGTTTGCAACTTTTACTAGTAACGGCGCTGCCGCTGTTGCTGTTGCTGCGGCTGGTGCTACTCCAATTTGACTGTCGCCAAAAATTCTTTTTTTCTTTGATCCACTTTCCCAAGCCTTTTTTAGTGCGTCAATCTTTCCGCCTGCACTTTCCCAAAAATGAGTAATTTTTGTAGGTGCTTTTTGCCAGCCTATTGATAGTTTATTTGCTAGGCCGCCAAAGTTTAACGCTACTAGCGCTAAAAATGCATTTCGTACTGGCGCTGCTGCTACTTTTAATACAGCCTTTGCACCTTTCTTTAGCACTTGCCCTGTTGTACGTCCAGCAGCTTTGCGAGCAGCTTTCACTTCCGTTACGGCTGCTTTTTTCGCCGCTTTTGTCGGCGCGCTTTTCTTTGCTGCTTTAGCAGCTTTTAAGGCCGCTTTTTGTTCCGCTGTTGCGCCGATTCCGCTTATTGAATATAGTGCCATAGGTTTTCTATCTGTTGCGTATGTGTACGCTTTTTTATAGTCGAATTTATTTAAAACTGGATCTATCCAAATTTCATTCTTCGTTCCAGGGTTTACTACTACAAAAACATGCTGCGGCTCTTTGTTAAATACCCTGTAGCTAGCAAATCTGTAGTTAAACGGTATGCCTAGATTTTGTAAAATGCCGCCAGCAAATAAACTGTAATGCTTGCAATCGCCATAGCCCTGCGCTAGTATTGCGCTAGGACTTTTTACCGTTTGTCTGCTACCAGGCTCAATAACATATTTTACATTTCCCTTAAGAAAATTAAAAATTTTCCTAGCTGTATCTCTAGTAGATCCTGCGTTAAAAAAAGAACTAATTTTTGCATAATCGCCAGCGTGCCTCTTATGCGCGTCCAGTATTGCCGAAATAATATCGCCTGTGCTTTGATCATCTGTTAGCATTTCTCGGCGATTTTCAAACGGCGCTAACTGGCCCATTAATACGTTCACGTTCATATTGTACGACTTTCGCTAATTGGTACAACTAGTCCGTCCACGTTAGCTGTTCCCTGGAAACTAGCTGCAATAGTACCTATTGGCTGCGTCAAAATTTCTCTTACTGATTCAAACAATCCAAATGCACTAGGTCTAGCTGTAAGACGTAAAATACTTTCGCTGTTAGGTAACACTTTCTGATCGCCAAATGCTGATACATTTGCCAGGTACTTGTCATTAACACTTACTGATCCAGTTATACTCTTTATAGTAATAGTTTGATTGGTCGGATTCTGCACTGCCATTTCCACGTTAATTGTGGGTGCTAGTAGCGTGCCGCCTGGGCGCAGGCTGCGCAGCATAAAATTTGCTTTTTGACCGAATCGAAGTTTAGAAAGTAAGTATATCGCGGCGACGCCACCAACAATCCAAAATAGATTTCGCATTATGCTATTGCTAGCGGCTTTTTAGATCCTGTCGTTTGTTAGTTCCGAAATTATGTCATCGCCGCCACGCTACCAAATTTTTGCGGCTTAACATTGCAATTTTTTGTGTGGATAACGACTTTTCGATTTATATATGCAGGTCTTTATAGGACCTAGCATAGATAAATCGAAGTTACGGAAAAAAATGTGAATAAATAATGTATTTCCTCAAAAAAATATCCACAATTTTTTAGCTGTATTGACCTTTATTTAAAAAAAGTAGAGTTTTTAAGGTATAGACATAAAAAAGGCCCTAGTGGAAACCAGGGCCGGACCTCATGCAATTAAACCAATACTGCTTATCTTACGAATTTAGCGCTTATTTCTCAAAATCGCGTATAAGCCAGCTACGGCGCTCAAATTTGCCCGATTCTTTTTCGTACCAGTTTATGTACCAGGCGCCTGACTTTAGGGCAAATTCGGCAAATCTAATGGCGTTAGATATGTTTCTGTACTTTCTCGGTCTTTTGGTGCCTGGCTTGAAAAAAATTATTGCAGTTTTTAACACTATTGCCATTATTTACTATTTTTGTAATGAATACAGCTGACTTGCGGTTAGTTCCGTGGTCGTTTGTCTGCAGCCAGTCGAGTTTACTCCTGGCTGCTTTTTTTTAAAATGGTAGATCGTCTAACATTATGCTATCAATGTTACCGTCTTTTATTCCTGTTCCCATATTGAGCCGCTGCTGCTCGGCGCCTGGCCCCTCTTGCGGTTTAGGTACAATTTCAGTAAATAAGATTCGCAAATAATTGCCGCCTGTTTTACTCTTGTTAAGCCAGCCAGCAATTTTGTACTCTTTATCGCCTACTATTGCTTTGCCGCTGTAATCAGGCGAAAACTCTTTAGCCTTTTGCTGATTTCTGTAAAGGCTGCCGCTGTTGTTTTTAGTTTCCATAGTTTTTGTGTTCAGTTACCCCTGTTCCCGGTTTAAGATTTTTTTTGTTTTTTATTTAGTGTAATAGTTTCTTGCTGTATGTACGGCACTTGCTGCCAGCGTCCGTCAAAATTCATTATCGCTACTGCATCAAAGTCGTCTGAACTGCGCAAGTATTTTGGTTTTAGTACGAACTGTCCTGCTTCTTTATTTTTTTCAACTATCATTGTGCTTTGCGCCCAGCGGTCTGTATTAGATCCTAAATGTCCTAGCGTTTCGCCCTGTCCTTTACCCAGGTGCAGCACGCCAATCATTAAGACGTTATATTGTTTAGTGATACGCTTAAACCAGTTCGTAAGCCTGCGCGTTTCTTCTTCACTATTGTAATTTAAACATAGATCTAGTAGGCCGTCCACAATAATACAGGCGCAGTCCTTATTGTCTATTAGGTACTGCTCAATCATTGAGCGGATACGTCCTGGCATATCCTCACGCAAACTAAATGCGTCAAAAGTTTCAGGGAGTTTTTTTTTATCTGCTAGTGCTAGTATCTTATCAATTTGCCTGTAAAAGTCATAGTCGCTCATTTCGGTATCAAAATAGCCGATCCTGGGCCTATCTGTAGGTAGCGCTAGTTTCATTCCCCAAATACCCTGAAATGGCGGCACCAGCGCTGACGCTGCAGCTGCACCCACAAACGTACTCTTACTAGCTTTTGGCATTCCGCTAAAAATAATATACGACTGAAGCTGGCCCACTACTTTACTTTGAATCGTAAATATAGGCTGCTGACTGACTGGCCTGTGCGCAGGGTTGTACTTCCTGGCCTGTAGTAGGTCGGTTAGCTTCGGTAGTTCGTTTGTCATTTGATCTTAAAAATTCCAATAACTAGCTAGCCATAACATAAAAAGTAAAATAACCAGTAGCCAAAATTTAGGGCTATTCAATAATTTGTAAATTATCTTTTCCATTGTTATTGATTTTAGTTAATTCATCTAGTAGTTCCTGGGCCATAACAATAGCGGCCTGCGCAGGCGTAAGCATGTCGCCATTTTTAGAAAGTTTTTTTGTACTTGCTAGCTGCAAATAATGCGGTAACAGTTGCAAGCTAAAATACTCAAGTTTGGTCATTCCAGGGATCGGCGCAATAATGCGGCCTAAATTGTCCTGCGCCACTTGTGGCGGAAACGCTGGCTGATTGTAATTTTCCATTTTTTGTATGTTTTAATTAAAAAAATAATTAAGAAAGCTAGTTCAATAAAAACTAGCACAATTAGGCATATTACACCAGTCCAGGCTAGTGTAATGATCCAGCCTATTTTAGCGAGTAATCTCATTAGGCAAAAATTGACTGTTAGTAATTTGTCGCTGGTAATAGTCAATACTGTCGTCAATTAGAACGCGCAGTTCCATAGCCAGGTTAAAAGGGATCAGCCGCTGCTCTATCAGCGCTTTACTTTTACAATCAAAAGTAACCTCTATAGTAACTTTTGATCCCTCTAAATTTTTGCCTAAAAATTGTAATGTGTTAATTTTGTCCTGTAGCATTGACTTGTATGCTGCTAGGTCAATAGCTGAAGTAGCCATGATTTTAAATTTTGGTTAATTGTAAGTTCGTTTGTCGCTACGAATTTTCAGTAACTTTTTTCATATAAACAAAAAAAATTAGTACACTGTACTAATTAATTTTGTAAATTGCTGTATTTTAGCTTATTATGACAAATATAACTCGGCTTCTAATTTTCGCCTATTTGTTAGTCCTGGCACTTCTTTTCCTGCAACTTTATTCCAGCGTAGAAATTCAGCTGCTACAGCGTTAGTGCTTTCGCCTGCATTTAATTTTCGTAGTAGTGTAGATCTGCCAAATGCGCCCAGGCCAATGTTATACGCCAGGCTAGTTAGCGCTGCTAGTTGATTTTCTGTTACTGGACGCTTTAATAATGCTTTTACGCGTCCCTCGGTATTTGCTGTAGTGATCTTTAACCACTCCAACGCTTTTGCTTTTGTAATTACGTCGCCCTGCTTTATAGGTAGACCAGTTTCAGGGTTAATCGTTGTACCGTAGCCAATAGTCCATATGCCGCCGCTGTCTTTATAGGCGCGTAGGCGTAGGCCCTCAAACTTTGCTATAATCTTTGCGGCTGACACTTTACCAGCAAATAAAATAAGCGCTACTATTGCTAGACCAATAATATAGACTTTTGCACCCTTCATTCATTACAGACCTGTTTTATCAAAGTCTTTTGCTGCGCCTAGACCTAGACCAGCGCCTATAGCTGTGATTCCGCTAATTAGATCCCCTTTTAAAATAGCAGCTACGCCGCCTATAATAGTGGCGAATCCGAAAAACGTAGTTTTCCAGTTTTTAAATAGTTTTTTCATAGTGTATTACGTTTGCTTTGCTGAATTAATACGTCCAGCTTTGTTTCTAGTCTAATTAATCTTTCTGCGTGGTCGTCTTGCTTTGCCTGCTTTTCTTCTAGCGACTTTACGCGCTGATTAAGTACGGCCCAGCTTGCACCAGCAGAAAAAATACTAGTTACTATTATCGCTATTACCTGGCTGTCCATTTTCTTTTTTACTTTCTTCTGCTATAGCTGCATTTACTTCGCGCAGTTTCATTTGCAGAAATTCAATGTTTGCAAGAAGGTCGTAAGCCTGCGCTTTTAGTTCCTGTAGGTTTGTCATTTTTTAATGTATTAAGGTTAAATTTAATTGCTCACAAATATACTGATAAGCAAATAAATTAACGTCTGTAGCGTCAGACCAGGCCTCATAGTCAGCGCCGCTGATTGTAGTATTACCATTTGCCAGGTTTACTGATTGTTTTACATCGCCCTCGCCACTTACTTTATTTATAAGCCAATAAAATTGTGCGTAGTCACTCAAATTGTCTAAAACAATGCTTGCAACTATTTGATTACCTTCTTGTGCTTGACCATTTACCCAAATTGTAACTGGTTGAATTGAATATGCCATTTTTTATATGTTTTATGCTAAAATTCCTGTATTTCGCAATGCCTGCACCACTTGTGCTATAGTATAGCCGCCAAAAGTATCTGTATCGGTTACAGTTGCACCGCCGCCGGCTACTCTAGCTGCGCCAGCTACAGCCGTTGTGGGCTGTACTATCGGCGTAGCGTTCCAAAAGGCTAATTTTTGGCTTGTTGCTGTTCCTATTTTAGTACCAGTAGTAGTTGCTACGACTATATTTGTTGAATCTATCAACTCTAAAACATTTAGTCGCATTCTTACAATATCTGACAAAGTAAAATTATTACCAGCGGTTCCGCTTATTGCTGCTTGAAAAGCTATTTCGCCAGCACCTTGTAAAATTTGACTAACCGCAGCTGTTGTTAAATATCTATAAAAACTACCGTCATAATATAAATTATTAGATAAATGTGTGTAATTGATATCACTATTTACAAAAGCTGATCTTGCGCCAATTTGTACAACTCTAAAATTTGATCCCCAACTTGCTATTGTTTGATTTATTGTTATATTTCCAGCTACTTGTAACCCATTTGTAGGCGCTGCCGTACTTGCTGAATAACCTATTGCTGCGTTTCCATTGACTTGAAGTTTAGAACCAATAGTAGTAGTGCCTATACCAACATTTGCTGTAGCACCACCACTTGTAATACGCATAGATTCTGCATCACTTGTTCCGAGCAATAAAGCAGTTGCAGCTGAGTTCCACACATAAGCGTTATTCCTTAAAGCAGTATTTGCCACTGCTGAACCACCCACACCAATATACATATTTGCGGTAGAGTTTGCATTGCTTATTCTAATTGTTGAATAAACTGATGTACCATCATTATTTACCCTAACCTTATCAGTATTTGTAGTATCAGTAGTGCCAACTAACAATAATCCATTGGCATCAATCCTCATTTTTTCAGTAGCAGCATTAGCCGCACTACCACTTGCTCCCGCAGCACTTGTATAGAATGTTATCGGCCCTCCTGCTGCATTACCTGTACTTGCTCCACCTCTGATACGTAATTCTGCACCTGCTATGTTTGTACCACTACCACCAGTTGCAGAAAAAATTCCAGTTGATGGACTGGCGTTAGTTGATCCGTTACCTAAAAAAGTTTGTGTTCCGTCGTCTAAAAAGCGACTATCCCCTACAGTTGTGCTAGCTGTAAATTTAGGTAAATAATTTGTTGTTCCACTACCAGTTAAACCACCACTAGCAGATATTGTACCTGCTGAAATAGTTATGTTAGTTCCAGCTGTAATAACTGATCCGTCCGCTGCTAGTATCTGACTAGCTGTACCACCATTTTTTACTAAACTATTTGCTGTTAATGTGCTTGTTACTTTTGCTGTTCCAGTAACTTGTAAAGCCTCTCCACTATTTGTTGTACTTCCGATCAGTAAATTAGCGGCTAAATAATTTAGGTCGCTAGTTCCCTCCTGGTAAATTCCCCACCTACTGCTATAAGTAACCGTACCAGTATTTGCAGTTTGATCATTAATTAATACTCCGTAGTTATTTGTTACTGTTACTGCGCTGCCTGTATTGTCAGGAAAAAGAACACGCAGGCCTGCTAAATGTGTAATAGTACCAGTAGCGCTACCTGCAAACGCCCAACCACTTGTAATATTACTATATGGCCTAATTTGTGTACCCTGCGTCATTGTCAAAGTACCGGTACTAGTAAAATTAACTGAATTATAGGCGTCTAGTCCAGTCCTAGCGCCGCTAGGTATTGTAGCGTTTCCTGCTAACGTTAAATCTAGGCTAGCACCTAGCGCCGTAATTGAGTTAGGACTAGTGAAACTAGTTCCAGCTGGTACACTTAAATTGTAGTCAAAATAATTTCCTCTAGCAAGTCCTGTACTATAGGTTTGACTAGCTTGCCAAACAGTTTTACCAGTTGCCTCAAAAATCTGCGCCACGTCAGCGCTTAAACTGTTTGAAAATATCCTAAAATAGTTTAATCCTGCGTTATATGTATCGCCTATTGAAAAAGTAGTAGTACCAGCGCGCTGGATTGCTAAATAGGCGTTATTAGTTGTTCCTGTACTATTAAACTGCGCTAGTGTTCCTGTGCTATGTATGTCAAGTTTTGCACCAGGCGTCGCTGTTCCTAGTCCTAGTCCAGTAGCGTTTAAATAAGCTGCTGGCGTGCTAGATCCTGCGCTTTGTACGTTAAATCTGTACCTGGTAGCATAAGTAGCCGCCGCTGCGTCTATTGTTTCAATAGTTAGCTGCGTCGTTTTAAATGTTCCTGCGTCATCTTGCAACTGAAATTGCAAGCCAGTTCCGTTTCCTACTGCCGCTGTTCCACTAGATAAACTATGCTTAACTAATAGCGGATACTGTCCGCCAGTTGTATTGCCTGTCTTTTCCTCAATTACTGCCGCGTAGCCGCTGCTAGCTGTATTATTGATTGCGTAAATAGCAGTAGTACTAGCGCCGCTACCTGCGTTAGTAGTATAGTTAGCATAAATGCCGTAGCCGTCTGTCTTAACTGCCTCAATTCTTGCACCTGGCGTTGCCGTTCCTACTCCTAGGTAACCGTTTGTATTATCCCAAAACAAATTGGCGCTAGATCCTATCGCCTGGCTGCTTGTAAAATAGGCTACCTGGGTAGCCGTACCAGTACCAGTAATTGTACTAGATCCTGGGCCGCCTATTAGATCCCAGGTAGTGCCGTTATCTCTATAGATCTCAAAAGTATCTGTAGAAACGAACAGCCTACCAGTTTGGCCTGCCGCTGGTCTATTAGCAAACGTATTGCTATTGATAGCTGGCGATCCAAGCTGGTTTAATATATTAAAATTGACAAACATTAAACGTATCTTTTAAGAATAACAGTAAGCTGATTTACTCCCGATCCGCTGAAATTAAATGTATATACCTTAACATTAACTTCATCTTGATTGCCTGTTATATTCCAGGATTGATTCGGAGTAAGTAAAAAACCGTCTACTGTTACGTTACTAGTTCCCTGGTTTACAAAAATTACGCTATTCGCGTTAGTGTCCGTTTGGCTACTTTGCGAAAAGATTTTTGTTTCAGTTATGAATTTTCTGCAAGTCATTTGCATGCGCTTTTATCTTTTGCGTACATATCGGCAAAAGTTGTTTCGTCTGGTAAAAAAGTTGTCTGATCTACAGCCTCGGCTACCATTTGCCTAGCTGTATTAGCTGCCGCTTGCGCACTAGGCGCGTCTGCGCCATTCATTTTACGTCTTTTAATCCAGTAGTAATACACAATAGCGACTGCTGCTAAATATATCCAAGTCGTCTTTTTCATTTTCTAAAATTTAAACTAATACAGAATCGCCAAAACCACGAATAAATGCAGGCTTAACTAGCGCTTGCGTAACTGCTTTTGCTTTCTTTTTAGAAATACCAGTTTTTACTGCTCGTTTTACTGCTACACGCTGCGCTTGTTTAGCTGGCTTTGTAGCAAATAAATTGCTGATTAAATTAGTTCCTGCGTCAATTAGGCTAGGCTTTTGCGCTGCTTGATATTCGGCTTCAAATTCACTTGCACTTTGCTTTATAGGCATATCTGCTGTAACGGTTACACCGCTGCGTCTACGGTAAGCCATAAAAGCAAGAGCTGCGCCAGCTATTAACAGTATAGGTAAAAAATTTTTTTTCATCTGTTTGGTAGTTTATTGGTAAAAGCTATTAATGTTTTTAGCTGGTTATCGGATAGTCCGTCCCAGGGTAATAAGCCGCCACCATTTGTTAAAAAAGAAAGTAGATCCTCTTTATAGATCTGCTGAAATACATCTGCTAAAAATGATATCGCTGCTTTGCTAGGTACCCTGCTAAATGCAGCTAGTACACTATTGAAGTCATCTTGAAATATCGTAAAAGATCCGTGTATCTGTCTTGCTAGCCTGTCTGCTTCTGCTCTTATTATGAGCCGTCCGCCTACTCTTTTATAGTAACTGGGTTTAAAATAACTGTTAGGATCTGTTATTAACTGGCTAGCTGCTTGTGATCCTGGCCCTGCAGCCAGTCCACCAGCAATTAGTATCCGCCGAATTGCCGTAAAAGCAATTAGGCCGCCAGCAATATAAATAGCGTCCCTAGTCGTTATTTTCATTTTCGTAGCATTGATAACAGCATTGTAATCTGCGATTCAGGCATGGCTGCCAGCTTTGCCAGGTCATCTGCTGTCACTCCTTTACTAAATAAAATTTGTAGCGTTGTTTCAATATCCTGCGTACCACTTACGGCCTGCACTCTAGGTCTAGAAAAATTACCTACTAAATTACCTAACGCAGTTATTAATAGCTGCTGCACTTGTGGCTGCTGTAACATTCCTGCTAGTATGCTGCTAGGCGTAGCTGGCGTTTCTTCTTCTTCTTCTTCGTCCTCGTCGTCAATTTCTGCCAGACGTTCTGCTCGTAGTGCGCGGATCTCGTTTAATATCTCATTATTGATCTGCGCCTGCTGATTGCTTACGCCATAGCCTGCTATCATTCCTACCGGCGCCTCGTTTACTACGAATACTTTGTTAAGCGCTGGCGTCGCTTTCTCTTTGTCCTTATCATTAAAAATTCCTAGTACAAAGTTGTTATAGTCGTCGCTAGATATTAACGCAAGTTCGGACTGCAATTTCTGATATCCCTCGTCCTTATCCTTACCGTCGTAGGCGCCAGTAATGTTTCTAGGCATTACCGAAAACCTATACAA
>Ga0214917_10005746_pt1 | contig 13141 bp, 8 predicted proteins | sample LL_1208_BB_MetaG_FD_177983 | JGI IMG/M metagenome (GOLD analysis project Ga0214917, IMG submission 177983) | Freshwater microbial communities from Lake Lanier, Atlanta, Georgia, United States - LL_1208_BB | ecosystem: Environmental > Aquatic > Freshwater > Lake | place: USA: Georgia | collected... | reverse complement strand
CACTCACCCATAGGCCCTTCCCCTCTTGTCCCTTTATGGCCATCGTTTCCTTCTCCCTCCTTCTTGCCCCCAACTCAAGCCTTTTGCCTGCTTTTTCGAACACTTTTTTTTGCCCGTACATAATTCTCCAACTCATACAACTTCGGATCCCTGCGAGGCGGCACTCTTCTCCGCAACCGCATCTTCCAATCTTCTCCCTTCTCCCCACCCAACCCATCCATCCCATCCATCTTCTCCATCACATCCCCATACTCCTCCTCCAACTTGTCCGGATTCTCCCCCTTTTCCAACCTCTGCAACATCTCTCCCATCTCCCCTGGCAACTTCTGACCACTAGCCTCCATCATTCTCCGCATCATCTTACCCAACATCCTCGGATCCGGATTCCTCTCGTCCATTTTTGAAAACTCATCCGCCATCTTCATCATCTCCCTCTCCATTCGAGGATCCATCTCAGCCCCACTCGCCCCCTCTTTCTTCACAACCTCCTTCGCCTTTCCCGTGAACGCAAAAGCCGAAACCACCTTCTCCATTCGATTCTTGGGCGCATCTGGACAAATCGGTACCTCACCCTCCTTCAGAAATCTCTTGGCCAAAAAGCTGTAAATCCGATGACTGTCCGGACTGTAAAATTCGTAAATCGGCATCGCCCTCCGCCTCGTTCCCTACTCCGCCGAAATCTGCCTCAACGTCTCCGCATAAGCATTTTTACCAATGGCATCCGCTAATCCCCGTAACTCCTTCGCCCCAATCCATCCCTTCCGAAAAGCCACCTCCTCAGGTGATCCGATCAGTAATCCCGTTCGGGTCTGGACCGTCTGGACAAACTGAGCCGCTTGTAATAACCCATCCGCTGTCCCTGTATCCAACCAAGCCGATCCCCGCCCAAACTTCTCCCCATGCAGTGTATTGTCTTTCATATAGCACCGGCTTAAATCCGTGATCTCCAACTCCCCCCGGGCCGACGGTTTTAATCCCCGCGCAAATTCCACCGCCCGCCCATCATAGAAATAAAGACCACAATTTCCCCAGTGCGACTTCGGCTTCGCCGGCTTTTCCTCAATCGAGGTGATCCGCGACTGCTCATCAAACGTCAATACCCCGTACGACGACGGATCCGCGACCTGATAAGCAAAAATCGTCGCCCCCTTCTCTCTCGCTTGAGCCGAGGCCAGTAATTTCCCCAACTCCGACCCATAAAAAAAGTTATCTCCCAAAATGAGGCACGAAGGGTCACTTCCCACAAATTTTGCCCCAATGTGATACGCCTGTGCCAATCCCTCGGGCTTAGGCTGCTCCGCATAGCTCAGCTTCAACCCGAGACTTTTTCCGTCCCCCAAGAGGAGCTTAAAAAGAGGCAGATCCTGCGGTGTCGAAATCAGAAGAATCTCTCGCATCCCCGCCAACATCAGTACGGAAAGCGGATAGTAGACCATCGGCTTGTCGTACAGCGGTAGAAGCTGTTTAGAAACCGCCCGCGTCAACGGCCACAGCCGCGTCCCCGTCCCCCCCGCCAAAAGAATGCCTTTACGATTCATCTTGCATCTATTCTTTCCTAACGAACCCCAAAAGCCAAGTTTCTCAGTTCAACTCGACACCGTTTTATGACAGGGCTATCAACCCCTATGGCTCTCACCTTGTCCTCCAACCGCATGATCGGGGGCGTCTGTGGTGGTCTGGCCGAATGGCTCGGCTGGGACCCTACCCTCGTTCGAATTCTCTACAGCGTTCTAACCGTCTTCACTGCGTTTTCGGGCGCCATTTTCTACCTGATCCTTTGGATCATCATGCCTAAAAAATCGTAAGCTGGTTTCATCTGCTGGGTTTGACGGCACCCCTGCTCTACGAGATACTCCCCCTATGTCTTACACCTATCCGAACCAACAAGAATCCCTCCTCGCAAAAGTGAAGGGAAAAACAGGCAAAATTTCCGATAAAACTCATGAGGAGCATCTCAAGCTCTACACCGGGTACGTCAACAAGAGCAACGGCATCCTTGCCGAACTGGAAAAAATGGGCACTCCCGACCCCACCAACCCCGCCGTGGCCAATCAGATCTACTCCTCCGTCCGCGCCCTCAAGGTGGACTTCACCTTTGCAATTGGTGGTCTCAAAAACCACGAGCTTTACTTCTCCATTCTGGGCGGAAATGGCAAACCCTCGGACAAAATTCTCAAGCATATCGACCAAGATTTCGGCTCTTTCGAGAACTATAAGAAAGATCTGAAGGCGACCGGGATCGCGGCCCGCGGTTGGGCCTGGACCGGATACGATCACGGCACGAAAAAACTCTTCAACTATATCGGAGATGCGCAAAACAATTATCCCGTTTGGGGTGTGACTCCCATCCTCGGCCTCGACGTGTACGAACACGCCTACTATGCCGACTTCCTGACGAACCGCGGTGGTTACATCGACGAGTTTATGAACTTTGTCGATTGGGCCACTGTCGAAGCCCTGCTTCCGAAGGCCTGACCCCCGCTCCCACACAACTTCAGGCGCGCTGCGCAGGTTCGTGCTACCCAGCCGATCCAAAGGAGATTCTCCAGACCTTTTCGAAGGCCCTGGAAAAAGTATCCCCTCTCAAAAAGAGTGCTCACGACCTCCGTTATCCGATCGTTCCCCATATCGATTTTCGGGTGAACTTCGAACTGTACGCTCAAACCTACGCCCTTTGGCGCGATGTAAACTGGTTCCCCTCTCGTGTGGTGATTCTGGGAGTGGGTCATCGTTGCCCCGCAGAGTTAGCCAGCCTCCCCGCCGACTACCGAACCCCCTTGGGGAAGATAGAAGCCGATGCCGACCTTTTTTCCCCCCTTTCCGCAACCTGCCCCTTCCTCGATTCTGAAACTCGGGGCTTTCAGGGAGAACACTCGATCGAATTTGTTGTGATCTGGCTGCAAGCCCTTCGCGATCTCTTTTTTCCAGGTCGCTCCTTCACCATCCTTCCCGTCCTCTGCGGTGGCTTTCAAAGTGCCGTTGAAGCGGGCACCCCTCCATCCTCCAACTCAGCTGAAACAGCCTTCGCTCGGGGCTTGGCAAAAATAACTCAGGGATCGGATACAGCTGTAGTGGCAAGTATTGACGGATGCCACGTAGGCCCTCGATTTCAGCATCCTTTCGCTGCCGACAAAAAGATCCGGGCCCAAGTTGCGGAATGGGAAAAAAAACTTTGGACTTTTGCGTCGAGCAAAACCCTACCGGAGTTTTTTGAGCATCTCGGGGCGAACCAAAACGCTTTCTACTTTGACGGCGTGGGGGTGCTTCACAGCTTGCTCGCGGGTCAAAACCTGAAAGCGAAAACCTATCCTCCCGTCCAGTGGCACGAACCCTCTGACCAATCCATTGTCTCATTTTCTCGCGGTCACTTGCTTCCCTACCCCTAATACTCCAACTTCTGGGTCACAAATCCGTTTCTCACATTAGTATGCCAATGTCGCGCTAACCACAGCTTGGCTAGTCCCAGCCCTTCCACCAACACCACCTGTTGTTCCTGGAGGTGCTTGCTGAAGCTGAAATCCCCAGTCAAAACGTGCAGTGAAATAAGGTCCGATAGAGTAACGCAATCCCGGCCCAATACTCATCAGATGCCAATTTACTGAGGTTGTTGTATCAGAGTTTTCCTGAAGAACTTGCCCATAATCGAAGAATCCAAGAACGACTAGTTGATCAGGGAAGTCACCCTCTCCAAAGATTTGCCCGAAACTGAATGCAGGAGACCGGATCTCAACATTCGTTAAGTAAGCGTTATCCCCGTTAGCGGACCGTTGATCATACCCACGGACAGTATCATATCCTCCAATACCAAAACTTTCGGTGGGCATAAGAGTTTGATTGGACTGCTGGATCTGGAGATTGCCCACGAGGCTGACACCTTCCGGCAAACGGAATACTCTGTTTAGTAGAAATTTGCCATACACATAATTAGCTGTCGCACCGCCATTGATCTGCTGAAAACTAGCATCGGAATTATCCCCCGTCGCTCCGCCTGGGCTAGCGAATCCAACTAGCTCCAACGCGGTCGACCCAAAAGGATCCGTCATCGTACCTGTATATCCAAAAACAAGTTGGAATATGTTATACAAACCCGCCAGACCATTTGTACTGGGTTCTAGCTGTGCCCCCGCGAAAAAGACGTCACTATTTGCCGCCTTAAAGTCGAATCCAAGGTATGCTTGGTGACGAAAATCACCTTTATTGTCCTTCAAAAGAAAGGTTGGCAAAAGTATATTGTAGCGACCACTGACTTGCCAGAAGTAGCTCGATAAGTCCAACTGTCCGACAGCATCTGGGTCGGCCTTAGAATAACTACCGAAAACCGTTGCCGTATGTCGCCAAGGAAGAGCCGCCGCCCAGGATCCTGAGTTCGCCTGTAATTTTGAAAAGCCACCACTCGTTAGGTATTGGTAATCAATCTTTTGATCCCACCCCGTCCACACATCCATCAATGTAAAGCCCGTGGAGTACCGATCATAACCTAGAGTCGTTACCCCAAAATTATCATATGAGATGTAGGGTCGGAAAGGAAACCGGTCGGTAACCTCTAAAACAACGTCTGTGAAACCCGCTTTTGAGCCAGGCGCTAAGGATGTCTGAACCTGCCGAAACGGATTGGCGTTCAACCAAGCAGCATCATCCCCAAGTGCAGCTAAGCCGATCTCCTCATCAGGCCTAAGACGAACTTCTCCGCTTAGGTTTTCCGATTTGAAATAACGATTCCCCTCAACCCGTACTTCGCCCAAACGCCCGGATAAAATCAGAATTTGGATCACCCCGCCACGGATCTCCTGCTCGGGAACGAGAACGGTTGAGACCATCCTTCCCGTCGAAGCAAGCCAATCATTCACCTTTTTTCGAATTTCACTTAAGGTCTTCATCGAGACTGGCTTGTTCAAATATGGAGATGCAATTTTCTCGGCTTGAGACTTGCTCAAAAAAGGAACCCTGCTTTCCACTCCTTGAAAATCGGGGATACCCGAAGACTGAATTTGTGTGGGATCACCAAGAAAGACCAAACCCCGAAGGGAGGCGGCAAAGGGCTTAGCCTTTTCTGTCTTTTGTGAAGGTTGTTCATCGACGCTTAAAATAGGTGTATGCGGATCCAAGCGTAACGGATCCGTTCCATAATCTTGATAGGCTTGTCCATACTCCAAAGAGGGTCCAATACGGGCAGGAAGGGATGATCCCTCCGGCCGCCTGCGAAATACTCTTTCCTTCGGGGGTGCTGCTTGATTGGGCAGCACCACCATCCTTCCAGGGGGTGGTGGAGCTGGCTTTGCAGGTAGAACTGCCTCTTGCTCCAGAGTTACTTTAGTGGTCGGATTGGGCGGCTTTTGTGCTGGAGTGGTCTGATTGCCATTTTCTGGGAGTTTCTCCAGTTCCCCTTGGCGAGGAGCACGAAATCGCGGGGGGCCTCCGTGTCGGTTGGCTTCTTCGATGCTTTTGCCAATGTCTTCCCATTTCACTTTGTAGCGAGTGCCATCAGGGTACTCCTTGATTGCATAAAGGGTTCCATTATCCGAGGACTCTGCCCCCGCCCTTGCCAATAATCCCGCTCCAACCAAAAAGACAAATAACATAATCATCGCCCGGCGCGCACGTGCTTGTGGGGAGGCCCTCGCAGGACCCCAATATACGAAATATGCCATAATTCATTACAACCCACCGACCTCTAGCAGAGACCAGAAAAGACTCGAATTACTGGCTTAAAGAATTAAAACTTTGTGAATATTGGGAATAACTTAATTCCCCTTTTGCAGGGATCTGTTTCTGGGAGATTTCCTTAGACGAAGAAGCCTCACCCGTCCGCGTACCAATACGAATAGGCAACCTCGTCAAAGGTTTCGATTGCTTGCCTTTATTTTCCAAATCGCCATTGGAGGGGGTGTTCGACTGATTTGACGTTCTTATCTCAGAGATCCCAGATTCGCCAGAACGAGCAATTAGTACCTCACCGAAGTAGGGCCGAGGCAAAGTAATACCTGTAATAGGGACAGCCGCGAGAAAAGCTTGTAGATCCGTGATTTGAAACAAGTCTGCTGAAGGCAATACGTCCGCCAGTTGAGCTTGATATACCGCCAACGAACCTCCAGGCAACGAGTTGCCGACGGTGAAGTCACCTGCACCCCTGATCTGAATCTGTGATGTCTGATTGAAGTTCGGCACCAACCCAGTGACCCCTCCGTTGAAAGTCCTCGGATCGTTGCTATTGGGATTTGCTGAAAATACTAGCGTGCGGCCTTCGGTAGAGATTAAAGCAGATGCCCCAGACCGATTAACAAAGCTATCTGCATCCAACGTGACTGAGCGACCTCGAATGGAGGCCCCTGACCCAATTCCAACGTCCTGCCCCTGCACGAGAATATCTCCAAAAGAAACCCCTGCCCCGAAACTACGGGCAAAAGTTATGTCTCCTTTCGCTCCCGCAGTTATCACCAGGTTTCTTTCTCCTCCGGAACTATTTAATGTACCCGTGAAGCTCAAATTCCTGCCGGTTCCATAAAGAGATGCATTTTGAGGAAATAGGAGATTAGAAGAAATCGTCACACCGGTACCAATGGGTGCTGTCAAATCGATCCTTGGTGCATTGAAGGTAAGATCACTTCCCGTGATCGAGGCGCCCGAGATTTGAATCATTCCAGCAGTCAAAGTCGTAGCGGTGCTTAACGCAAGGCGGGAACCCAAGTAGACTGCTTTACTTCCAGCATTCAGATTACCGTTGAGTTGAATAACTCCAGATGTTTGAAAGCTCGCATCATAGCCAAAAGTCGTCCCTGCTGTTCCAGCAAGCTGAATAGAACCAGACCCGTCAGCCCGGCCAAAAGTAACGAGACCTGTCGTGCTGAGAAACCCCGCTTCCGCACTACTTATCTGTAAGCCCGATGTACTCGGATCACTAATCGAAATAGCTCGAGTCAGTGTATTCGGCCGAATTGTAATAGCACCACTACCCGAACTCATTGCTGCCCCGATTGTAAGATTATCCACAGTCAGCGTAATTGCTCCCGCTCCCCCCACACTTACCGACGCAGCCGAGGTCAATGAAGCAGATGTTGTGGCCGAGAGCCCAGCCAAGGCACTACCTCCTCCACCAACCTCGGAGGAAAATAAAATAGATCCGGTTCCTGCATCTAAAGTCAAAGCCTGAGTTCCACGCAAAGTACTAGAGAATGCAATATTCCCTGCAGTTCCTGTTGTAAATCCGGTTCCTCCAGAAGTAGAAATAACTGAAGCCCCTCCTAGAAGCACAGGATCATTAAAAACAACTGCTGATCCATCTCCCCCAGAAAATAGACCAATAGCACTGCCCCCGACAGCCGTAATCGATCCATTCAGCGTAATTTGTGCTCCTGAAGTGCTGTCAACCGAAACTGCGCCAGCAGCCCCTCCAACACCCGATACCTGAGCCGCTCCTCCCGAGGTGTTGATACCTGCAACTGAAACAGTTCCAGAGGCTGAGATGGATACAGCACCCCCAGACTGACCGACCAGGCCGGTCGAATCTCCGCGCGTATCGATTATACCCGAGACTGTAGCAGAACCTCCTGTGGTGCTTATCGAAACCGCCCCGCCCACTCCAGGGAGAGCAGGCAACGTAGTTGCCCCGCCTACATTGACCACGCCTGTGGCCGCAATACCCAACGAAGCCCCTGATACTGCACCCAGCGTAATTTGAGCCCCGCTCAGGCTAACAATTCCCATCCGTATGGCAGCCCCAAGAGCACCAGCCGTGAAGTTACCCGAGCCAGTCACAGCAGTGAGTCCTCGGGGAGTAGCCGTAGCATCACTATTCAAAGTAGATGAAAATGAAACACTGTTATCTGCCACCCCATCCGTATCAATAGCAAGATTCGCAGAAATCGTCGTGGGAGCGTTGAATGAGACCGTAGCACCACCTACCCCGTCATCTACCTTCAAAATAGATCCTGCCATGCCAATACTACCTCCTGATACATCGAGGTCCGCCAAAGCCGATGTGGCTCCAATACTTCCACCTAAACTCACCACACCAGATCCAGCAGTCAGTGTTAGAGTGCGGTTATTGATAGCGGAATTATCTGCGTCGATTGTCGATCCAAAGGCAATATTTGCACCCGCGGATAACCCCGAGTTCGAACTATCCACCGTCGGGGAATTTCCCAAAAGAACAGGAGAATCAATCGTTATTGTCTTAGAAGCAGTCAGAACGCTCCCATTCAAATTCGTATGCCCCGTGGGAGCTGGATCGGTTTTGTCGGTAACAAAAGAAACGTTGTAAGCAAAAGTGGTTGTACCACTCCCTGCTAGATCAATCGTTCCCGTCCCATTACTTTGACCAAATGTGACAAGCCCCGTGGTGGAAAGCCTAGCCAACTCCAATGCACTTACTTCCAGTACGGCGCCACTCACGGGGTCGTTGATCGAGATGCCCCGAGTGAGTGTTGTCGTACGAACTGTAATCGCTCCTGAAGTAGTGGCGACCGATCCGGCCAAAACCAGATCATCAGCCGTCAAAAGAATCGCTCCTGCACCCGCCACCGAAACTGTGCTGCCTGTGGTCAGAATTCCCGAGCTATTGACCGTTAAACTGGCAAGTTGTGTAGCTCCCACGGCACCGCCAAAGGTCAAGTCTCCAAGACCCGCTGTGATCGTAAGCGCCCGTGACGTGCTATCACTGTTCACTGTCGAAGAAAAAACAATCGAGTTATCCGCCAAGGTTCCGTCTGTATCGATAGCTACATTTGAACCTAAGATTGCCGCTCCCGTGAGGTTGACTATTTGCGGTCCACCCCCTGTTTCATCCACCCGATAACTTGCAGCGTTTAAAAGAATCTGGAACGCCGTGATATCCAGATCCGACAAAGCTTGGTTTCCTCCCATGATGCCTGCCAAGGTTGCTACGCCCGCTGTTCCTGCATTTAACGCCAAGCCAAAAGGCCCGTCGATGGTTCCATTCATCAATACATTTGCTCCTAACGCGACGCCACTTGTCGTATCCAGCGAAACCGACCCAGCTAGGACTGTTGGGGAAGAAAAAGTGATGACGTCCCCTGTAGTGTTAATGTCACCCGAGGTACTAATCCGTGAACCTGCCGTCAGGGTAACCGCCCCGTCCGCGATGATGTCTCCTGCTGCACCAATATCAAGGTTCGTTAAAGCAGTCAGACTGACCACCCCTCCTGCCGTCGTTGTAACCGAAGCCGCCGCCAATCCAATGTTACCACTGGTCACATTCAACCCAGCTACCGTGTTATAGTTCTGCGAGCCATTAAAAGTGGTTGTCCCTACACCCGCCGACTGAAGAAAGCTTTTACTTGAAATTGTCGGAACAGAAACGTTGTTCGCTGAAATAATTTCCACGCTACCAAGCCGGATCGATTGGCCGACGGGGCCTGATAGGACAATATTTCCTGAAAGCCCAGCGGCTAAGGTTAAATCATACGCTCCATCCACTGTACTCGCGAAAGTGAGCACAGGGTTGCCCCCGCTGCCCACATTTATCGATACGGGTCCAGTCAAGGTGAGAGCGGAAGAGAAGGTGACGTTTTGATCAGTGGTCAGAATGTCCCCGCCACTGAATATACCCGTGCCGGCCTGCAGGGTTACAGACCCCTCCGAAAGGATATCCGCCCCCCCGCCAAGATTCATATCGGCAGTCGTAGCGAGGTTAAGCAACGGAGTCGCTGCGCTGATCCCATGCTCAGATAGACTTATCGGACCAGAAACCGTGATCGTTCCGCCAGAGGAAGTTGAAACCATGGATTCTGCAATCACACTGGCTGAGGTTGTAAGATTACGACTGGAAGTGATAACAATGTTTCCTAGCCTAGCTCCCGCTCCAACCGCTTGCGTGAATGTGATATCACCACCCGTACCCGCACGAGTACTCAAATCCCAAAAGGTTCCGTCTGAATTTGCAAGACCATCCCCGTCGAGAGCCTTTGAAAATATAATATTCGCTCCAGTCGTTGTGACTCCTCCGTTCGTCGTGTCCAGGAGCCTATCCCCTGTCAGAATCACGGCAGAACTGAATCCCACCACCTCTCCTGAAGTGACAATATTACCATTGAGACGAACTTGCCCAAGGTTACCTGATAGAAATTGAAGTGAGTAAGCCTCTAGGCTCAGGTCCAGAGCTCCAACTCGGATGGGTCCCGAGCCATCCGCCCGACCGATCGTGACTGTGCCAGTGACCGCGAGATTAGTTGTTAAGTCCGCCAAGGAAATAGCGACCGATCCCGCAGAATCATTCACCGCGATCGAACCAAGAGCGGTGCTTGCCTGAAAAACAGCATCTTGCGCCGTAACCAGAGCTCCTAAACTAATGACTCCCGCAGATTGCAAAGTAACCGCTCCAGTGGCACCTGCTGTGATGGCAGCGGACGTCGTGATTGATCCTGCGCCACTGGCATCCGCATCTGCTAACAGTAGAATATTAGCCAGCCCAGAGTTACTAGAGAGATCAATTGTATTGTTAACAATAATATTGTTTGCCGCACTCAAAGTTAGAGAAGTGTTAGCGTTTACTGTAGTAACTACAGCATCAGTCACTGTAATGTTTCCTGCCTGAGACCCCGTACTTCCAGTTGTAATTTGAACATCCGTTCCTCCATCAAGAGTAGTAACGATTGTTGTGGCGCTTACCGTGGCACTATCCGCAGTTGGAACGAAAACACCTCCGCTGAATGAACCCCCAGTGGTAGCGGATGAAATCGTCACATTTCGTGGGTCTAGCAACCAAAGCCCAGAATTTCCTTTTAGCGCCGAGGCAGTAACGAGTCCCATAGCCTGTAAGTTGTTCTTGGAGGAGGTTTCAACCAAACCACCATTCCCGCCCTCCGTTCCACCTCGTGCAAATATTTCTCCATAAAAGCCGGTATACTCATCCGACCAGAGAATAATTTTTCCACCATCTCCATTGACCATCGCATCCGCCACGATTTCCGCCTCATTCCCCATAACTGTTGCCTGAGCGCTCTTCACTCCCGCGTTCTTTCCCTGATAATCGCCACCCAGCAAAACTTCTCCACCTCCCGATCCCCCTGATGCACTCACCTTTCCCTCAAGGAACCCCACACGCTGCCCTGTCACAACCAAGCGCCCGCCTTGGCCCGAAACGGAGCTAACATCCAACTGTCCTCGAACCATTGAAGTTCCTTCAGAATCAATTGTGATCGCACCTCCACCCGACCCGACCCCCGAACCGGATGCCGTTAAAATCGAGCCTAAATCTAATTCCACGTCCGCGCCTCGCAACTCCATCTGACCACCACTCCCATCACTATTTTTGGCCAGCATCGTGCCGGACTGCAGAATCTTTCCACCTGGTGCTGACAGCACCACGGTTCCATCCTGTCTCGTGACAAACCCAGTGGCCTCTACAAGCCCACTCTGCTGAATCGCTAAGGCATAGATATTTCCATTCGCCTCCAGGTTAACACGCGCGGCACGAATAATGCCCCGCTGATTAACACCAACACCTGCTCGGCTACCTGAAGCGGATGGGTCCATATCGATTCGCACGCGAATGGGTCCGCCCGTATCCTGTTCTAGATAAAATCGATTTCCCGCATAAAGACCGACGGTGCCTTTGGTTGCCTCTAGCTTACCCAAGTTCTCCACATGCTTGGAAAGGAGATGAATCGATCCACCCTCAGCTTGAATCGTCCCCTCATTCCGAATCCCCGCATCGGACACTGCTTCCATAGAAAGTGCTTCTCCCCTCATAAAACTAGATGAATTGATTTCAGCGGTAGTCGCAAGAAAGCTGGAGGCATTAATCACAGCTCCTTGCCCCACAAAGATTCCATTCTGATTCATCAGGTAAACCTGACCATTCGCTTGAAGAGTGCCTAGCAGTTGAGATGGTGTGCTGGAGGTAACTCGGTTTAATACTGCCGAAGAAGCGCTTGGCTGGACAAATCGGGTCGTCTCATTCGGCTGAATAGAAAAATCCCGCCAGTTGATCACTGCCCGATCGCTGGTTTGCAAAACTTGGAGCGTTGTTCCTGCTTGCGAGATCGCCGCCTGCCCACCGACCACTACTCCACCCTCTGGATTACCGAGAGATGCAGTTGAACCAAAACAAAATATACCTAACCCCATCAAACCCCATGAGATTGGGGGCGCATAGAATCCACTTTTTCCCATTTACTGCAATTAAGAGAACTTGATTTATCTTAAAATCTTAATCCTATTTTTACGCCAATCAGTCGGAGAGAACTTGCGAATCCTTGGTGATATCTTTACGCAGATAATTCGCTATCTTTCCCACAGTTTTTCAATATATTGATGATTAGCGACTTATCACAACCGAAGGATCAGGCGGAAATCCTCGAAAACCAAAAACTTTAATCAGGGCTTTACCTGATTTGTTGAACTATTCGTCGTATTATTTGTACTCAATTTCTGAATTACCAAAACATAATCTGATGCCTTGGAATTGGCTATACGCGTGATCGTAGCAGGGCCAACAATGATTGTTCCACAGGGATTCTCAGTACTGTCCGCTTTGTTAAGCTTTGTATAAAAAACGTTTGTCGTATAGGAAAGCGTAAGACCGCCCGGAAGCGCATAAAGAGTATTAAGACCATTCGCGGATGATGTTTTAGTACCCCATGTGATGATTTCCCAAACTTCAGCAGCCGGAACCACAATATTACTCACCCCATTTGAGGCCCAAGTAAAACTTTGATATGTTTGCGCTTGTCCAAGGGACGCAAAAGAAAGAAAGGAGAAACAAGTAATCACCAAAATACCAAAGCCAAAACGGGAACTCATTTCTAAGGCCTAAAGGTTTAATTATAGGTGTCAAGTTGTCGCTCTATTTAGCTTAGAGAAAAAATCTAATACCTACACACCCCCATTTGTATGGGCTCCATACAATTACCCTGCCTAGTCTTCTTTTCCATTTTCTGATATTATATTTCTATGTCGTTGGACTCATCTTCTTACCTAAATCGTGAGCTTAGTTGGCTGGAGTTTAATCAGCGCGTTTTCGAAGAGGCTCAAGACCCTACCCAGCCTCTGCTCGAGCGGCTCAAATTCCTCACCATCGTCAGTTCGAACCTAGACGAGTTCTTCGAAATCCGCGTCGCCGCTCTCAAACAGCTCGTCGACAACCGAAGTGATGTTCATGGCCCTGATGGTCTCCGCCCCCCAG
>Ga0214917_10005745_pt1 | contig 13143 bp, 9 predicted proteins | sample LL_1208_BB_MetaG_FD_177983 | JGI IMG/M metagenome (GOLD analysis project Ga0214917, IMG submission 177983) | Freshwater microbial communities from Lake Lanier, Atlanta, Georgia, United States - LL_1208_BB | ecosystem: Environmental > Aquatic > Freshwater > Lake | place: USA: Georgia | collected... | reverse complement strand
TTCGTCCACGCGGTCGGCCAGAATCTGGTCGTAGAGGCGATTAAAGCGGAGCAGATGGTCCTTGGTCCGTTTCACCGCATAGGGAACCATCGTGCCGGTCTTCATGATGAAGGCCCAATCGGAAGACTGGGCGAGCAACAACTCGCGGGCGGCTTGGCGGAGGGCCCGGTCGCGCAGCGAGTGGGGTTGGGTGTGGCAGAAGCGCCCGGCCAATTCGATCATGCGAACCGTGGCCATGTGGAGGTGCGGGTAAATCCAGGCGTTGGAGCCCTCCAGCCAGACGGACCAGTGGCCTTCATTCCCCCACGAGGATGCGCTGGGGGTGGCGATCTGATGGGTGTCATGCCGGCTGAGAAACTCCGAGGGTGTGATCATTGCAAAGGTTTTCTGGTCATGGGCGGTTTTGCGGAAGAGATAATCGAGGAACATCGGCCCCTCGTACCACCAATGTCCGTACAGCTCGGCGTCGTAGGGGCAGACGACGATCGGCTCGACTCCCATGACTCCGCGAAGGTGTTCGACCTGTTTTTCCCGGTTGAACATGAAGTTGCCGGCGTGGGAAGCGGCACGTTCCCGCGCCACCCAAGGCCGGTAGGGTTCCTTGTGCGGGGTTTTGCCGGTGATGCGGTAATACTTCAGGCCGGTAAATTTCCGCATACCGTTGGGCTGGATGTAAGGTCGGATGTAGTCGTATTCGAGGTCGAAGCCGCAGTCCCGGTAAAAATCCCGGTAATCTCCGTCGCCGGGGTATCCTTCCTCCGCGCTCCAAACCTGCTTGCTGGATTCAATATCGCGGCCGAAGGCAGCCGGTCCGGCATGGGTAAACAAGGGGGCAAAAACACCATAGGCCGGACGGGGCTCGGCGTAGAGGACGCCGTGGGCGTCGAGAATGAACCAGCGGATCTCCGCTTCCTGCAGGAAATTCTCCAAGCCCGGATAGTAGGCGCATTCCGGCAACCAGATGCCGCGGGGATCCCGGCCGAAACAGTTGCGGTAGTCGTTCCGCGCGACCTGAATCTGGGCGCGAACGGCTTGCGGGAATTCGCGCATGAGAGGAAGGAAGCCGTGGGTGGCACCGCAAGTGATGATCTCCAGGACACCGGCGTCCTGGAATTTGCGGAAGGCTCCCACGAGATCGCGGCGGTAGCGGTCGCAAAACATGCTGCGACAGTGGTGGAGACGGTCGTGGTAGAAACGGGCCAGTTCATGGAAGGTCGGATCGTGGCGGGTACGGTCCAGTTCCTTCGCGGTCAGCTCCAGAAGCTTTTCCAAGCCATGGACGTAGCGATCCTGCAGCATCGGATCCCGCATCATCGCGCAGAGCGGGGGCGTGAGGGACATGGTCAGGCGGAATGGAACACCATCCCGCACCAGACCTTCCATCATGTCGAGGAGCGGCAGATAGGTTTCGGTGATCGCCTCGTAAAACCAGTCTTCCTCCAGGAATTCCGGGTATTCCGGGTGCCGGACGAACGGAAGATGGGCGTGAAGAATCGGGGCGACGTAACCGAGCGGCATGTTCGGTGGGCCCAGGGCCGCTAGGCGGTGCGTCCGATGGGTTCGGGGAGGGGAGGTTGGCGGGTGGGATCGACTCCCGGTGTGGAGTCGGTCAGGCGAAGGAAAGAGAGGAGAACGGATCGTTCTTCCAAGCCATCCGGGGCGCTCGCGGCGATCGGAATATGAAAACGGCCATCGGGGAAAGTGAAGTGGTACGAAAAGGTTCCGTCCGGGCGAAGGTGGATTTCACGGCCGTCGACGGTGACTTTGGCTCCGGGGACAGTGCCGCCGTAGATGATCAGCTCGGCATTGACGTGCATGGAGAAAGTGCGGTCCTGGCCCCGGGGACCGGAGCTCAGGCTGGAGGGGATGCCGCTGGAACCCAACTCAAGCAGGCGGCGGCGGAGGGTCTCGGTGATTTCGAGGGAGCCCACGCGGATGCGGCGGATGAGATCACCTCCCAGATATTCGAGGATGCGGTCGGCCAAGCCGGACGGCACCACCCGGCGAAGGGCGTAGGTAAAGGGAAGGGGATATCCGTCCCGCTGCAGCCGTGCCAAGGCCTTGGCGAGGCCCTCCCCGGGCCGGATCTGGTCGCGAATCAGGTCGAGAAGCTGGCGGAAAGAATAATGAAAGGGGATGGTGACAAACTCCACTTCGCGATTAGGAGAAGGATCTTCCCGAGGGGTAAGAACCTCGCCGGAAACCGCCAGTTGATGGAAGGAACCACCCTGACGGTAGTAGCCAAGCTCGGCCTGAAAGAGGGTGGCAGGACGATGCACCGGCAAGTACCACTCTTTGGAACCGGGAAAAACCTGGATTTGATGGATCCGTTCCGCCCCGGGAATGAAAATTTGCAGAAAAATCTTTCCTTCGGGGGATTCCTGCTCGGCCTCGCGCAACTGTTGCCAGCTGAAATCCCAGTAGGCGTAAAGCCAGCGGGGATCTCGGGCCGCCAAAAAAAGACGGCGGGTGCCGTAACTTTCCGGAAGTTCTCCCAAAAATTCGAAAGCGGGCGTCTCCGGTTGAGGTGCGGACGGAGTGAACGGCTGAAGGACAAACTTATGGGCGGACTGATCAACCGGAAGCGGACTTTCGCGAAGGCGTGGGGATGAAACCGGAGAGGGGCCAGCCTTCTTTTTTCGTGAGGTTACCTTTTTTAACACGCCCCGGATGGATGTCTTAGTTGGCTTTGCCGATGGCTTTTTGGTTTTGGAGGCGGATTTGGACATAATTCAGGTGTGAATCAGTTGCAGAGAAGGAAAAAATATCTCAAAAAAGTTACCGTAAATCAATTCTGTTATTACTCTTTATAACGGAACATTTTAAGGTATTGTAGTTCATAAGTTTATGAATACCAAGAGGATCATTCCATGCTTAGACGTGGATCGTGGTCGCGTGGTCAAGGGGGTGAAGTTTGTGGGGATCCGGGATGCCGGGGATCCCGCATCCTGTGCCCGGGCGTACCACGAGCAGGGGGCGGACGAGCTGGTGTTTTTGGATATCACCGCCTCGTCCGAGGCTCGACCCATCTTGTTGGAGGCAGTGCAAAAAACGGCAGAGGAGGTTTTTCTGCCCCTGACGGTCGGGGGTGGGGTTCGTTCCGTGGAAAATGCCCGGGAACTGCTGCGGGCAGGCGCGGACAAAGTAAGCCTCAACACGGCTGCGGTGCAGCGTCCGGCACTCATCTCTGAAGTTGCCGAAGCCTTTGGGTGCCAATGCGTGGTTTTGGCGATCGATGCGCGGCGCCGTTCCGGAGGTTGGGAAGTGACCACCCATGGTGGACGCCAGTCTACCTCGCTGGATGCTTTGTCTTGGGCTCAGGAGGGCGTGAGGCGGGGAGCTGGGGAAATTCTTTTGACCAGTATGGATGCGGACGGAACCAAAACCGGATATGACCTGCCGCTGACCCGCGCCATCAGTTCGGCCGTGGCCGTGCCGGTGATAGCCAGCGGGGGGGCAGGCACGCCGGAGCATTTTGCCGAAGTCCTTGGTGAAATCGGCGGAGCGGATGCCGCCCTGGCCGCCAGCCTCTTTCACTTTGGAGAGCTGACCGTGCCGCAGGTAAAACGCTATCTTCAGGGGAAAGGAATTCCCGTCCGGCCGGCCAAACGATCATGATTTTTCCCGACGAAAAAAAGTTCTGTGAACTGGCCCGGCAGGGAAACCTGATTCCGATCAGCCGGGAAATCCTTTCTGACACCGAAACGCCGGTTTCTGCATATTTGAAGCTAGCGATGCAACCGGGAGGTGCCGCCTTTTTGCTGGAAAGTGCGGAGTCGGCAGGAAGGTTGGGCCGATACTCCTTCGTCGGATCGCGGCCCGCGGCGGTAATGGAATTTCGAAACGCCAGGGTCCGGTTGAGTAAATCGAACGGGGAGGTGGAGGAGCACGCCCCGGATGCACCAGATCCGCTGCGGGAGGTCCAATCCATGTTGGCCGATCTGCAGCCGGTGGAGGCTTGGCCGGGGGAACCTCCCCCTTTTGCGGGTGGGGCGGTGGGGTTTCTGGCCTTTGAGGCGGTGCGTTATTTTGAGCCGACCGTCGGCATGGCCAAAAAAGATGATCTGGGTGTACCCGACGCCTGCTTCGCCTTGGTGGAGGAGTTTTTGGTGTTTGATCATGCCCGCCGAACTTTGCGGTTTGTGGTGCAAGTCCGGGTGGGGAACGATCCGCAAAAGTCGTACCGGGAGGGAGTGAAGAGGTTGGAGGCGTTGGCCGGCCGCCTAACCCAGCCGGCGGGAAAATCCACAGCCGAAGTTCCGCGTCGGCCGGAAGGAGATTTGCTGGCAGGAGCCGTCCCCAACATGACCAAAAGTGAGTACCTGAACATGGCTGCCGCGATGCAGGAGCATATCCGGGCCGGGGATATTTTCCAGGTGGTACCTTCGCAGCGCTTTTCCGTGCCCTATTCCGGTCGACCCATCGATCTCTATCGTGCGCTCCGCACCATCAATCCCTCGCCTTACATGTTCTGCCTCGAGATGGCTGGATTAGCCTTGGTGGGCTCCTCTCCGGAAACCCACGTGCGGTGTGAGCACGGGCGGGTGGAAATCCGGCCCATTGCCGGCACGCGTCCACGGGGATCCGACGCCGAAGAGGACCGGCGTCTGGCCGAGGAGATGAAAGCCGATCCCAAAGAAAGGGCGGAACACATCATGCTGGTGGATCTTGCCCGGAACGATCTTGGGCGCGTTTGCGAATACCAAACGGTGAAGGTGGTGGAGCTGATGGAGGTGGAAAAGTTTTCCCACGTGATGCATCTCGTCTCACGCGTGCAAGGACGGCTCCGGCCGGGGCAGGATGCGTACCAGGTGATGAGGGCGACTTTTCCGGCGGGCACGGTCAGTGGTTCCCCGAAAGTGCGGGCTTTGCAGATTCTTGCGGCCGGTGAGCCAACCCGGCGGGGACCCTATGCCGGGGCAGCTGGCTACTTTTCTTTCAACGGCAACCTCGATTCCTGTATCTCCATCCGGACCATCCTACTCAAAGGCGGTAAGGCCCATGTGCAGGCCGGGGGAGGGCTGGTGGCAGATTCGACGCCCGAGGGCGAGTATCAGGAAAGTGTGAACAAGGCGAAGGCTGGCTTGGCCGCGGTGGCGGCGGCCCGGGCCTTGGCCTAAAAAGGAACCATGTTACTGGTCATCGATAATTACGACTCCTTTACCTACAACCTGGTTCAGTATTTCGGGGAGTTGGGAGAGGATCCGGTGGTGAAACGGAATGACGCCGTCACACCGGGGGAGGTGGAGAAGCTCAAGCCTGCCCGAATTGTAATTTCCCCCGGGCCGGGTGCGCCCGGTGAAGCCGGGATTTCCATGGAAGTCATTCGCCGGATGGGGCCGCGGACTCCGATCCTCGGGGTTTGTCTTGGCCATCAGTGTCTGGCTGAAGTGTATGGCGGAAAAGTGATCCGGGCAGAGCGATTGATGCACGGCAAGACGTCCCCGATCCGGCATCAGGGCGGAGGGGTCTTTGCCGGGTTGCCGAATCCCTTTGAAGCCACCCGTTATCACTCCCTCATCGTGGAAAAAAGTTCCGTACCTGCCTGTCTTCAAATCACCGCGGCCACGGAGGAGGGGGAGATCATGGGACTTCAGCACCGGGAGTTTCCGGTGCACGGAGTCCAGTTCCATCCCGAATCCATCCTCAGTCGAGAGGGCAAGGATTTGCTGCGGAATTTTCTTCGACTGTAAGTTTCAGCGGGCGGTTCGAAAACCGATCATTTCCAACTGGGTTTTGGCGGGAGGATCCCGACGGTTGGCATCCTGCCGGCGTGAGCGCTCAAGCGAAATCGGCTCGGGATCGGTGAAATTCCCTCCCAGCACCACCGGCCTTTGCAAGGGGCCCACAGCCCACTCGCTGATGTTACCCCCCATATCCATGTGGCCAAAGGGGCCACGGTCGTTGGGAAAGGATTCGCCGGGTGCCGCGTTCAAGAAAGTGTCGCCCGGATCCCGGCTGGAGGCCTCGTCCCGCTTGATGCCCAGGTTTGCTTGGTTGGGCTCCTGCGGGCGGCCCTTGGTTTGGTTCTCGGCTTTATCTCCGCCCAAAGCCCTGAGCCACTCCTCCATGGTGGGGAGCCGTCGTCCTTTCCATTTGGCGTAGGCCGCGGCACTGGGAAAATCGACATTAAACACCGGGGTATCCCGGGTAATCCGTTGTTCCTGATAGGTTTCATTTTTTCTGGCCCGACGGAGAATTTCCGACCAGTCACGGGGTTCCAGGCTTGATGCCGTGCTTTTCTGGGATCGGTAATCATCCGGTACCAGCCTTTGCCATTCTGGGTTCGATTGCATGGCCGCAAGGAATTTTTCGTACTCCCCGATGGTAACTTCGTGGCGGTCCAAGAAAAAAGAGGGAACCTCGATCGTCTCTCCCTCGCGGATGATTTTTCCGGCGGGAACCGGCAGTTCGGCTTCCGCCAGATGACCAGGAACATCCAGAAAAAACTTATGAAAAAGAACCTTGGCGTAGAGGCCAAGAAAAGCCGCCGTGGCGATGGATCCGGCGACCATGGCCCAGCGCCGGATTTTGCGGGCCCGAAGGGTTTTGGCCGCCGCTTCCAGCTCCTCCTGACGGACATGGACTTCGCGGACCTCGGCGAGCTGCCGCTCAAAATCACGCGCCTGTCTGAGCAAATCAAAAGCGGAAGTGCCGGGATTTCGGAGTAACTGAAGCAAGGGAGCGGCCTTGGGCTGGTCATGGAGGGTAGGCTCCAAAAGCCCCGCCAAATGTTGGGCGTTCGCGTAGAAGGATGTTTCCAAGGATCCGGGATAGGCGGCTGGATTACGAAGCCGGGGAGTGCCTTTGGAGGAAAGAGTATAGTCGTATTCCCCGAGAAGTCTGGCAGGGATGGAGGACGATTCCATCTCCGCCAACACCGACCCAAGCGTTGTGGCGATTCTGGCACACGCCAGAAGTCCCGGTTTTTCCCCGCCTATCCGGAGATGCAAAAGGGATGGGCTCAGGACCGGTTCTTGGGCCACCACAATGCGATTTTCCCAAGGGAGCGACTCGTAAAGGGAGTAGATGGAAGGATGATTGACCCTCGCCAAGGCCCGGATCGCCTTGGGGAAAATCGGGGAGCCGGCGGGCGGTACCAGAACCTGGACCGATCTTTGGAGCTGGTGGTGCTTGGCCCAGTAAAGTCGTCCCAGGGGATGAGGTCCAGCCGGAGACGAAATCAGGTAAGGGCCGATCTCGCGACCGGAGAGGTTTTCCATGAACTCGGCTAACCTCAAAGGGAGTTGGTCATCCGGGGCAAGCAAGGGAATCGGATATCCGGCCGGGAGGGAGCCGGACAAGTCATACCGACCAAACACGGCGAATGACACCTCGGAAAACCTTTCCGCCAAAAGAAGAATTTCGTCCGATCGGTCGTCCGCCTCCCAGAGAATATCGGATAGGAGAACCGCTGCGGTCGGAGGAGAGGCCAAGTAGGATTCCAAGGTTTCCCAGGTTTCCACCTCACGAATTTTGGCGGTGGGAAAGAAATCATGGATCAAGGCCGAAAAATTTGCCCGGGCCTCCGCATCCTCTTGGGCCAGTAAAATCGTGGGCACGGCCGATTGTGGTCAACTCGTGACCAACGCGAAAGTGGGGATTTCGGAGAAGACGGCTACGAAGAGGCGAGGGAGAAACGGTGGATGGCGTAGGCGGCCCCAAAGCCGTTGTCGATGTTCACCACCGTGATCCCCGGGGCACAGGAGTTGAGCATGCCCAGAAAAGCGGTGAGGCCTTGCAGGTGGGCGCCGTATCCCACTGAGGTGGGTACGGCCACGAGAGGTTGTTTCACCAAGCCGCCAAGGACGCTGGGCAAAGCCGCCTCCATGCCGGCGACGACGATGAGGGCATCCTGCCGGCGCAACTCATCCAAGCGGCGCAGTGTCCGGTGAAGTCCGGCCACCCCAATGTCATAAAAACGAGCGGGCCGGTGTCCCAGGAACTCCAGCGTGACCAAGGCTTCCTCAGCCACCGGGTGATCCGAGGTCCCCGCGGCACAAACCCCTACCCGGAGAGAGCGGGTGGGCCGGAGGCGGCTTTGCGCGGGGATCCTGAAGGTGCGTGCGTGGGGGTGGTAGCTGCCTTTGCCCAGCTTTTGCCTGAGTTGTTGCCCCTTGCTTTTGTCTACTCGGGTGACCAACACGGGCTGTTTTGCGGAGAGAAGTCGGCGGGCGATGGCGACAATTTGAGGGGTGGTTTTTCCGGCTCCGTAAATGATTTCCGGTGCCCCCAAACGGTGGTGGCGTTGCAGATCAACCTCGGCAAACGCCTTGGGGAGAACCGTGCGGGGGTGGCGGCGGGGCGCCATGGGGATTCAGGCCAAGGCGGCCAGCAATCGCGGCAGGAGGTCGGAGATCGGCAGGCGTTCCTGCTTCATGGAATCCCGATGACGGAGGGTGACGGTGTCCTTTTTCCCAGCGAGGGGACCCTCCTTCACGCCTTCCAGAGTTTCAAAATCCACGGTGATTCCAAAGGGCGTGCCCACTTCATCCTGCCTCCGGTAACGGCGGCCGATGGCTCCCGCCTCGTCGTAAAAAACCGGAAAGTGTTTTCTGAGCTCCGCGGTCAGGGTCTTCGCTTTTTCCACGAGCTCCGGCTTGTTTTTCAGCAGGGGGAAAATGCCCGCCTTGATCGGGGCCATCCTGGGATGGAAGCGGAGGACGACGCGGGTCTCCTGGTTGCCTTTTTCATCGGTCACCTCTTCCTCGGCGTAAGCCTCGCAAATGAGGGCCAGCACGGTTCGGTCCACCCCGGCGCTGGGCTCCACCACATGAGGAATGAATTTTTCCCGCGTCTCCTCGTCGAAGTATTCCAACGGTTTGCCGCTGGCCTCCTGGTGTTGTTTGAGATCGTAATCGGTCCGATAGGCGATCCCTTCCAGTTCCTCCGTCCCAAAAGGGAACTGATACAGAAGGTCGTAAGTTCCCTGGGAATAGAAGGCCCGGTCTTTTTCGGGCACGTCATAGATCTGGATCTTTGAGCGGGGGATGCCAATCGACTCGTACCAGGTCAATCGGTCGGTCAGCCATTTTTCCAGCCATGCCTTGCCTTCCGTGGGGCGCACGAAAAATTCGACCTCCATCTGCTCGAATTCGCGGGAGCGGAAGGTGAAGTTCCGCGGGTTGATTTCGTTCCGGAACGCCTTGCCAATCTGGGCGATGCCGAAGGGCAATTTTTTCCGGGAAACCTCGAGGACGTTCTTGAATTGCACAAACATGGCTTGGGCGGTTTCCGGTCGCAGATAGGTCAGGTTTCGGTCGTCTTCGACGGGTCCAACGTAGGTTTTGAACATGAGATTGAATTGGCGCGGTTCGGTCAGTTGGCCCCCGCATGCCTGGACCATCTTGCTGGGTTTTTGCGGGCAGGGGGTGGAGCTGATCTGATCCGCACGAAAGCGGCCCTTGCAGGTTTTGCAGTCGATCATGGGATCACTGAAGGTGGCCTCGTGGCCGCTGGCCTTCCAGACGGCCCGGTTCATCAGGATGGCGCCGTCCAAGCCCACAATGTCATCGCGCCACTGGGTCATGGCCTTCCACCAGTAATCCTTGAGGTTGCGCTTCAATTCGGCTCCCAGCGGACCGTAATCCCAGGCTCCATTCAGACCGCCGTAGATCTCGGAAGACTGGAAGATCAGGCCCCGCCGCTTGCAGAGGGCCACAATTTTTTCCATGTGATTTTCAGCCATGATCTTCGATTGGTTGGATTCCCGAAAAATTGGTGTTAGCGATGAAGGGTGCCTGTGAACACTCCAATCTTGGGCAAACTCCCCCGCCTCCCGGGGATCCGGCACCCCACGGCCGGGTCGGCTCTGCGCTGGCTGCAGCGGGCCGGCGGTATGGTTGTGGTCTTGTTTCTTCTTCTGGTGGTTTTGGGGCGGGTGGTGGGACTGCCAAGAGTGTGGAAGGATCGTCTTTTGCGGGAACTATCCAGTCGGGGTCTGGAGGTGGCGGTGAAGAAGATCACCTTGGATCCGCTGGGGGGGTTGGTGGCCCGCGATCTCGTGGTGTATCGGGATTCCGCCCGGGATGAAGAAAGATTGAGGGTGCGCGAAGTGGAGCTGACGCCGAACTGGCTCGCATGGAGATCGGGAGAACCGTTTCTTTCGGGGGCAAGGCTGAGGGATGCCCATATTTCTTGGCCGCTGGCCGATGGGGTGGAAGCCGAGGCACGGAGGGTGGAAGCCGATGTGGAGTTCCGTCCCGGGGAAATCCGGATCCAGCGGCTCCGAGGGCAGGTGCTCGGCCTGGATCTTGATCTCAAGGGCCGGGTGGGTACGGAGGCAGGTCGCCAAGCGGCGCCTCAGGAATTTCCGATCGCCCAACTTTGGCGTCAGGCGGAAGGTGTGTTGCGGGACTTGGGGGGGGCAGCCCCGAAAATTCAGGCGGAATTCAGTTTGGAAGTCGGCCGGCCGGAGCAAAGCCGTGCCGATATTTTGATCACTTCCGCGCGGAATATTTGGCGCGGGGTGCCAATTCCGAGTCTGGAAATCCGCGCTACGATGGCGGAAGGGGCCCTGAAGCTGGAGCGTTTTCAGTTGACCCTGGAGAATGGCGGCTTGGAAGCGTATGGATCGGCCGATTTTGTCCGGGGAAACGGAGGTTTGGAATTTTTCGGCCAAGTCGATCCGGCCAGACTTGCTTTGGCCCTGGGTCCTTCGACTGCCTATGCCTTGCGGGAATTCCGGGCCCAGCAACTTCCCCGGTTGAGCGGCAAGCTGGATGCGGTTTGGAAGGGGGAGCCGAGTTTTTTTGCCTCCTGCCAGATGGAAATCGGGGAGTTCCGGTTGGGGCTTTTTCCGTTTCGAAGCCTCCACGCCCCTTGGGTGACCGACGGCAAGCGTTGGATGGTGCAGGGATTTCGGCTGGAGGCAGTTCCCGCAGGAGCAGTTGACCTGCATCTGGCCTTCGACGGGAAAGCGGAGCTGAAAGGCGGCCTGCGCAGCGATCTGGACTTGAAGGCGCTGGCTCCCTTGTTCGGTCCGGGTGCAGGACCCTTCTTGGGAAGCTTGGAATTCACGGAACCCCCGCAGTTGAATTTTCAGATCTTGGGAGCTGGATTCTCCCCGGATCTGATCCGATTGGAGGGGCGAACGGAAGTTCGGGGCATGCGGTATAAAAATGTGCCGATGGATCAGCTTTCCGCGGATATCGTTTATGCCAACCGTGAGATCCGGGCCACCAATGTGCGGGTGACATCCGGAGGAGGGGAGGGCAAGGGGGAGATTACTTACACCTTGGATCCTCGGTTTGTTTACTTTCACAACGTTGAATCCACCCTGCCGGTCCGGGAATTTTCCCCGGTCTTTGGCGAGAAAGTCCGACAAACCATGGAGCCCTATGATTTCGTCGAACGGCCTTTTGTCACCATGGAGGGAAAGATTGATTTGGAGGAGAAGTTCCGGACAGACATGCGGGCTACCGGAAAAAGTGCGGCAGGTCTTCATTATAATGTGGCTGGTAAAAAGCTTCTTTTTCAAAACGTGGATCTGGAGGTCAAAATCCAAGGTAAAAAAACGGCCGTCAAAACATTGGAGAAAAAGAAAGCCTCGCTCCTGGGGGGCAAAGTGGCCGTGCAGGTGGAGGTGGAAGGGCCGGTCGGCAAAAAGAGGCAGCAAACCCAGATCGATCTCGAGAGCGTGGACTTCGGCAAAACCGTGGAACTGTATTTTGGCAACGGCGGCTATAGCGGCAAGATGAGCGGTCATTGCGAGCTGCAAGGGCCGTCCGGTTCCGATGTCTGGCGGCAATGGACCGGCAAGGGGAGGTTGGAAGTGGAGGATGGAAAGTTCCCGGGTTTGGGAAACTTTGCCAAGGCGATCAATGCGCCGGTGGCCTGGATGGGGGACCTGGGGGAGGGCGCCTCGATGGAGTTTGAGCTGGAGAAAGGAAAACTGGACGTGAAGAGACTCAAAATCTTTTCCAAACTCGTCGAAACCACCGGCCACGGTTTCTACGATATCTCGGCGGACCGGCTGGAAAACTTCTCGATGAAGCAAAACCTGATCGGTCCCATGGGCCTGCCTTTTATGCCGGTCAGCGAAATGCTGGAGGTGGAGGGCAGCGGGTCGCTAAAGAGTCCGGTCTGGACGCCAAAAAACTTTGACGACCAATGAGCCGTTGCGGACTGCATACCTCAACCGCCGGAGGCTTGGGGCAAATGTTGCTCCGGTCTCGGGATTTGGGTGAAGATGCGGCGCAAATATTTGTAAAAAGCAACCGGCAGTGGCGGATCTCCTCCTTGGCGGAATCGGAGGCGAATGCGTTTCGGAGGGGTAAGGCCTTGATGAATCTATGGATCTGCGCCCACGCCGGGTACCTCATCAATGTGGCCGGACAAGGCGAGACTCGAAAAAAATCGATTCAATCCCTCGGGGAGGAATTGGCACGGGCCGAAGAACTGGAGTTGGAGGCCTTGGTGGTCCACTGCGGAAGTCGCGGCGATCTTGGCTCCCAGGAGGCGCGGAAACGGGCCGTGGCTGGATTCATCGAGGCGCTGGAACGATCGGGAACGGTCCGAATCGTCTTGGCTTTGGAAAACTCCGCCGGGCAGGGATCCTCACTGGCCCAAGACACCGGGGAGTGGGGGGAGTTGGTGGCGGGTCTGCCGCATGCACGGGGAGCCGCCTGTCTGGATACGGCCCATGCCTTTGCAGCGGGCCACGATCTGACCCGGGCGGAGGGAAGAGATCAGTTGATCCGGGAGGTGAAGGAAAAGATCGGCTGGGACCGGGTCAAGGTGTTGCACGTGAACGACTCGAAATCCGCTTGTGGCTCCCACGTGGATCGGCACGAACACCTGGGGCGCGGGAAGATCGGGGCGGCTTCACTGCGATCGTTTCTCCGGAACCCGGCGCTGCGGGGCATCCCGAGAATCGGGGAACTGCCTCCCGGGGAAAAAGAAGACAGGGATAACCTCAAATTTCTTCGAAGTTGCGGCTGAGAGGCGGATGTTCAAAACAGGCGGAAGGTGCTAGAACAGGCATCATGAAGGCATCCGATCTCCGGGGGATTCTCACCTATATTCCCAGCTTCCGGGACAAGCTCTTCGTTCTCAGCGTGGACAGTGCCGTGCTGGAGGACGAACGGGCGGCGAGTCTATTCCTGGATATCTCGGTTTTGAGAAGCCTGAACATCCGGGTTG
>Ga0214917_10005744_pt1 | contig 13144 bp, 20 predicted proteins | sample LL_1208_BB_MetaG_FD_177983 | JGI IMG/M metagenome (GOLD analysis project Ga0214917, IMG submission 177983) | Freshwater microbial communities from Lake Lanier, Atlanta, Georgia, United States - LL_1208_BB | ecosystem: Environmental > Aquatic > Freshwater > Lake | place: USA: Georgia | collected... | reverse complement strand
ATTATCTTGCCTGCAGGTAGTGAAGTTTCCAGCATCATCAAACTCTGCATTAATGAAGTGGCTTAGCGGAATCCAAGCATCAAAAAATGGGGAGCCAGGAAAAATTTGTGCATATTTCTGGGCTGCCTCTTGGTGGGAAGTCGTAATAGTGCGATGAGAAGCCATGTTGGAAAGAGTACTAAATTACTAAAGCTATCGTTGAAGTTATTTAGGAAAGGCTTTAATTAAAGAAGGCAATTATTGCGCCTGCAATAGTTAGATTAAGCGCATCATTTGCCGTCTCAATTACCCAAACCTTTACGCTCTCACCGCCAAATAATCGGTGGGAGAGGGATGAAAACATTGAAATTCCAACACCTAGTGCAAAGCCAATTCCAGCACCACCTACAACATCAATCTCAATATTTTTACCCAACGAATTGATAATTAGCGCAAGAGTTAAAGTTTGGATTAATACACCAAGGATTGTGCCACCAAATAGCAGAACTGGTTTATTTTGGCTGGCAGTTAATTGGCCTGAGGCATTTCCTTTTGCCTTCATCCAAATTGGATAAAAAGTTTTCGGTCCAAACCATATCGCCCCACTAATAAATGAGACGAAAAAAGCGACTATTACACCAAGTAGATTTAACTCCGAAAATGTCATGAGAGAACAATACATTAATTGAATAAATTTAAGAGCATTTCTAGTTTAGAATAAGCCAATGAAATTTGGCATTCACTCCGAGCAGTATGCAAATAACTACTCAAAAGAGGAGAATCAAAAATTTACTCAAGTTTTTGGAGATTTAACTCTTAAGTTTGCTGAGAAGATGAAGGCTGAAGTTGCTGCCTCAGATATTGAGGTGCAGGAGCTTGTAAAACAACATTATGAGTTTTGTTTGCAATTTTGGACACCTACAAAGGAGTCATACAAATCACTGGCCACCACATACATCCTGCCATCTGATTATCGAGACTCCTATGAAGAGGTGGCAACTGGCTTAGGTAAGTATCACTACGATGCAATATGCATCTGGGCTGATAAAAACTTGAATTAAGAAAATATATAATTATCTGATGAAATTTATAATTAGTGTCATTGATGATTTAACCGCTTCAGGTACTCCTGATGAGATGACCCAAATAAATATATTTAATGATCAACTGCGAGCAGATGGACAATTTATTTTTGCCGCTGGTCTTGCAGCACCAGAGAAAGCTGATGTAATCGACAACCGTAATGGTGCCAATTTTTCTACAGGAAAACCACTATTTGATGCAAAAGAAAACTTCTCTGGTTTTTGGCTGATTGAGGCTGAAAGTATTGAGATAGCAAGAAAGTTAGCATTTGCTGGTTCTAAGGCGTGTAATCGAAAGGTTGAGCTTCGCCCTTTACTCTGATAACTAAAAAAATTTTCTGAACCTATCTTTTTGTTGCCCCTACACTTCTAACAAGTAAAGTTGATGCCATAATTGAAATCACTACCGCAACTAAAACACCAGTGTATTGATCAATACTTAATGCTCCTTGGTTAAATGCCAAACTTCCAAGTACGAATGAAAACTCTCCAATTTGGCTGATTCCAATTGCAAATTGCAATGGTTTTACAGGAAGTTTTCCTACCTTTACCAATATCGCAGTCGGGACGGTCTTTAGAATTACCATTAAGCCCAGCACCAGGATAGCAAAGGGCCAAGCCTTATCTAATTGAGCTGGTTGTATTAATGAACCTATTACAACAAAAAATAGAACTGCAAATAGATCTCTAAATGGCAAAATTGCTTTTCTAACCTCTTCGGTATCATGACTTTGATTTATAGCAAGTCCGGCAACGAATCCTGCTAATGCCATTGGAATTCCAAATACAACCGTTCCAAGGGCTGCTAAAACTAAACCAACTGAGACTGAGTAAATAAGAAATAAATCTTTTTCCCAGCGCACTAACTTCAATAATTTTGGCAAGAATTTTGAAGATATATAAGCAAGCAATGCAAAGCCAATTAAACCCCCAAGTGCAATTGGAAGTGGCCGATCATTTGCACCAAATATTGTTAAAATAATTGCAGCCAGGCTAACCCCAACTACATCTTGGACAACCGACCAACCTAACATTGCCTCTTCAGTTAATGTGTCAGTCCGCCTTCTTGGTGATCGAGTTATATTCACAATGACCACACTTGATGACATAGCTATTGAAAGCGAGAGTAGAAGTGCTCCTAAAGTTGAAATACCTAACCAGAGAAACACCGGTGTGCCAATCAAGACTCCAATTAATACTTGTATCGGCACACTCCAAAAAAGTGATTTTTGCTCGCGGCTAATTCTTTTTAAATCAATTTCAATTCCAACCTCAAATAAAAGTAAAACCACGCCAATATCGGCAAGAAGTGCTAGTTGGTTACTATCAGCAACAAAACCTGGGGTAAAAGGTGAAACAATTAATCCTGTTAGCAGATATCCAATTACGGCTGGTAAACCTAGCTTTCTTGCGGCATAACCAATAGTTGCAGCCGCCACCAACACAACCCCAACATCTAAAACTAGAGGTGCGGTATCTACTATTGCACTTGCCATTTCAACTCCACTCTTGTGGATGTAAGTCTACATAGCAATTAACTTTTTGAGTTTAGGATTTTACTTTGCCAACCAAGCTTTGCGCTCAGCTTTGGGTAATCGCTCAATCGCGTAGCGAAGTGATGTTCTACCCATCTTGGTTGAGTTATCTCTTAGAAACCCTCTGAGTAAAGAAACATTTTTCTTGCCAACCTCACGAAGTGCCCAGCCAGATGCCTTTTGAATCAAATCATGTTTGTCATTTATAAGCATTTTAACGATTGTGATTGTGGGCTGTAGCTCTCTTTTTCTGATGTAAGCAAAGGTAAAGAGAATTGCGCTTCGCCTTTGCCATAGATCCTTACTTTTCGCTAACTTTTTTAACAGCTGCATTGAATCGGATCTTGGAATTAAATACCCACCCATAATTGGGGCGGTGACATCAACTAGATCCCAGTTATTTACTCGCCCCTTCTTAATTTGTTTTAAATAAAACTCAAATAATCTCTTTTGTTCAACCTCACCCTTTGCCCGCTTAAATTGCATGGTAATAATTACCAATCCACACAACCTGACCTCATGGAGCTTTGAAGAGGTTAATTTCTCAATCTCTTGTAAGGAAAGTAATTGATATTTTCGGGCAATCTGCCTGATAACTGGCACCTTCACGCCAATGAAAATATCCCCATAGCCATACTCACCCTTTGCAGTTTTAAAAAAGCGCTGAGCATCAATTGCTTGGGATTTATTTGATCTCTTCTTTAACTCTTTAACTGCACTTGCCGCCAGCATCTGGTTCTACTTTTCTTTACTAATGATCCACCTTTTATATGGACCACCCCTAAACTCAAAAACCTCAACTGGTTTATTGCGGTAGATAATGGTGAAATCTTTTCCATCCTTGTATCGCATTGTGCCAAGGAGAAGATAAAAGGGAATTCCAGTGCCTGGGGATCTAACTCCTTTCAGCAGGCCAGATCGCCATGGGTTTTCAACAATATTTCTAGAGATTAAATCTGATTTGCTGGCAATTAGATTGCCATGAAGGGATGCAAATTTTTCTCTTTTTGTTAGTGAAAGCTCAATCTCTACTCCGTGATCAATAATCCTTGCCATGAATAAATAATAGTATTTTCCCAGTATTACCACAGGGAATTATGGTCAATCGATGGGTTTATTCTGCTTAATCACAGATAGAATTAATAAGTGAAAAGACGATTAGCTGATGATCAACTTTCGATAATTACTGGATTAGGACTTGGCTTCACACTTGCCATTCAAATCACCACGCTAACCTCATCTGATTTTGCCGATATCTACTCTCAAATAACTACCGCTTCAAGATTTTTTGCACTCACCGGTTCATATCTTTCAATTGTTGGCTTACTTCTTATTGCGCGTATCTCTTGGGTTGAAAATGTATTTGGCCATGATCGCCTAGTTACCTGGCATCGAAAATCTATGCCTTATTCCCTGTATTTCATCACAGCCCATGTTTTGTTAGTGGCGTTAGGTTACGCAGGAGTTGATCAAGTTCGGGTGGGCAGTGAGCTTTGGACAATGATCACCACCTATCCATGGATGTTGCCAGCCACATTAGGTTTTATCTTCTTACTTGTTGCCGGTATTACCTCATACCGTGTTTTTAGAACTAGCATGAGTTATGAATCTTGGTGGGTAATACATCTTTATACATACCTTGGTGTGGCGTTGGCTTTTATGCACCAGATTTTAACGGGCTCAATGTTTATCACCCATCCATTAGCAAGGTATTACTGGATATCACTATATGTATCGGTAGTGTTTGCAATCTTGTATTGGCGAATTCTTCTGCCTTTAATAAGATCAATTAAACACAGGTTAAAGGTTGAACAGATTGTTGTTGAGGGCCCAGGGGTTGTTTCAATTCATGTATCTGGAGTTGGAATAGATAAGTTAAATGCCCAAGGTGGTCAGTTTTTTTCCTGGCGCTTTATTACCAAAGATCATTGGTATCAATCCCATCCTTACTCACTCTCTGCTGCTCCAACTGACAATAAATTGCGAATTACCGTGAAGGCATTAGGGGACTCCTCATCCCAATTATCTAAGTTAAAGGTTGGTACCAGAGTATTTATTGAAGGTCCATATGGAATATTTAAAGCATCTGCTGCCAGAGCTGGCAGACATATTGTTTTAATGGGTGGCGGTGTTGGAATCACACCCCTTAGAGCGATTATGGAGGAGTTTGATCCAACAACTCAGATTGATGTGCTCTACCGAGCCTCAACCCAAGCAGATCTAGTGCTTAAGGATGAGTTAGATAAATTGGCAAACAAAATCGGCGCCAGGGTTCACTACCTTGTAGGTTCACGGAAAGATCACCCGATCTCCTATGAATACCTTAAGAAAATTCTGCCAAACTTTGCCGATACTGAAGTTTTTGTCTGCGGCCCACAACCATTAGTGGATGCGGTTAAGCAGTCAGCAAAACGGGCTGGTATTCCAAAAAATAGATTTCATGATGAGGCATTTGCCTTCCATGGTTAATTTAAAGAAGGGGTTGATCTAAATGTTACGGCGTGCAATTTTAATAGTAACTGGTACTGCAGCAGCTGTTACAAGTGCGCTTGTATACAACCCACCGCAATTAGCCCAAGTTGCAACCTCATCAAAACCAACAACTCCAGTCCCAATAGATTCAACACCACCAACTGGTAACGCAACACCAGCACCGAAGGCAACAAAAAGTAGTGCGCCAACAACACCAAGTAATTTACCCTCCGGAAATTTTGCAGGAGATAAGGTCTCAACTAGGTGGGGCCCAGTTCAAGTTGAAATAACTGTTAAAAATGGTGTTATTACTTCAGCTAATGCCTTGGCATATCCAGATGGTGATCGCAGATCACTTTCTATCTCCCAACAAGCAATTCCATATTTAATTGAACAAACTTTAGGTGTAGTCAAATCAAGTGAGGTAATGGGTGTTAGTGGTGCAAGTTATACATCAAATGGCTGGCGCACCTCTTTACAATCAGCAATTAAGAAAGCTGGTATCTAAATGAAAAGAATTGCATTACTGCTCCTACCTTTAATTCTCTTTATTGGCTTTCTAGCTTTTAAGCCACCAGCTCTCGCATCTGTTAATAAACCAGCATCTGATCAGGTAAGTAGTGGTGGCACATCAAATACACCTGAGCCTGGCACTTCAAAAAAGAGTTCAACAAAACCACCTATTATTCAAGGTGGAGATGATGAAGATCATGATCATGATCGTAAACCAAAATATGGTGGTCATGATGATGATGATTACGATGATTAAGTTGTAGATGAGCAATCTTCATATCGAAGATGTTTGGAACACGGTAGTCACCATTGAGTGCGAATCAGAAAGTATCTCCTATAAAAATTCAATAGATTTTTTGCACCTTGTAGATCAACTCTTCTCAACCTACCTGCCAGATTCAGAGGTAAGTAAGTTAAGAAGAGGTGAGATTGCAGTTGAGCAGGCTCATCCATTTGTGCAGCAGGTATGGCAAGCCTGTCTTGAGATTAAAGATTTAACAGATGGTGCATTTGACCCGTGGGCAGTGCCTGGTGGCTTTGATCCATCTGGTTATGTGAAGGGGTGGGCAGCAGATCAGGTAGCTGAGCAATTAATAACGCAAGGTGCAAAACATATTCAAGTAAATGCTGGCGGAGATATCAGTATCAGGGGTGGCAAAGATGCTAAAACACCTTGGAAATTAGCGGTTGCTCATCCAAGTATAAAAGGTGAGATCTCAAAGATTTACTCAATTACAACTGGTGCAATTGCAACAAGTGGAAATGCAGAACGTGGTGATCACATAATTGATCCGCAATCAAAAACAATTGCAATTGGCGCACGATCTGCCACAGTTATTGGCCCAGATGCCGGCATAAGTGATGCATTGGCCACAGCATTAGTGGTTTCAGGTCGTGATGGCGCATCTTGGTTTAGCAAGGAGGCGTTATTGCAATACTCATGCTGGGTAGTTGATCGACATACCGATACAACTTGGGAGATTTTGCGCAAGTAGATTATCCCCTTACTATCTTGTAATGGGAAGAGTAAAAACCTTTGCACCCGTTTTATTTGTTTTACTCTGGAGCACCGGCTTTATCGGCGCAAAATACATACTGCCATATGCTGAACCATTTGTATTCTTAACCATTAGATACTTCTTCGCCACATTAATTTTAGTTTTAATTGCTAAGGCAATCGGGGAGTCTTTAAGAATTACCTGGCCACAAGTTAAGCAGTCGATGTTGGTAAGTGTTTTCTTGCATGTGATCTATATCGGCGGTGTTTTTTATGCAATATTCATTGATATCCCAGCAGGAATAACTGCGGTAATTGTTTCCTTGCAACCTATTTTAGTTTCAGCAATTGCCATTCCATTACTGGGGGAGAAGCTCTCATATCGACAGGTATTTGGTTTAGTTCTAGGCTTTATTGGAGTTTTATTTTTGCTCTCCCCAAAGTTATTTGAAGGAGATCTCTCTACTGGTTTTTCAACATTTGGCATTATCTGCTGCGTTTTAGCACTTTTTGGAACTACGGCTGGATACTTATTGCAGAAAAAAGGGGGAGCAGATATTCCCTTTCTTGCTGGAACTGCGGTGCAATTTGCAACCTCAACAGTGATTTTTGCACTTGCCTCCGTAATCTTTGAACCACTTAAAGTAGATATCACCCTAGAGTTTGTATTAGCCCTAACCTGGATTGTGGTTGCTCTTTCAATTGGCTCCATATTTTTACTCTTTTACTTACTGCGAAATGACAGTGCATCATCAGTTTCAAGTCTTTACTACCTTGTTCCACCGCTGGCTGCTTTGCAGGCCTACTACTTATTTGATGAACGAATTAAGGGTATTGGCCTAATTGGAATGGCACTTGCAGCCATTGGTACTTTGATAGTTACTAAAAATTCAAAAACAGCAGGGCATTAATTACTGATTTAAGAAGATCTTGTATTGCACACGATCTGTAATGGCAACCTTGTCGTAGAGTTTTCTTGCAGTCTCATTATCAGGAGCTGTTGTCCAGTAAAGGCGTTTTGATCCCTTAGCAATAGCAATATCTTCAACCGCTTTTATCAGTGCCCGACCGACACCTTTGCCTCTAACAGTTGGATCGGTGTAGAGATCTTCTAAGTAACAAAAATCCTCAACCGCCCAAGTTGATGGCCGGAAGATGTAATGGGTAAAGCCGACAACTTTGCCATCTAACTCAGCAAGAAGGCCATTTATATTAAAGCCAGAGTTAAGGCGCTGCCAGGTCAATTCAAACTGCTCATCAGAAAGGTGAGATTTATAAAAAACTATGTACTCTTTAAATAACTCAAGCCATCTATCTTTATCACTGACCGTAATTGGTCGAATCTTGATGCTCACCCTGGCATCATATAAGAGTTTTGAAGTTACAGCGAGTGATCAAGTAATGTGCAATAATCAGCCACTTCAATTTGGCAAGTAAATGACTCGGATAACTCCGGGTCATTTTATTTATTCCCAATTTTTGTCCTAACATGGGTAAGTGAATTCAATTAGAAATGTAGTGAGGTTTGTAGCCATTGCTAATCTTTCCTACTTTTTTGTTGAGTTCTATTTTGCAACCAGATTTGGTTCAGTCTCACTATTTGCTGACAGTATTGATTTTCTTGAAGATGCCTCTGTAAACATCTTGATTTTTATTGGCTTAAGTTGGAGCTTAGTTGCACGAAGAAGGCTTAGCCGAATATTTGCAGTAATTTTGATGGTGCCAGCTATCTCAGTTGTAGTTAGCACGGTCTATGAGATTAACAATCCCTCACCCCCTAGTGGCAGCGGAATTTCAATGATTGCCGCCGGGGCATTAGTGGTTAACTTCACCTGCGCTTTAATTCTTGCCAAATTTAGAGAGAGCAAAAAAGGTTTAGTAATTGCTGCTTATCTATCAGCCCGAAATGATGCCTTAGCAAATGTTGCCATTATTGTGGCCGGAGTTATTACTATCTTTTGGAGTAGTTCAATTCCAGATCTAGCGGTTGGAATAAGCATTGGGATGTTAAATGCTGATGCGGCGGTAAAGGTTTGGAAGAGTACTGAGCATTAAAACACCAGATAGTGATTTACTACTCCAATGAGTTTAGAATTTTTTTCCCACAGTGAGGTACTGGCACCTTTTTTCTTCCTAATAGGAATGCAACTTAGAAATGAAACTACCCATATAAAGCAGATATTGCTACCTAGTGTTGCCGCCCTTGGCGGCATGATCTTTCCAGCAATAATTTTTATTCTGCTCAATTCTGACCCAGAGATTAAAGCTGGCTGGCCACTTGTAATGCCAACTGATATCGCACTTGTGATGTTAGTTCTGCTTTCACTTAGATCAAAAGTTAGGGTTGAGTTAAAGCTTTTCTTACTTGCTTTAGCAGTTGCAGATGATTTGCTTTCGATTTTGGTATTGGCAGTTAAATACTCAGGGGAGCTCAAAGCAAGTGAGGTGTTAGCCAGCGTTGGCGCAGTGATTTTAGGCGCAATACTTGGCAAGATTCCTAAGGAAAAATTCTTCACTCAATTTGTTAATCTTGTTGTATTACCCGTATATGTAATTGCAAATATAGTTCCAACATTAACCTCAAATATTGAGTTTTCATCGTCACTTGGAAATTCAATTATATTTGCTAGATATTTTGGAAAAATTTTTGGTATTACAATTTTTGCAATAATTGGTGCGAAGCTAATAAAAGCTCCTTTAACATTAAGTAAGAGTGAGCTTATTGGCGGCTCGGCATTAGCCGGTATGGGATTAGCAGTTTCAATAATGATTGCAAATTTAAGTTACACCTCCGAGGTTTTGTTAAATCAAGCCAAAGCAGGCTTACTAATAGCCGCGGTAATCTCAGGCATTGCTGGAGCGATAATACTTTTGCTTTTCTCACCAGAAAACTCCAAGAGAAGGTGATAAGAAATGTGCGATAAAGTAATTTGTAGGAAATGCAATAAACCAACCTGGTCTGGTTGTGGACAACATATCGAACAAGCCTTAGCTGGAATTGCAAAGGAAGATAGATGCCAAGGTCATCAGGCCGAGCCAAAAAAGGCAGGTTTGTTTAGTAAATTTTTAAATCGATAAAAGATTTTAAATGTCCTTTCAAATTACTGCTGCCAAAGCTGACGAAGCTGAGCGACTTCGTAATTTAAGACTTGCAGCCCTTAAAGATGCACCATATGCATTTGGTGCGCAGTATGAGGTTGATAAGGAAAAGCCGATTTCTTTTTGGCAGCAATCAATTGCAGATACAAATTGGTTTTTTGTCGCCATCAATGGTGAAGATATTGGTTTAATTGGTGTTGAAGTAGCTGGGGAAGATCGAGGAAGTGATTGCTGGATCTTTGGTTGGTGGATTGCACCAAATTATCGTGGGCGTGGAGTTACCGCTCTTATGCTTGGAAAAATTGATGAGTTTTGTTTGGATAAAAATTGGCGAAAGCAAGGTTTAGGGGTTTGGCCAGAAAATGAGCGGGCAATTGCTGCCTATCGCAAGTTAGGATTTACATCTGGGGTTGGGCCAATTCCAAGTCGATCTAAACCAGGTCAGCTCTACCTTCCGATGTATCGAAATCTGCCAAATTAATTCATTAAGTAATTAAGATATCGATATGGCAAAACGTGATATCGATGCATATATCTCTGCGCAACGTGAGCCGGAGAAAAAATTACTAAAAGATATGCGCAATATTATTTTGGAGATTGAGCCCAATCTAAAGCAGGTAATCTCCTATGGCATACCTGCCTTTAAATTAGATGGTGATGTGGTTTGTGGGATTGCTGCCCGAAAATCAGGGTGCTCCTTTTACCCATTTAGTGGCTCAGTTCTTGCCGCGTTAAAAACAGATCTAGTGAAATATAAACAAACAAAAAGTGCTCTCCACTTTGATGCACCACTTCCTAAGACATTGGTGCGTAAATTAATGACGCAGCGGATGGTGCAGATAATGGTCAAAAAGAAACGTAAGTAAAGTTGTAGGATTGCAGTATGGGAAAGTTGAGTAAATCCAGTAATTCACAATCTGATATCTCACAAGCAGATCTTGATCGATATGAAAGTCTAGATCGAGAGTGGCGTGAGTATGGAATTGCCGCCCCGGCAAGAAGGGCATTAGTTGATGCTAAATTATTTAAAGTTTCAGATTTAAGAAAGATCTCACTTGCTGAACTAGAAGCGTTACATGGCATGGGCAAGAGTGCGATTGCCAGGCTGAAAGTTTTAATGAACGCTAAAAAAATTAAGTTTCGCCCGTGAAAGCTTTTTTCACCTGGTTCATAAGATTATTTACCAACCGTAGAACTTGGGTAAGGCAGATTGTGGTGGCATCTCTTGCCTCTACCACCGCTTGGTTACTAGGAGATGCCTTAGTTTTTAAGGGCGGCTTAGTAGCAGCGATTGTTTGCGCCCTAAGCATTCGTATCTCACTTTATAAATCAGTCAGAGAGGGCTTAGGCCAGATTGTTGGAACTGCAATTGGTGCAGGAGTTGCCCTACTTACCGTGCATTACTTCTCCTTTGGTCCAGTTGCAATTGGCACCACAGTCCTACTTTGTTCTGTAGTTGCCAGGGGATTACGCCTTGGTGAGGTTGCCTCTGTAAATGTGCCGGTTACCGCTTTAATTGTGATTGGTCCCGGAATTTCTGGTTCCACCGCTGAGCACCGATTACTTTCAACATTAATCGGTGCTGCGGTAGCAATAGTTTTCTCTTATTTCTCCCACGCAAATACCCCCGCTGGAAGAACTGTTAACCAAATCTCCCGACTTGGTAAACGTGGTGCTGAATTAATAAGTGAGATGGCAGAGGGAGTTGCTGCTGGATTTTCACAAAAGCAAGCTGGCAATTGGTTAGCAAAAGCTAGATTGTTAGTTGAAGAAATTCCAAACCTTAGATCACAAGCAATTGAGGCCAGAAGATATGCCAGATGGTCACCACTTGCTGAGGTTGATGAGGCGGAGTCTTTATATATTCAAGGGGTTGCAATTGAACATATGGTGGTTCAGATTCGAAGTATGGCTAGAACATTATTTGATTCAACCCTTGACCCTAAACGGAAAGAGGTAATTGATCGACAGATTGCATACGCATTATCATCAACTAGTAATGCAATTACCGAGAAGTTGGAGTTAATTGAAAGTAAATCTCGCGATAAGCAGATTGATAATATTGCAAAAGATCTTCGTCTAGCTGCAGATAACTTTACCGAGGAGATAATTGCTATGGCAGATAATCTGCCAAGAACACAATTTGTTAGATGTATTTCACTTGTTGCCCAGATGAAGATTATTGCCAACTCATTAGATGAGAGCTCACCAGCCCTATTCTCAGTCTCAACACCAGGTGAGCCAACTAGTGTGAAAGTAATCGGTAGCTCACCAATTACCAGGCTTGGAAAACTGAGCATATCCATCTGGAGTGCACTGCGCACCTTCCTTCGCAGATAGGATATATGTATGACACATCCTGAGATTGAAAAATTAGCTGCTGAGTATGAGGCGGCAACAAATGTATTTCTAGAAGCAATTAAAAAGGTAAATATGGCTGATTTAGATAAGCCTAAAAAAGATGGCTGGAATGCCCGACAGGTAATTCATCATTTAGCTGATTCTGAATCTCAATCCTGTGCTCGATTAAAAAGATTAGTGGCAGAGCCTGGCTCAACGATTCAAGGTTATGATGAAAATATCTGGGCCAAAAATGCCACCTTGGGTTACACCGTGCTACCAATTGATAGTTCCCTGGCTTTATATAAGGCATCTAGAGCAGCAAGCCTAGAAATAATTAGAAGATTAGAGATTGAACAATTATCAAATTCAGGTGTTCATACTGAATCTGGCGCTTATGATCTTCGTAAATGGTTTAGCAGCTATATTAATCACCCAAAGGATCACGCAAACCAATTATTAGCCGATTAATTCAGCTTTCGAGTACTTTCGTTGTGGGTGTTTGCAGATCTCATCATTCATCTTTTTTGCACAATTAGCACACAATAAATTTAGAGAGTTACATGGCGGCTTTGGACAATCATAAAAACGATTTGCTGGAGCACCACATTTTTCACACTTAGCAATTGATTTTGTCTTCTCGCTAAACTCAATCGACATTCGATTATCAAAGGTATAAAGGGCGCCCTCCCATAAGCCATCATCACCAAACTCTTTACCGTAGGTGAAGATGCCACCATCAATCTGATAAACCTCTTTAAATCCTCGAGTCTTCATTACTGAGGATAAAACCTCACATCTAATACCACCGGTGCAGTAAGTAACAATTGGCTTATCCTTTAGGTGGTCATACTTGCCACTTTCAATCTCATGCACAAAATCTCTACTAGTTTCCACTTGAGGCACTACCGCATTTTTAAACCGGCCAACCTTTGCCTCGTATGCATTTCGGCCATCAAAGAAAATTACATCATCGCCGTGTTTTGCCACCAACTCATCAACCTGGGCGGGCTTTAAATGTTTACCACCACCGACCACACCATTTTTATCAACCTTAATCTCATTTGGATAACCAAAGGCAACTAACTCAGCTCGCACCTTCACACTTAACTTTGGAAAATCATTGC
>Ga0214917_10005743_pt1 | contig 13145 bp, 10 predicted proteins | sample LL_1208_BB_MetaG_FD_177983 | JGI IMG/M metagenome (GOLD analysis project Ga0214917, IMG submission 177983) | Freshwater microbial communities from Lake Lanier, Atlanta, Georgia, United States - LL_1208_BB | ecosystem: Environmental > Aquatic > Freshwater > Lake | place: USA: Georgia | collected... | reverse complement strand
ACGCATCCAGAAGGAAGGCGTGCTCAAAAGGCATCCCCTCCTCGCGGCACGCCTTTTCCACCGCCGCCAATTTGCCCTCTGGAAGCGAGTCGGTGTCGGCAAGGAGACGCCCGATCAGGGTGGATTTGCCGTGGTCGACGTGACCCACCACCACGATCCGCGTCCGCGGTTCGCTTGCCGCCCCGGCAGCGGCTCCGCCCATCCGCTGCGGAAAAAAGGCCGGCTGGAAACCGGGAGAAACCGGTTGCGGGGCTGGCGGCATGGTCACCCCGCTCACAGGAACCCTTTTGCACGCAGCTTCTGCATGGCGTTCCGCTCGTGGTGATCCTGGGCGCGGCCCGCCCGTTCCGCCGTCTTGGTGGATTTGAGTTCCTCGATAATCCCCTCGATTGTGTTCACCCTGCTTTCGACCGACTTGGTGATGGGCCAGCAACCCAGCGACCGGTATCGCCTGCCCTTGTCCGCAAAATACATCCTGGGAACCGGAATGCCCTCGCGACGGATGTACTCCCAGACATCCAGCTCCGTCCAGTCCAGCAAAGGCTGCACCCGGACGTGCTCCCCTGGTTTCACCGCGGTGGTGAACTGACCCCAAAACTCAGGAGGCTGGTCCCGATATTCCCACTCGTTGTCTGCGGTCCTTGGGGAAAAATAGCGCTCCTTGGCCCGCGTGGAGTCCTCATCCCGGCGAATTCCCGTGACCAGGGCATCCCATTTGTACTTGGCCAAAGCCTGCTGCAACGCCAGGGATTTCAACTCATGCGTCACCGTGACCGGATCGTGACTCTCGTATCCGACCCCCCGTCGGCGGGCCTCCTCGTTGACGATGACGATCAGGTCGATCTGGTAGTGCTCTCTGGCCCATTCCCGGAATGCCAGCATTTCCGGAAACTCATAGGTGGTGTCGATATGGACCAAGGGAAACGGGATCTTTCCGGCGAAAGCCTTCTTGGCCAACCAGATTAAAGTGTTCGAGTCCTTGCCCATCGACCAAGGCATGGCCATGTTCTTAAAATTCGCGAAAGCCTCGCGAAAAATATAAATGCTTTGATCCTCAAGGTTTTGCAAATACGACATAAAGGATGGACTTTATAGGGTTTCGTTTTATATTTCAAGTATGATTCCGTCCTCCAACAAATCAAAAAAGGTGGAGGATCAAGATGGCATCAAGTTCCTTTCGTTACTGGAGCCCAAACCCCCCGCGGACCGAGTCCTTTGGGCCCTGCAGACTTTCCCGGCCAAAACAGTCGTCACCACGTCCTTTGGGGCCCAGTCGGCGGCCTTCCTCCACTTGGTCTCGCGGGTTGGCCCGAAAATTCCCGTTGTCTTCATTGATACCGGCTATCACTTCCCGGAAACCCTTGCCTTTTCCGGCGAACTAAGCCGATTGTTGGACCTGAACCTCAAGGTCTACCAACCGCTCCTCTCCCCCACGCAAATTGAGTCACAATACGGTCGCATCTGGGAACAAGGCCCCGCCGGATTGGAAAAATTTCATGAGATCATCCGAGTTGAACCCCTTCGGAGGGCGTTTGCCGAACTAAATCCGGAGGTCTGGGTGGCCGGACTTCGCCGCTCCGGATCCGCCCACCGGCAAAAGCAGGCCGTTCTTAGCCGTCAGGACGCCCGCTGGAAACTTTTACCCATCCTCGAGTGGTCTGACAGGGATGTGGGAAGTTACCTAAAGCTTCATTCCCTTCCCTATCATCCCCTTTGGGAAAAGGGCTACGTTTCCATCGGCGACCGGGTCACCACCAAAAGCCTCGGGGAAGTATCCGATCCGAACGAGGTTCGGCATTTCGGCTGGAAGCGTGAGTGCGGCATCCACGACAAGGTCTGACCGGGTCATGGCCGCTGGCGATTAATTGTTTCGCCCGACTTTTAATTTTTGTTAGCCTCCCTGCTTATGGCAGGTGATGTCGTTGAAGTGGAGGGCGCGGTGAAAGCCGTTTTGAAAGGCACCCTCTTCCGCGTGGAACTGGTCAACGGCCACACCGTCCTTGCCCACATTTCGGGCAAAATGCGCAAAAATTTCATCCGCCTGAACATCGGCGACAAGGTCAAGATGGAGATGTCCCCTTACGACCTCACCAAAGGACGGATCACCTACCGCATTCCTCCGCCCTCTCCGGACGGCACCCAGGCAGCCCCGGTGCCGGTCTAATCTTTTCCGGCGATTGCGGCGGCGTAGGCCTCCCAGGGAACGTCGCCTCCGGCATCCCGGGGGTTTCGCTCCAGATGGCCTGAATCGAAATCCACTCCAAAAATTCCAAACCTAGGGGCGTAGGTTCCCCACTCATAATTATCGGTCATGGACCAGTGGAAATATCCGGCCACGGGAAGCCCCTCCTGCCGCAAACGCCTCACCTCACCCACGTGCTGGCGGATGAAATAACTGCGGCTCTGCCGGTCGGCTCGTAACTGACAGTCCTGGCTCTCCTTGCCGCAACGACGCTCCGCCATGCCGTTTTCCGCGATGACAATGGGTAGGTCCGGATAATCCGCAGCGTAGCGCTCGACAAAAAAGCGCAACCCGCGGGGCAAGGCATGCCAGTCCCACCACTTGGTGGCGAGCCCTTGGGTAAACCACTCCCGCAGGCTCAGCCGGCCCAGTCTCAACTCGCCCAATGTGGGAAGCCGGACGGCGTTGCCCACAAAAGGGTCGTAATAGTCGAAGGAGATAAAATCCACGTTTCCTTCTCCCGGCCGTTCCCGGATTCTGTTCACCAGACGGGAAAAGGTTGTTTCCCGGAGAAATCGGTGACTCAGGGTATTCTGGACCTGCTTGATAAGTTCCCCTGCCGCCTCGGAGAAAAGGCTGTGACGCGGAAAATCCATCGCGCGATAGGTCCGGGTAAACTCCCGGGCCTTCTCCTGCAGGTAGGCGAGGATTGATTCCTTGCCGGAAGTCCGCCGCGCCGCCTCCAACAGGTCAAATAGCATTTTATCCATCCAGTAAAGGTCACTGGCGAAGGTGTTGAAGGAGAGGCGGGGCTGGCCCCAGTCGGGATGCCCTTCATAGAGCGCAAGCACCTCCCTCCGCGCCAGCACATGAGACTCCAGCATTGTCTGCAGGGCACAGAGTGCGGCGGCCCACCAGACTCTCCGGCCCGCGGGAAAAGCCCCCAGGTTGTAGGTGGAGGAGGCCAGCATGTTCGGTTCGTTCACGGTGAGAAACCAGCGGGGAGGCTGCACCCCGCTGGAGACAAGCCTCCCGTTGAGGCCGGCCAGCATCCGCCGGACATAAGCGGAAAAGATTTCCGGGGTCTTTTCCTCCAGCCAGGGATCCAGACCCAGCCAACGGGGCGTTGTGAAATGCTGAAGCGTCACCACGGGCTCCAGGTCCCTTCGCCGCAGGGAGGCGATCATTTTCGCGTATCGGTCCAAGGCGCTTTCGTCGAGATCCTTTCCCGGGCCGTCCGGTTGAAGTCGGGTCCACTCGATGCCCAGCCGGTAGGCGGTCAGCCCCATCATCTCGGCGCGGTCAAAGTCCTCCTCGTAACGGTTCCAGAAATCCACCGCGCATCCGGAGCGCTCCACTTTTCCCGAAACCTCCCATTCAAACCAGTTATTGCGGGGCTGGCCGTCCCCGTTATACCCCCCCTCATGCTGGTAGGGGCTGGTGGCAACGCCCCAGAGGAATTTTTCGCTCACCGCTTCCGCACGCTTTCCGCCATCGCTTCCTGCTTTTCCTCATCCACATGGATCGCCTCATGCTCGGGATCGGAAAGCAGGGTCCGCACCACCGTCTCGGCGGCGTTCGGCCGGCCCATTTTCCGGGCGGCGAGTTGCATGGCCCGGAGCCTTTCCGGTTCGGAAAGCAGGCGGCCCACTTTATAGCCGAGGATGGTGATTTCGTTGCATTTGATGGCCACCCCTTTTTCCAAGAGCTGGTCGCTGTTCCTCTCCTCCTGTCCGGGGATGGGATCGTAAATCGCCATGGGCAGACCCGAGGCCATCGCTTCCGCGGAGGTCATTCCCCCGGGCTTGCTCACCAACAGGTCCGCCGCCCCCATCCAGGCCGGCATGTCCTCCACATAGCCGAGAACCCGGAACTCCGCTTTGCCGGCCTGGCCCTGCCGCAACTCCGCCTCAACCCTTCCCTTGGCTTCCGGGTTTTTGCCGCAAATCACCACCACCTGGGCGCGATGGGAAAGACTGCGGAGGGACCGCACCACCTGCTCCGCCGGATTCACGCCGAGTGCCCCGGCGGAAACCAGGATCACCGGAGTGTCGGCCCGCAGCTTCAGTTGCTTGCGGAGGGCAACCTTATTGGTGTTTTTCCCGAAAGCCGGATCCACCGGTATGCCGCTGACCGTGATCCGCCCGGCCGGAAGACCGAGGGTACTTAGGTAGGCTTTGGTTTCGTCCAGCGCGACAAAATAACGGTGAAAGGCCCGGGACAGCCACATCGCGTGAAAATCAAAATCCGTCACCACAATGGAAAGTTTGGCGCGGATCTGTTTGCGGGTGATCAGATGGGAAATGATCTCCGCCGGCATGAAATGCGTGCAGATGGTGATGTCCGGTTGCAGGTCCGAAAGCAGGCGGATGAGCGGACCGGTGTTTAGCCGGTCGAGCAGAAAGCGCATCCGGTCGGTTTTCCAGGGCTCGTCGCTGCGCTGATACCACCAGCCCAGCAGGGTGGGCGCATCCTCCACCAACTTGATGTAGAGCTTGGAGTAGAAGTCCCGGAACAGCTTGTTTGTGAAAGCCAACGCATCCACGTGCGCCACCTGGTCGATCCCAGGGGAATTCCGACAGACCTTCTCCAGCGCCGCCGCCGCCCGCAGATGCCCGGTCCCGGCACTGGTCGAGAGAATCAGCACCTTGTGGCGGGACCGTTTCATGAGGAGATCCTATCTGGTTTGCAGGCTGGCAAAACCCGAAAAGCCCGGTCAGGCAAATAGATCCGGTTCGTCCTTTTGCCGGACTTTCCGGTTCCGGCCGGGTTTGGCCCGGATCCGGGCCGGTTTTCCGGAAGAGTTTAATTCTCCCGCCTCCAGGCCCTGGAGAATCTCCCCCGCCCTTGCCAAAACCTCGCCAGGCAGGCCCGCCAGACGCGCAACCTGGATCCCGTAGCTGCGGTCTGCGCCACCCTCAACAATCCGCCGGAGAAAGACGATCCTGTCTTTTTCCTCCCGGACATCCACGCGGAAGTTCCTGACCCGCGGAAGGGTCAGCGCCAATTCGGTCAGCTCATGATAATGCGTGGCGAAAAGGGTCTTGGCTTTCACCTTGTCGTGCAAGTGTTCCCCCACCGCCCAGGCGATGCTCAGTCCATCCAGGGTGCTGGTGCCACGGCCGATTTCATCGAGGATCACCAGACTCTGCTCGGTGGCGTTGTGCAGGATCAGCGAAGTTTCGTTCATCTCCACCAGGAAAGTGCTCTGCCCCCGCGCCAGGTCGTCCCCCGCGCCGATCCTCGTGAAAATCCGGTCGAGGACGGGCAATTCCGCCGCCGTCGCCGGGACAAAAGATCCGATCTGGTTGAGGAGGCAGATCAAGGCCGCCTGACGAAGGTAGGTGCTTTTCCCGGCCATATTTGGCCCGGTCAAAACAATCAGGGTGCCCGCCGCGCCACCCAGTCTCAGGTCGTTCGGAACAAAGGGTTCGGCCCCGCCAGCCAGGAGTTGCTCCACCACCGGATGCCTCCCCCCTTCGATGCGGATCTCCCCGTCGGTCCTCAGCTTTGGCCGGACATAATTCCAGCGCCGGGCCAGGGAAGCCAGGCCTGCAAACGCGTCCAGCGCCCCCACCGCCGCGGCGGTTTTTTGCAGGGAAGGCCCCTTTGCCAGAACTTTTTCCTTCAGGACGGCGAACAGTTCCAGTTCCCGTGCCACCGCCTTTTCCTCCGCTCCGAGGATTTTGGCCTCCATCTCCTTGAGCTCCCTTGTCACAAATCGTTCCGCTTGGGCAAGGGTCTGCTTTCGCTCATAGCCATCGGGAACCCGGTCCAGGTAGGACTTGGTGACCTCGATCCCGTAGCCGAAGACCTGATTAAAGCGGATTTTCAGGCTCTTGATTCCCGTCCGCTCGACTTCCCTGGCCTGCAGGTCCGCGATCCACTTTCGCCCCTCCCGCATCGCCTCCCGGTGGCCGTCCAAGACGGCATCATAGCCATCGCGGATCATTCCTCCCTCCCGGACGATGGCGGGAGGCTCATCGGCCACCCCCCTCGCCAACTCGGCCGCCAGTTGCGGCTCACAATCCATGGACTTCGCCAGTTGGCCGTTCAGTCTTCCGGTCGCTTCCTGCGCCAGCTTTTGAACCCGCGGCAGCGATTCCAAGGTTAACCGGAGGGCCAGAAGATCCCGGGCCGACCCGGACGGCGTCGAGATCCGTCCCAACAGGCGGGCCAGGTCGCGCACCTCCTTGAGCGAATCCCGAAACTCGTCGAGGACCCCGGCATCCTCCAAAAAAGCCTCGACCGCCTCGTGCCTTGCACGGATCTCCTCGGCCTTCCGCAGGGGCTGTTGAATCCATCCCCGCAACTCGCGCCCCCCCATTGCCGTGACCGTATGGTCGATCGCCCGGATCAGGCTGGTGTCCGTGCCCGCCCCTGCCGGAGCTAAAAGCTCCAAGTTGCGCTGGGTGGCCGCATCCAGGCGCAGGCATTCCTCCGGCCGGAAGGGCTTGGGAGGTTGGAGATGTCGCCCGGCCCCCTTGAGGGTTTCGGTGAGATAGCGAAGCAGGGCGCCCGCCGCACCGATTGCCGGCCCTAGGCCGGCACAACCGAAGCCATCCAGGCTCTGCACTCGAAAGTGATCACAAAGTGTCCGCCTCGCGGTATCCTCCTCAAAGGTCCAGTCAGCTACCCGGGTGACGGCGACACCCTGCTCCACCCAGTCCCCGGCGCTCTTTTCCTCCTCCTCCAGCAACAGTTCCGCCGGTTGGGTCCGCCGGATCTCCTCCCGACACGAGACCTCGTCCGCTGGCTCCGCGAGGCGAAAGTCACCGGTGGTGGCATCCAGCAGGGCAAACCCCCACGCCCCGTTCCGGCCTCCTCCGCGCCAGGCGGCCGCAAGCCAGCGGGGCAGCTTCGGGGCGGAAAGGTCCACGCCCACGGCGCATCCGGGACTCAGGATCCGGGTAATCGCCCGCTCGACCATTTGGCCCGGTTTCGGCTCACTGACCTGGTCGCAGATAGCCACCCGCCGTCCGGCATGCAGAAGCTTGGTGATATACCCCTCCGAGGCGTGATAAGGCAGCCCGCACATGGGAACGCCGTTTCGCTTTGTCAGGGTGAGATGAAGCAGCCGAGCACCCTCCTCTGCGTCGCCAAAAAACAGCTCGTAGAAATCCCCCAGCCGGAAAAGCAGGAGCGCATCCCCGGGGATCTGTGCGCGGAGCCCGTGGTACTGCTTCATCATCGGTGTGGATCCTTCGGCCATCCTTTCTTTCTCCCCCGATTCCGTTCCCTTCTCAATCCCGGACCCCGGGGGTTGTGGATATCCGCACCGGAAATCCCACCGGGAGTGCCGGGGGCGGGGCGACTTTCCTGCGCACCTCGGAACTTGCGGAGAAAAATCCCGCCCGAATTTCGCATTCCGCTTTGCGGGACGGTTCTTACCATCGCTTTTGTGCGTATCATCATCACCGGTTTGGTCGGGCAATATCCGTTTGGCGGGGTGATCTGGGATTACCTTCAGTACCTCCTGGGTTTCCGCTCCCTTGGCCATGAGGTGCTCTACCTGGAGGATTCCGGCGCCTGGCCCTACGATCCCGAGGCGGGCACCATCACCAGCGACTGCTCCTTCGCCCTGCGCAGCCTGGGCAGGATTTTTGCCGACTTTGGCATGGCGGAATCCTGGATCTACCGCAACGGCGCGGACGGGAAATTTTATGGGGCGGGTGAGGCCACGGCCCGGGATTGGCTCCGGCACGGCGACCTGCTCGTCAATGTGTCCAGCGCCGGCTGGTTGCGGGACTACGACCTGCGGGTCGGTCACCGGATGTTCATCGATGGCGACCCGATGTTCTGCCAGATCGGCCTCCTCGACGGATCAGACCCGCTCTATGCCGGACGGTTGCGCGACCACGACAGCCACTTCACCTTCGGACTTTCCGTGGGAGATCCTGACTGCCCTGTTCCCACCGACGGAATCGCCTGGAAGCCAACCGTCCAGCCGGTGGCCCTGGATCAATGGCCCGTGACGGACTGCCCGGCGGGGGCCCCTTGGACAACGGTGATGAACTGGGCCAGTTACCGCCCCAAAATTTGGGAGGGACGCCCCTATGGACAGAAGGATCTGGAGTTCGAAAAGTTTGCCGAACTGCCCCGCCTAAGCGGACAAAATCTGAAAATCGCCATGGGACTGGGTGTCGATGGCAAGCGGCCGGCGGCACGGCTGCGTTCCCTGGGGTGGAACTTGGTCGAACCCCAGGAGGCCGTGCCCGACCACGTCACCTACCGGGAATTTCTCCGAAACTCCATCGGGGAATGGAGCGTGGCCAAGCAAGGATATGTGGCCGGTCAGACCGGCTGGTTCAGCTGCCGCAGCGCCTGCTATCTGGCCTTGGCGCGGCCGGTGGTGGTGCAGGAGACCGGTTGGACGCGACACCTGCCCTCGGGAAACGGTGCCTTTGCCTTTCGCACTCTGGAGGAGGCCGGGGAAGCTATGGAGGCAGCGCGTCGGGACTATCCCCGGCACTCCCTTGCCGCGCGCAAAATAGCGGAGGAATACTTCGATGCATCCAAGGTCTGCGCAAAACTGCTGAAAAGTATCTGAATCGCCTCAGGAGGTGATCAGATGCCAAAGGAACGACCCCAAGAGAATCCAGAAGATCAAACCGAGACCGACCGCCAGCCAAACACCCCGTCTGGAGGATGGATGAGGAGAGCTTTTCTCCACCCGCAAACCTAGGATCTTGGCACAACCAGCCCCAGGGCGGACGCCAGTTGGGTGGCCCGGACAATGCCCAACTTTCGGTAGACGGATTTTCGCTGGTTTTTGACCGTTCCTTCGGTGGTTCCCAGGGAGGAGGAAACCTGTTTCACGGAGAAACCCCGCACCAATAACCGGGCCACCTCGTTTTCCCTGCGACTAAGCCTCGAGACTCCCCCGTTGGTGCCTTCCTTCATTTTCTTTTGAACCGTGGGAGACCTCCACACATGGCAAAGGGCAACAGCCTGAAAACCCTCAAGCAGGTCTTCCAGGCTGTCCCGGAGGTCGCAAATTCCAAGGATGCCATTTTTGTGGCACCAATGAATGGTGGGCGCATCGAGATTTTCCCCGTAAACCAAGTGGCGTACTCCCGATCCGTTTTGCCGGAAATGTTTTTGGTCGGGCAGCAGTCGGGAGGAAATCATCTCGATGTCACGGGCCAAAGGACTGGCCACCAGGGATTCCGTGCTGTCAAAAACGACCGCCTGATGCCCTCCATCAATCAGCCACTTTTTTATCCAATACTGAAAGATTTCCCGTTCCTCCAAAATAAAGGCGCGCATTTTTAATGCTAAAGGGGAGAGCTTTCCATTTTGTGTCACTTTTATGTAATTAACTTCTCTTTGGTTATTTGAAAAGCGTCTCTTTATAGGTTTTATCCCCAAGGGGATATACTTTTAAAAAAAAAAACGGCCTCCTTTTTTTTGGTTTTTTTTAGCTTTTTTCGTGTTTTGTCTCCGCTGATATCCGGAAGCCGGGATGCGGGAATTTCTTGAGGATGGATTCGGCTCAAAATGGGTGTAGAGTAGACCTATGCGTTGCTCGGCTTTTTTCTGGCGGGGATGTTTCTGGCTGAACCTCTTTTGCCTGGTTTCCTCACCCCTCCCAGGTTCCCCTCCCCCGCCCCCCAAGGAGGTCCAAACAACAGCGATTCTTGTTCAGAAACTTCTTCAGGATCATCATTTTTCAGGAAAGCCTCTTACCGAGGAAAAAGCGCGGGAATGGGTGCGGGCCTACATGGAATCCCTTGACTATAACCATGCCTTCTTCTTGGATGCGGACCTCCGGGCCTACCAGGACACCTACGGCCCCCAGCTTGCCAAATTGACACAACGCGGGGATATCAGCCCTGCTTACGAGATTTTTTCCGGATTCTCGGATCGCGTCCGCAGTCGGCTGGATTGGATACGCACACGCTTGACTCTTCCGTTTGATTTCAGCCTGGACCAAACCTATGAAATTGACCGCACGAGGGTCGGGTGGCCTGCCGATCACACCTCCGCGGACGACCTATGGGACAGGCGCCTGAAGTTCGATATTCTTCGGGAAAAGCTTGTCACCCAAACCAATGCAAAAACCGGAAAAAAGCCCAAAGAGGAAAATCCGTTGGAAACAGTCTCCAAGCGCTATGACCGGCTCCTCAGAAACCTTGAGGATTACGATAGCGAAGAAATTTCCCAGTTGTATCTCACCGCGTTGGCAAGTCTCTACGATCCTCACTCCAGCTATCTCAGCCCGTCCTCGCTGGAGGACTTCTCCATCGGAATCAAGCTTGCCCTTTGTGGCATCGGTGCGGTTCTTTCCTCCGAGGACGGCTTTTGTGTTATCAAGGAGCTGGTGCCAGGCGGACCGGCGGACCTGGATGGACGCCTCAAAGTGGGAGACAAAATTGTTGGGGTCGCCCAAGGGGACGGCCACTTCGAGGACATTGTCGACATGAAACTCCGCAACGCCGTGAAAAAAATCCGGGGTCCTAAAAATACCCTGGTCAGGCTTCAGGTGATTCCCGTGGGCACCTCGGCTGGGGAACTGCGGGAAATTCAGATCACCAGGGACGAGGTCAAGCTGTCCGCACAACAAGCCACCGCCTCCATTTATGACCTTCCGAGGGCAGTTTCCTCCCCCAATCCCGTGGTTTCCGTCCCTCCCGTAGAGGCAGGGACAGCGATGCCATCAGCCTCGAAAAGCCCCCCCGTCACGTGGAAAGAAAAGGGGTTCGCCCTGGTGGCAAACCTTGTCGCGCGCTTTACAGGCAAGCAGACACCCGCGCCGATAATGATTGTACCTGCGAATATTCCGCCAAAGGGGAAGGATGTGTGGCGGGTTGGATTGATCGATCTTCCCAGTTTTTACGGCGAGGTGGGGGGCGCAGAATCCGCGGCCAGCGGCAACGGGGCCACCCCCCGATCGACATCCGAGGACGTCGAGTTACTCATCCGCCAACTCAATCAGGCCTCCGTGGACGGAATCATCCTTGATCTCCGCAAGAATGGCGGCGGATTGCTCGACGAGGCGGTTGCCCTGACCGGCTTGTTCATCGATCAGGGGCCGGTGGTTCAAGTCCGGGATGGGAGGGGTGCGGTGATTCAGCGCACTGACGACCGGCCGGGAGCCCTTTTCCAGGGGCCCCTGATGGTTTTGGTAGGGCGCAGAAGCGCATCGGCATCGGAAATCGTTGCCGGAGCCCTTCAGAATTACCAACGAGCAATTGTCGTCGGCGAAAAAAGCACCCACGGAAAAGGGACCGTTCAGGCGGTGGTGGAACTGGGCAAACTTCCCCTTTTCCAGCGGCCCAACCAGTCTCCCGGAAAAGTTGGCGCCATGAAGCTCACCATCCAAAAGTTTTATCTCCCCAACGGACATTCCACCCAGAACCGGGGAGTAATCCCCGACATTGTCATTCCCTCGCCCCTGGATTACATGAAAATCGGTGAGTCGGACCTCCCCAACGCCTTGCCTTGGGACGAAATCAATCCCGCCCCCTTCGATCCGCTTGTCATTCCGCCAAAGACAGGGATTGCCCTGACTGAAAAATCAAGACAGCGTCTTGATTCCGATCTCGACGTTGTCTTTCTCAGGGAGGACATCCAAAAGGTCAAAAGCCGCCTCGAAGCCGGGACTATTTCCCTTAACGAGAGCAAACGGATTGCGGAAAAAGGCACGGAAGACCTCCGGAACGGCCAGAGAAAAGCCATCGAGGAACGAATTGAAAAAACCCTTCCTCCCGTAATTCATCTGGTGATCGATGGCAAAAAGAACGCTGTGGTGGCCACGGATAAAAACCCGAAAAAAAAGAAGCCTTCTCTGGAGGAATCGGCGGACGAATCCGAGGGGGTGACCGATGCCGTGGATCTGGCTGAAATCCTCGAACTTAGGGAGGGACTCCGCATCATGGGGGACTGGTTGGCCCTCTCAACTCCGCCTGCCACGACAACGATAGCCAAGGACAAGGACGCGCACAAAACCACCACGGTGAAATAACCGTGGCCAAGACTCCCTCAACACAGCGTCTACCCTTGGGGAAAACGGTTCCGGGGTTCGTCCTTCCTGATCCGTCCGACAAAGTCTTTCGTCTTGAGGATTTCACGGTCCGTGGACCCGCGGTGGTCCTTTTCGCCTGCAACCACTGCCCCTACGTGCTCCATATCAGCAAGTCCGTGGGGCAGTGTGCTGGGGATTTCGCCGGTCGGGGGGTGGGTTTTGTCGCGATAAATTCCAACGATGCTTCCCAGTACCCCGAGGATCACCCCTCGCGGATGGATGAATTTTCCAGGGCTTGGGGCTGGAATTTTCCTTATCTCGTGGACGCCGACCAGCGTGTGGCCAAGGCATGGCAGGCTGCCTGCACACCGGATTTTTTTCTCGTGGATTCTGGCAGGAAACTCCGTTACGCAGGCCAGTTTGATGCCAGCAGGCCCGGCAACCACAGCCCCACCGATGGACGGGATCTCCGCACCGCCTTGGAAGCCCTTCTGGGCGGCCGCGCCATCCCTTCGCCCCAAAAGCCCAGTCTTGGCTGCAACATTAAGTGGAAACCCGGCAACGAGCCGGCCTGAGCCGCTTCAGTCCGCGCAGTCACGTCCGCTCGGGCCAAGGCCCCCATGCCGGACAATTTGCGGGCGAGGAACGGCACTCACCTCCCGGAAACCACCCACGCCCTCCGGTGGACGGCACGCCCTTCCTTTTGGAACATTTCCTCGAACTCCGAGGTCGGTTCTGTATCCCCCGACCAGGAAAGATCGGCGCTCCAGGCCGGAGAGCAGCCCACCTCCCGGCAGGCCCAATCAAAATAATCCCGGTCATCGGTCGTCAGCTGTAGACGACCTCCGGAGCGGCAGGCACGGGCGGCATCATCGGCGAAATTCCGCGTAAGAATCCGGTTTCCATGGTGCCGCCGTTTGGGCCACGGGTCCGGATACCGAAGGGTGATCACATCGACCGTTCCCGGTGGACAAAGATGTTTCAGGAAATAGGCGG
>Ga0214917_10005741_pt1 | contig 13146 bp, 4 predicted proteins | sample LL_1208_BB_MetaG_FD_177983 | JGI IMG/M metagenome (GOLD analysis project Ga0214917, IMG submission 177983) | Freshwater microbial communities from Lake Lanier, Atlanta, Georgia, United States - LL_1208_BB | ecosystem: Environmental > Aquatic > Freshwater > Lake | place: USA: Georgia | collected... | reverse complement strand
ACTGCCCTGTGTAATTTGAAGCGTTTGCGCCGATTTCCCAATACACCCCAAGGTATCGGTAACGGTCATTTGAACCGTGTAAATTCCAGGGACCGCATACACGTGGACCCCTTGCAACCCAATACCCCAAAGCGTTTGGTCTCCGAAATCCCAAAGGTATTGGCTGCTGATACCGTTGTTCCCGGTAAAGGTATATTGGAGGTCATTACTACTCGGATTGAACGTACTATCCGGTTGCGAAATGCCAACGTTCATAGGAAGCGTTCGCTCGCACCCAAAAGCATCGCTTACCTCGAGCAGGTAAGGACCTGGGCTTGTAAACGTTATTTCTGGAGTTTCTGGACCCGGTTTCCAGTTGTAATGGTACACGGGGTTGTAAGGAGCGGTATAGGTGATTCCCCTACAAACCGTGGTATCCTGAGGGATTTGTACCGTGGGCAATTCCGCACCAAAAGGCGCTAAACTTTGATCGATCCACGTAAGGCGATGGTAAAGAAATACCTTTAAGTTCTGAATTTGTTGATCGTAAGATACGCCGTTCAAGGTAAGCCAGGTGGTAAAATTGCGTGCGGCTGGACCTTGATTCAGCAGTTGGGTAACACTATCAATGAACATCATGAATTTTCCATTGGAGAGCTCGTTTTCGCGTAAACTGAACCAGCGGCAAGCAAGTTCATGACGGTAAACACTGTCTGTGTAGAGTTTCGACCACCAAAAAGGATATGGCCACAAGGGGTGGCAATTTTGCCAAACCCACCCAGAAGCTGGAGGCGAGTCCATCGCGCGGTCATAATCCCAGGGTGGACCAATGCATAGTTTCCCGCCACTGCTGTCCTTTTCTTTGTACAAATAGGTACTTCTTCCGTAGCTATCATAGTTCATGGTGACCTCGTTCACAATCAAAAAGTCAATGAAGGTACTTACATCGATCCATGCACGGTAGCCCAAAGTGTCCTGTTGAAAATTTGGACCATTCAAGGCGTTTTCGAAGGAGTCTACATACGTTTTTATGTAATTTCCTTGCACCGGCAGGATACTGTCGGCTTTGGGATATACATATTTAAATTCCACTGGATGCGGAGAGGTTGCTTGGTTTATCGGAGGGTATTGCGAATTCCATGCTCCGGGATTTCCATTAATGTTCATTTCAATGATGTAGCCCCCTGTAAGCGCACTGCCTGTGGTGTCGGAAGAGGTCAGCTTGGCAATATGCACTCGGTTTTTATCGCGCTTGACCTTTTCAGTCAACGTATACACGCCTAGGTAATTCCCATCAAGAAAGAGTTCACAGTGTTTCGTGCGGGGCGCATACCTGCCCATCTTGCGTGCAAATGCGTACGCAATGCTGTTCTTGATCAAGGTGTTGTCCAAGTATTCCGCCTTGAATATCCAATCGTTTTCCTTGGGTAGTCCGAGCAAGGAAGTATCTATAGGGTTTCCAAAGGCATCCAGTAGATCGAAGTCGTAGTTCTTCTTGGGGTAATTGGGTCCCGTGAACCCCTGCCATTCCGCCATAATGGCTCCCTCATAAGCATAGTTCGTATCGTTTTCATAATTGATTTGCCCCAACCCTTTATCGATGATTTGCAGGGTTACCGGCACTTTTGTTACATCGTTGATGGCACTGTTTACGGTGGTTAATTTAACGATCGGCAGCACACTGCTAATCGCACCGGTATAAGTAATTGAGAAAGGTATGGTGTTTCCACATACTGCACCATTTTTTAAACCGATTTTGATGAGGTACGTGTTCCCAGCGATGAACATGCCTTGCACATACGCGGGCAAGCCGCAAGTTGTGTTATCGTCGTTGTATAGCAAGGTGCCGGAACTGGAACCATTCGCATCCACGTTAGCGCATGAGGTATAAACCCACAGCCGCGTATCGCACGATGTAAGGTTGCAGGAGGCGATATCATAAATGCCGGTCAACGAAGGGGTGAAGGAATAAAACCAATTTTCTTGCGGAGCGACAGTAATTCCCGTATCTACAACGATGGCGTTTTCACAGAGTGAACCCGGCGCACAATTGAAAGCATGCGATTCGGAATGTGCAAATTGTCCGCCTGTGGCCACCTGTTGGCCATTTAAGGTAAGGGTATAAGAACCAAGGCCATAGCCGCAACAGATCCCATCGCCGTAACTGTCGAAGATCGTGTAGTGCAAACAGGCCGTACTGTCCACGCAGACCGTGTCGCTTAAATAGTTGCCATTGGCGATAGGAACGTTGTTCGACGTAAGCTGCCACGTTGTTTCGTTCGGGTAGCTGTCGGGAACGATGGTGATTTCCAAAGGCCATTCCCCTGCCGGGCATTGGGCGAAAAACACCTGGTTGCTGCCCCATAGAAGAATGACCCATAAAATCCCAAGATATCGTTTCATCTAATTCCTTTAAGCAAAGATACAATTATTAAACTATTGTTAAATTTGTAGGTGAACCCATTACCACTGCTGATGCGATTCTTAGTTTTTGCTGCATTATGGACGAACGTTTTAGCTTTCGGCCAAAACCCTTGGAAAGTGACTTATGAACGGCCCAAGTGTTTTATCGAGAATCAAGGGCAGTTTGATGCGTACCAAAACGATCACACAGGTTTAATTCTTTTTGCAGCCGACTTCGGTAAAGCCAAAGTATTTTTTGGAAAGAAAGGCATCAAGTATTTTTTCATGGATGCTTCGAAGGAGGAGAAGGAAGGTTCGGAGGATGCATTTGAGGCGCCGCAGATTAAGGAATTTAGCAACCTCAATGAGCACAAACAATGGGAGCGTAACATCGGTAAGTATCGTTTTAAGTACGATGAGGTAAACTTGGATTTCCCAGGATACCAACAAACCGCATTGCAAGGAATTAATCCCTTAACCCCATACTTTAGTTATACGTACAGCACCCCAGAAGGGCCTTACATCAACCGCAATCATGTCCAAGGCTTCGAACAAATCGTGTATAAAGAAATAGCTCCCGGGATTGATTTAACTTATGCCATTCACCCGGAATCGGGCCTTAAATATGCGCTTACTGTTCATCCGAATGCCGATCCAACCAAATTTACCATGCATTTCGACCGCGATGTGAATTTATTGAACCAAGACTTGCACATCAACACCCTGTTTGGCGATTTGGTGGACCATGCTCCATTGACTTTTTATGAACATGCTGATAACGCCACGATTCCCTCTTCCTTCGCCGTTCGTGACGAGCGAACCGTAGGGTTTCAACTTGCGACATATCAAGCGGCGAATACGGTAATCATTGATCCATGGACCCAGCTTCCAAGTTTCAGCTCTAACTGGGATTGTGTATGGGAATGTGATAAGGATGCTGCAGGCAATATTTACGCGATAGGAGGTGTGATGCCGATGCAACTATTGAAGTATAATGCAGCAGGAACCCTTCAATGGACCTACAGCACGCCGTATGACACCTCGAATGTATGGTTGGGCACCTTGGCGGTTGACAATGTAGGTAATTCTTATGTTACCGCGGGTTCCGTGGCGGCCATTCAAAAAATCAACAGTTCAGGTTCCCTTGTATGGAATAACCCCAATCCCGGAGGTTTATTGAGTAATGATGAATTCTGGAGCATTTCCTTCAATTGTGATCAATCGAAACTTGTGGTTGGTGGTACAGGGGGCTCCGCGTTCTCACTTACCGCCTCTATCTACAACATCGATGTAGCCAACGGCAACATTACCTCCAGCCAGAATGTGGCGCAAGGAAGTACCTTTGGAATTCCACCCTCCCTGCAAGAGGTTCGCGCCATTTGCGCTTCGCCCAACGGGAAATACTACTTCCTGACGCAAGACACCGTAGGGGCTATTAACCAAAACTTTAGCGCGTGCGGAGGTTCTCCCTTGTTTTACAAAATAAACAACTCGTATAACTTAGGATATAAGTGTGAGAACTACCGTTACGATAATTCCGGGATTTGCGCCATTAAAGCCAATAATGCGTTTTATTACACCCAGAATGGCGTGAATGTCGTCAAGCGCAACTTGCAAACCGGGGCAATTCTTACCACCTCTCCGATTCCTGGAGGAGCGAATACCACCGCACTGGGTGATTTCTCGGTCTCGAACAGCGGTTTAGACATTGATAATTGCGGCAACGTGTATGTCGGTTCTTCAACCGGGGTGGTTAAGTATGACGGCAATTTGGTGCAATTGGCTACCTATCCTACCAACTTCAAAGTCTACGATGTGCACGTCATCAACGGCGGCGATATTGTGGCCGTTGGAAGCACCGGGACTTCTTCCAGCAATGTACGAACGGGTTACGTGCAAACGTTCACGGCAGGCGCTTGCGCACCGATGACTACCAACTGTTGCGATGCATCCATTTGTCCGGTGCAAAATATGTGCATTACCGATGCCCCGCTGCAATTAAGTGCGGCTACGCCGGGAGGAACATGGAGTGGTCCTGGGGTCTCTGCCTCGGGGGTTTTTACGCCTTCCACGGCAGGGGTGGGCAACCAAACCATAACCTACACCTTGGCGTGCGGTTCCGAATCGATTACCATTGTGGTGAGTCCTTGTCAAGGGTTAACTGCTTGTGTTGAAGCCAACGGTTCGATCACGGTGAATGGGGGAGTTGCACCCTATACATGGGCTTATTTTCAAGCGGCCCAAAACACCCCAATTACGAACCAAACAGAATGTCAAAATTGCGGATACACTTGGTTTTTTGGGCAATGTTTGAACGGTTTTACCCCGGTGGTTTCCTGCAATGCTCCAGCGCAATGGGTCAATTTTGCCACAGGCACCAACGCAACGCCTCCCAACGGTTCCGCACAGGTACAAGTTACGGATGCAGGTGGCACGGTGCAAGTCTTTACCCTGGCCAACCTCCAGCCCTGTAACCCGAATCCTTGTCCGACCATTACCTTAAGTCCTTCGAATATCGTCAACGCAACCTGTTTTGGCCTTTCCGACGGTTCGGCAAATGTTACTGCATCCGGGGGAACCGCGCCGTATAACTATCAATGGATGCCCGGCAATCTTTCAGGATCCTCACAAACGGGTCTGGCGGCGGGCACTTACACCATCACTGCTACGGATGCGAATAACTGCACGGGCGACACCACGGTAGTGATTACCTCGCCAGCTCAAATTCAAATCAATACCTTGAACATTACAGCCACGCAATGCGGGAGTTCCAATGGCGCCATTTCCCTCAATGTTATCGGGGGAAGTGGTAATTATTCCTATGCTTGGAATCCCAATGTCGGTGCCTCATCCACGATTCAGAACTTAGCCGGGGGTAATTATTCGGTGGTCGTTACCGACATAGCAAACGGTTGCACCAATACACTCCAGGTCAATGTTCCTACCCTTGGTGGACCTACGTTGAATAATCCCGTAGTAACTGCGGCGCTGTGTTATGGGGTATCCAATGGGGGAATACAAGCCAGTGCCGGTGGTTCTACACCGCCCTATCAATATTCCTTGAACAATGGTATAGCACAAGCTTCTGGGCTCTTTAGTGGGCTTGCCGCTGGAACTTATTCTTTAACCGTTACCGATGCCAACGGTTGTCAAAATTCCTTGAACGTCATTGTTACGCAACCTTCAGAACTGGTCTTGAATCCAATGCCCTCGGTGCAAGTTTGTTCAGGAGATTCCGCTTTGCTAAGCGCGGTAGTTTCGGGCGGTATTGCCCCGTACAATTACCAATGGTCGGGCAACGTTGGAGGGGCTAATGTGTGGATTACGCCAAGTCAAACCGAGCAAATTACGTTGACCGTAACGGATGCAAATGCCTGTGCAATATCCCAATCAGTTCAGGTTACCATAGTTCCTTGTGGAGCGATAGTGTTGTTCATTCCAAACGTATTTACCCCTAACGCGGATGGCCAAAACGATACCTATGGTATTCAGTCCATCAATGCAGTCAGCCAAGAGGCCTTGATTGTGAACCGTTGGGGTGAAGTGATGGCGGAACTCAATCAACTCAATCAAATGTGGGATGGGCTTACGGCGAACGGAAAAGAAGCCCTGGATGGGGTTTATTTTATGAAATACCGAGTGATTGGTTTGGGGGGAGAAGAACAACAAGGGCACGTCTTTTTTCATTTAAAGCGTTAGGATTATTCGTTTAGCGAACTATTGGCAACACAATTATTCTGTATGTCCCACCTTGGTTTATCCGCCTTCGAAGGGGCAGTTAGATTCTTTGCTACCTCGTTAAAAATCACTCGAACAAAAAACAGTTAAAGGTTTTACGTTATCTTTAACGTGTGACAAAGCGCATTTTTGGCTATTGGTTCATCTGCATTTTAGTGCCCTGCGTTGGAATGGCGCAAGATGTGCATGAATTGGCACGAACGGGAACCGTGGATCAAATGAAAGCGTGTCTCTTGAAAGATTCCACTGCGGTAAATCGGCTTTCAGACCGAGGAATGACCCCTTTTATTTTAGCGTGCTACAGGGGTAACAACGATGTGGCAAAGGTCCTTTTAGAAAGAGGAGCTGATGTGGGCTATTGCGCTGCGGAAGGTTCTGCAATCTATGGGATGATATTCAAAAATAACCTCGAAATGTTGGATTTTACATTGGCAAAAGGCTTTTCTCCGAACGATACCTGCCAGTTTCAACAATTCGGTACACCGTTGCATTTGGCGATGCATTTGAAGCGCTATGAAGCGATAGAATTATTGTTGAAGTATGGGTCACGCACCGAAATACTTGACCCTAAAAACAGGTCCCTAAAAACGCTCTTGAAATACTACCAAGATCCTACGTTAAACAAGCTGCTAAAAAAGAAAAGGAAATCTCGGAACTAACTTCCGTTACTGCCGAACAAAGGGCACCCGTTGCATCCCTTCGCTTGTTTGGAATTCAAAACTATAGAGTCCTGGTGCTAAGGATTCGATCGCTATCGATGCGCGTAGCTTTTCATCCAATACCACTTTCCCGTCCATTTTACATCGCCCTTGAAGGTCGATTACGCGATACGAACAAGGGGCGTGTTCCTCAAAGGAGAAAAGGACTTCCACCGTCGCACCCGAGTTGGGATTGGGGATCAACCGTATTTCGTGACCTAAGCCTTGTGATGCATTCGTGGATTCCACTAAAGTTATCGCGCCGTTAAAGTTCCAACCTTTCAGTTTTAATATTTGAAATTCATCCTCGTAACGCACGCTGTCGCCCCATGAGGTGCTTGGAAGTAAGCGCCAAGTTCCTGCTTGTTCGATCAGCAAGGAAGGATTAGCCACAGATTTAATGCGATCAACGATCCAAGATACATCTAAGGAATTTCCATGCGTATTGAAGGATAGCGTTTGGCTCCATGGGTTTACCTGGAGTATTGGATTGGGTTGGTGCTGACCAATTTCGATGGGACCAACCTCCTTTCCATGAACGCTCAACCCATTCCACAGGAACTGCGTAAAGTCCGGCTGGGTTACCAAAATCGTGTCGCGAAGTACATCCGCACGCATCTTAGGCGTATAGGTAATCGAAGTGTCGGACTCAACGAGGTACCGGACAAGTTCATATCCGGGAGCCACCATCGTTAGTGTGTAACTCCCTTCCGGTAAGGCCAGCTGTTGGGTTGAAAGCACTTCGGAATAAAGATCACCGTCTACGTACAGACTTGCTTTGATGGATTCCCGGTGGTTGATTTGTATTTTGCGAAGGCTTTGAGCATGGTCCGTGTAAAGCCATTTGTCGGTTACAACTACGGTATCGCTTCCGTTGAAAACCACAAATTCAAAGTAGTTCATTCCATGGGTTAGGTTCACCGGGATTTTTTGTGTGGAGGCGGGGTAGTTCTGGAAGTTCGCTCCACCGTTTGTGCTTAACCAAAACCCTTGTACGTTTTCCGCTTGAACGTTCAAATACGGCGCTAGGATGTCGTTACTGTGGCTTACACGGAAAACGATGGGGGATCTTTGGGCAATCATCGGGATTCCCATTTTATCCGTAAAAGTTACCTGATTCAGGGAGAATTTTGTAGGAAAATAGCCTGAACGGGTGAGCAGCATCGAATCGTTCGTACAAGGCGTAAATTCTTGAAGAATATCTACCGCGCCGTTGCCGTGCGTTTCATCAAGATATATCCAGTCCTCCGCGTTTTTAAGAAAAATGGAGGCACCGTTTACGGGCGAGGCCACTGCTTGAACATATAGAGCCGCCTGATTTCCTCCGTTGGCTGCCACAGGACCTAAGTTTCCACCTGTGGCACTCGCGCTTACCTTGAAGTAATAATTATCGCTGAGAACGGTCTTATCAGCACTCGTATATATGGGAGTGCATTGATTGAAATTGATGGAAGAGGAATTGTAATATACATTCTCCACGGTCCATTTATACGTTGCACCCGGAGTCAAGGCAGGAAACCCTTGTCCGTTAATTTGATTTCCCGTGATATTCAGGGTATTTCCAACTTGTTGATAGCAGTTTCCATTCAGTTTATAAAGCCGCACTCGATAGCCCATCACGTAGTTGTGCTTGATCCAAGTAAAGGTTGGTGTGGTTGTTCCAATAGTAGGAATGCTGTTGGTGGAACCCGGGCTCACAATTTCGGGAACAGCGCGCACCCAGCCACGCGTGGTAGGGTAGGAACTTGTAGCTGTCCATTTTCCGGACATCAGTTTTAAGGACAAAGGATAATTCAAGTGCTGCGATGCATTGGATCCCCAGTTTTGTTGAAAGGTATTCAAGGTGTAGTTACTCACATTTTGACTGTAACTTGGCGTGAAATTTCGAATCATCGCAACATGACCTGCCGATGTGGGATCTGCACGCATGAAGGTGATCATATCGTTCGATTTCGGAGCCGAAGTCGTAAGACCGTTGGTCATTTGTCGAAGTCCTTTTCGGTTTCCGGTTACATCGAAATAATCCTTCCCATTTCCTCCTTGAATATTGATTCGGTAACGTGTAAAGTAAAAGCGAGCGGGTAATTCCACGCATTGCCATCCATAACTCCAACCGCTTTGGCTTTGTATGGTGGTGCTGGCTTTATTGTAAACGCCGTTTTCGCATCCTCCGTTTTTGTAAATGGGTACATTATTTACCTCACCAAGGCGCGTCCCAAAAGGATCCACGCCCGCGGGAACACCTGAGCAATTGAGCGGCAAAGGGGTCGGTTTCGGTAGGGTTGTAAATTGCCGTTTAAAGCAAGCGATGGGAACGTTGTTGGCATCAAAGGCGGTTACTTTCCAACTGTAAAGGGTTTTGTAGAGCAAAGGAGTGGAACAAACCAATTTCGCATAACTCGCAGTTCCGGGGGCTGTTACGGTATTTACCAGATTTCCGTTAATTCCTATGGCCACTTCCGTGTTGTTGGCATTATTGACTTTGAACAATTCGACTTTGTAGTAGGTTGCGGCTATGCCTTCTTCATGCTGCCATTCCAAAACGGGTAAATTATCGACCCATTCTGCTTTGTGCATAGGATTGGAATTCACCCCAAGATGATTGCATCCAGTACAATTCGCAAGCAGCGGCGCCATGCCGGTGCCTACCAAATGAAATACGAACGGATTCTCATCTATGTCGTTGGTGTTAAAATAAATGGTGCCGTTTGTTATCCCCAAAATGCTCGGCGTGAAGGTAATAGTACGTATAATGGAGGCACCCGGAGCGAGTGTCCCCGTGACCGAGGGCGTCAAGGTAAACATGGGGTTCGTGCTTTGAAGGTTGGATAAATTCAAATTCGCTGCACCAATGTTCTTGATGATTATTGCAACTGCAAGGGAATTCCCTATGGAGCAAGCACCAAAATTGATGACCGATCCTGTAGCGAAATCGCTTGAATTGTAGGTAACCTGAATCTCCGGTGTGGCAGCAAAAGGATTGATCCCAAAACCATTAAGCACCCAATTTTGTGGGCTGTTTGGATCGTTAGACTGAATTTGTAGATTTCCAGTGGAGAACCCGCCCACGACAGGGGTAAACAAGAAATGCAGGTATTGCCCTGTTCCTGGGGCTAAATTCATTGGAAGGGCTGCGGGAACCCAAGAAAACGCAGACCCTGTGATGACCACGTTACTAATACTTAATGGTCCTTGGCCGTTGTTTACAACATATACCGAATCAAGGAGGGAGCTTCCGAGAAGGGTAGAATCCACGGTAACCGTATCCAAAACAGGTATTACTTGTGCATGATGTTGCAGCTGCAGTTGAGAGGCCACGCCAATAGCGCTCAAATTGAACCCGTAACTCGCTTCATCCCAGTCGTTCGAAGTTATGGTGATATGATCGCTTAAATTTCCAGCAACTTGGGGAGATAAACTCACGTTCAAAAAGACGGTATCCAACGGCGCTACGGTTGAAGCAGGATTATTTGTAATGTGCCATTGGGTTCCTTGGGTAAGAGCAATGGAGCTTATGGAAAGGTTTCCGGTACCCTGATTGGATATCTGGAAGGTTTTTGATACGGTGTTTCCAATTCCAACTGTTCCGTAGTTTGACGTGGAGTTTATGGCTTGATTTACATTTTGTTCTGTTACCTTGATATCGGGAATTTGTGGACAATACGAAATGCGTTTCACGAGAATTCCGTTAGGACCAGAAACACTCAAGGCGGTGATTTCACGTTGGGTGAAGCGGATTTTTTTGAAGGGCGTCGTTGCGGAAATAATCAATCGTCCATCGTCTGCGTTTCCTGAGTAGGCTTTAATGGTTTTGGTACTGTTCACGAAGTAGGTACCACCAGCCGTTCCCGTTGGAACACCGGGTTGATAGGTGTAGGTTACTCCGGTAGTGAGGTATTGTCCGTTGGATAATTTTGGATAAATGCGTTGAATTTGTTCCTCCCCATCGGTATTGTTGTTGATCGCTCCGAAGTCCAGCATTACCCCATATACCAGCTGGGTGAAGGTAATTTCTACCACAACGGAGTCTAAATTTAGGTTGTTATCCTTTCCAACCCATAATGAACTTGACCCATAAGGATAAAAATTAGGACCGTTTCCAGCTGTTTTTTGCACGAACACATTAAAAGGCATGTTAAACGTTGCAGCGGCATAGGTATAGCTGCTTACGTTCGAACCCACTGTGCCCAAATTCGAATTGGTCAGGGTAAAACTTGAGGTACCGCAAGGGAGTTGGGCCTTAAAGTTTTGCAGTGTAACAAATAAAAGGACGAAAAATAGAAACGTTCGCATTCGGTTAATTTGTTTTTTCAAAGCGAAAGGATTGTGGTTTTCCTTTGCCTAAGGTTAACGTGTAGGATCCTGGTTTCAATTTTTGTATATCTAATGAAACGATGGTTAAGCCATTTTCCCAATGAGCTACCTCGGTTGGTACTTGCTGTTGGGTACCGTCCGATGCATACATGTGAATTTCCGTTGGGGAACAATTAAAGGTTTGCAATTTGATAAAATCATGACTTGGATTTGGGTACATACCCACCAAGATGGGTGCATTCAGTTGATTTACTTCAACAGAAAAGCGGTTGCATGGACCCAGTAAATTTTGTGGAAATGCCCCATGACCTAAGGCCGCAGCGTTTGATAGCGTTAGGGTATTTGAACCTAAATTAACCGCAAAAGACTTAACGGCAGTGCTTGAAGGATTCATTTGATCAATAGTTTGTAAGTGATACCAGTCTCCTTGGACACGTTGAGGGGTGATATCTACTAAAATGTATCCGTGTTTGGTAAGTTCCACGTAATTAATCCAAGGATTTTGTTGGGTAATAAAGGCGGCCAAATTTATGGGACTTCCAGGGGAGGTTACACTCGGTGTTACCATTTCAACCCCCACCGGGTTTGGACCATTTTTTAAGTTTAAAGCCCAACTCGTATGAATATCGCCTGTTAGGAAAACCGTGTTATTTATGGATTGACCCGATAAAAAATCGTATAATTTTTGACGTTCTGCAGGGTATCCATCCCACGAATCGGTATTTATTGGCGATCCGAATAACGTTACGGCACCTATCATTACTTGATTTCCAATGATTTTCCAAGGTTGTTGTGTAGTGGCTAATTCGTTTTTAAACCAATTAAATTGGGAGTGTCCCATGAGGGTACGGCTCGTATCGTTGAAGTTTGGGTCGTTTGCATTTAATTGAATTTCCCTTCCCTCCAGTCGCGTATCAAGCATAATAACTTTTGCTAGGTCGCCAAGAGCAAATGTTCTAAATATCTCTTGATTCCCAGGAGCCTTTGGGCGAATTGGAATCCACTCAAAATAAGCACGCTTTCCAGCCGCCATCCGCTGATTCCACGGGCCTTCGTTGGCTTGGTGATTTTGAGCCCCACCGGTGTAGGAATTATTGGCAGTTTCATGGTCATCCCAAATACAAATCCACGGGAAATTTTGATGTAACTTTCGTAATGCATAATCCAAATGGTATGAATTATACCGCAAGCGATACTCGTTTAAATCTATTATTTCAACCAAGGGTTGCCAAGTTCGGTCAACGTTGGGATTTGGACTAAAGCCTTGGCTTTCATATTCATAGATGTAATCTCCCAACATTAACACAGCATCAATATCATTTTTTTCGGCAATCGCTTCATAGGCATTAAAATAACCCGACTCCATACTGGCGCAAGAAACCACCGCCAAACGGAAATTATTGACATTTCCAACAGGAAGTGTTTTGGTTCGACCTACTAAACTGTACGCTCCGTTGTGCTCAAATTCATAGTAATAAAACGTGTTAGGGTTTAATCCAGTAACATCAATTTTAACCGTAAAGTCTTTCGTAGAATCGGTAGTAAAAACGCCACTCGAAACGATGTTTGTAAACTGTTCATCGGTGGCCACGTGATAGGTACCTGTAAGGACTGATCCGTAGTCAGTAGGCGTCACTCGGGTCCAGATAATTACCCGGTCACTCAGGGGGTCTCCCGAGGCTACACCGTGGTAAAAAGGGGCAATGCACTCTTGGGGACTAACGCTCGTTTGAGCTAGGGCACCAAGGCTCAATAATACGGAAAGGATGAGCAAAGAAAATTTCAACATCTTAATAAAATTTGAATCAAAATTACGCAACTGCCTTTAATCGAAGTATTTTGCGCCCAGTTTTGAAGTATATTTAATCTAAGTTTAACCTAAGGGGAATTGCATGGTGGATAGTAACCAAAAACAGGACGAACGTGTTCAAGAAGATTTGGGATTTGGGAGTAAAAACTACGCCAATAAATCGCGCTATCTGAACCCGGACGGCACCTTCAACATTCGACGAAA
>Ga0214917_10005739_pt1 | contig 13151 bp, 23 predicted proteins | sample LL_1208_BB_MetaG_FD_177983 | JGI IMG/M metagenome (GOLD analysis project Ga0214917, IMG submission 177983) | Freshwater microbial communities from Lake Lanier, Atlanta, Georgia, United States - LL_1208_BB | ecosystem: Environmental > Aquatic > Freshwater > Lake | place: USA: Georgia | collected... | reverse complement strand
GTCATTGCCTCATCGCGGGTAATCCATGTGAAAGGAACATTGATGCTAGCAACGCCAAAAGTTGATCCATAAACATTTGGGTCTAATTGCGCATAGACATCCTGATAGGATGGAAGAAGTTCAGCGTTTTTAACTAAACGCAAAGAATCGCGAATACCCATAGGTGTCTATATTAGACTATTTTTTTGAATTTTGCTTATCACACTGCAAAGATTCCTGCAACCTGTGAAGGTCGTGCCGCAAAATGAACTGTCATTGCTAAAGCAACAGCGGCCGTGACGTAACCGGAAGAATCTTTGCGAACAATGCGCCATCCGCCATCTGCGCCCGATTTTCTGGCGCAAGCGTAAATGTGTGCTGTTAATACTTCCTGGCCGGTATGTTTTAGCCTTCCGCTGCTCATGGCACTAAGCAATTCATCACATGCTTGGTAAAAGGTTGAACCGGATAAATCTTGGGTTGGAATGCCAGCTGCGGATAATCGTGCTGCAATTCCCGATGCGGTGTACCGGTCAAATCCTACGCACTGGGAATTAAATTTACGCGCCCAAGTGGAAACTGCACTAGCAATTTTTAGATCATCAACGCTGCTGTCAGATTCCCATGTTTGAATTAGTCCAACAATGATTTCATCATTAACGCGCGTTGCTCCAACCAAAGCAGCATGCCTTCTATCCGGCGAAACGTCTATCGCCAGGTACTGAGCGCGGCCATCGGGCAAAGTGATGTCTTTATTCAAGCAATTAGCCCAAGCGCCCTCTGGAAATGGGTTTTGTAGCGTTTCAACCCACTGACATAAAACTTCTGTCCGAAAAATAGATTCTGGGTCTTTTAATCTGGCTTTGATGCCTTCTACGTCAATCGTATATCCCAACGCTGGATTGGAATAGCGCCAAGCATCACGATTATCAGTCTTTACACCTTCAGGCGCGGAATACTCCCACCAGCCAATAGTTTCATCAGAACCAGGCGCGCTTATTGCTTTGTAGGCCTGCTCTCGAGTGCGATTAAGTACGGATGAGAATGCATCTCCAGCATTTGACGTAAGCCATATTTGGCTCTTGGGTCGTGCCATTGTTGTGTAAACCAAAGCAGCATACGCATCGGTATTGACCATCTCGCGAGCTTCGTCAATAATAACCAAATCTGCAGACATTCCGCGAGCGCCGCTATTTGGAGCCACGATTTTGTACCGATTTCCGTTCTTGGTTGTAATCTCCTCTTGACCATTGGCTTTGCGAATGAATTTGACTTGATCAGCAAGAAAGCCGTTGTCCTCGATGGTGTCGGCAACGAGTCGGAAAGTTTCCAACGCAATATCTCGGTTTTGAGCCGTAGCAATGATGAGCTTCTCATCCCAGAGGAACAAGCCAGCAAGAATGCGCATTCGGAGTAAGTGCGTTTTACCATTCTGCCGCGCAACAAGAATTCCGTTGGTTTTGTGTGCCCATTTTCCATTCGGCCTCACTTTAGCTGCCTGAGTTATCACATGTTCTTGCCAGGGCAGTAAAGGTACTCCAATTTGTTTGGCTAAGTCAGTTACTTGATAACCCTTAGATTCCAAGTCCAGTTCGGGCGTTTGGATTCGGGGGAGCAAAAAACCTTTTAAGTCATCATCAGTTATGGCCGGTTCCGGCCGGTTTGGTTCAATATTCATCAGGTTCCGTTAGGTTCCAAAAGGTGACTTATATACATTGGAGAGAGTTTCTGGGAATGCAAGGGGGGGTAGACGTCTGCTACTAAAAAAACGGTCACCCTTGGACGAATTGCACTTAGAACAACAAGCAACCAAGTTATCCAAGTCATCAGTACCCCCTACTGCCCTTGGTATCACATGATCTACTGAGTTAGCATCCTGATTACAATAAGCACAAATGTAACCATCTCTTTGTAATACCAGAAGCCTACGTTTCTTCCAATCAGCAGTTGCTAAGTAAGGTCTCATTAGTACCAGTTATGTTTCTTATGATGCTTAAGGGCTAGACATCCATCGCCATATCTGGCTCGGATGTACTGGATGTACCAGTTAATTTGTTCTTCGATGGTAGCTGTAGCCAAGTACGGCGAGTGACCTTGGTATAGGCCGTAGTGGCTTCCGTTCTTTGCGCTGGGGTTGTAGTTAGATTCTTTTCTCATTATCTCTTTGTTACATTGAAACTCTTTATCACTAGAAGACATCTGCCGTAGCAGGGTAAGTATCTCCTGCTTCGTAGGTTTTGCACCTACATCAGCAGGCTTACCGCTAGCGACTACGGCAGTACCCATCAAGATAAATGCTGTGGCTGTGGTGATAATCGCGCCATTTTTAAGAGTGCATTTACGTGATGTCAGGCGATTCGTGTTGATCATCTAGCTGCTCCTAATCCCCACCATAAGCGTTTCTGGGTAGGTTGGTAGTGTCCCTCTAACGGACGATAGGTCGGTTGCCAGCCGATACGTTCAAATATGTTAGCACACGCTGAACCATGACATGAGGGGGCTCTGGTAATTCTTCCCCATAAACCGCCCACAAACCTTTTCCAAATTCACCACAATTTAGCGACATCGTGGCATTTGTGTTGTTTGTGTCTGTAATTTTTTTAACGCTGCACACGCATTTTCTCCAATTCCCGCCAATAATGTCTGCATAAATATTTGATGATGCGTTCCATCTGGTCGCATAAATTTTAGATTTACTGGTAACGGCAACAATTTTGCTTCGCTATCCCATAATTTGATAAACCATTTTGATTTGCTGAAAGGCACCAAAGCAATGCCGTCGGCATGTTCTATAAATTTTTCAATCCACGGCGTAGGTTTGCTGTAAGGTGGGTTCATCCAAATGGTACCAATCCAAATTTGCTGCAATCCGTTATCTTTAATGGTGTATTTTTGTCTTGCGGGACACATACTGATTCCGTCAATGTCGCTCGAAACGTCCAAATCAAAGGTCAAACCCAATCCGTCAAATATCCATCGAGGTGTGTACCATTCATCGCTCATGCCGCCCTCGTTTTCAACATCGTGCAGGTTGTGCAAGGCAACGGTTCATGCTTCCACATGCCACAATTTCTGCAACGTTCAAGTGTATGTTCGGACAACATTGCCCATAAACTCTGCGTGTGAATACCAGCGTTCGATCCGCTCCGTATCGTATTTACATTTCCTGCATTTAACATTTCCTGGCTCGCTCCCTTCAAACTGTGCCATCCATGTATAACATTGACAATAACTGCACCAATATCCGTACCAACCAACGTTATCGAATTGGCTCTCCATATCCAGCCTCTCGCAATAAAACCACAAGGTCTTGTAGCGTTAGCATAGCAACCCAACTAGATATGGAAGCTTCGCCTTGCCCGTTGAGGCGCATTACGGCAATTGATAAATCCTTGCCATTAGAACGTTCTGTTAACTGATCAATGGTTTCTTTTGGGTTGAATCGTGCCCTCGCTTTGATTTCCCAATCAATACCGATTGTTCCAGTTATATCGCTTCCAGTACGTCCAGCCCCAACGGGTTCAGCGAACGGGAATCCATGCTCACGCAAATAGGCTGCAAGTATTCGCTGTGTGGCATAGCCCCTGTGTTTACGATGTTGGCTCATATATCAGTGTATTCTAATTCATCAAATATGCTGATCAGTTTATCATTTAGCTCAATTCTCCACAGATTTATATCCTGAGAAGCTTTAAATCCCACATGATTTATTTTTCCTTTTTGCCAAATTCCATATTTTGTGAACCCCAACGCTTTCCAAAAATAATTTGATTCTAAATCAGTTCTGCATCGTAAAGTGGCTCCTGTTCTTTGAAAAGTATTACAAAACTCTTTAACAACGGCAATTAATGCAGTTCCATAATCTAAACGCCTAGCGTCATCTCTTACCGCAATTTGTTGTATTTTTACTGAATAACCAACTCCTTTTCCTGGTGTCATTAATATGTATCCAACTGGGTCATTATTTTTTTCGCAAATAAATACAACAAAATTGCGTTCTCCACCAAAAACATATTTATCCCAAACACTTTTTTGGATAAAACCTACGGCATAGGAATTATCTTTTTGTAATTTATCAATAAAAGCAATGTCAATTTCTCGCGCATTTCTCACGATTAAATCATTTTTTTGATAAAGAACGTGCAATAAACCAGTAGAACAATCAAATTTACCTAGGTTCATCGCATATTCTTACAAGCGCAATCTGGACATGTCCATATGTAATGGATTACGCCTGATTCTTCATGTTCTTGGGTTACCGCGTACTTTTTGGCTTGGTCATACGGATAATTGCACAAGTCGCAAATGTCGATAAAATCTCCATCAATCCCAAGATAAACAGTGGGATTGTTAGCCCTAGTGATAGTTACCCACCCCATCAGCCCACCTTCATCCATTTAGGGTCACATAACTGCACATTCTCTGGACATTTGTAGGCAGCCCAAGGCTTGTTGTTTTTCTTTGATATGCCTGTTTGATAAACCATCACGCCATGAGAGCAGTTGTATGTGGTTTGGTTTTCTAGCGGTTCTGCGCCAAGGGCGTTTCCCAATACTTCCATCCCTTTAGCCCATGGGTCGTCCTGCTGCACCACTTTAGGTGTTGCCTCTTTAGATCGTGCGGAAGCCACTTCTTCTTGCGATGCTCGTTTTCCAACTTTAGAAAGTCCAAGGTTAGCCAACGCTCGACCAATAGCAGAAGTTTCAGCAAGTTCCGGCGCATTTGTAGGCGCGAACTTGTTGGCTCCCTCGTACTCAGTCGCCCAGCCAGTGACAATAAACGCTTCATCACGATGTGTCTTAATGCTAGCCTTGCAGACCCATTCCACGCGATTATCAGCTCTAACCTCGCTAAACAAATCAGTCTGGATACATCCCATTGGATGCATTTCCCAAAACTTATGAATTCTTTCGTCCACTGTTTCATAATTTTCCAAATCAAATTTACTCACAAGACCCTTCTTTCTTCCAGTATGCCGGCACTATATGGGTGGGCTTGGTTTCGGCATATTCAAAAACCTTGCTCCAGCGTACTCCTAAATTGGCAAGTTGCTCAAACATTCGCCGCAACTCTTTGTGGTTCCATTGCTTTCTCAGTATCAAAGCGCGTTCCATTTCGGTGTAGCCGCCAAACGTGCCATGGCGTTCATACTGGAACCCATAAGTGGCACAGGCTTCTTGAATGGGGCAATCAAAACAGATTCGCCTGATGACTTTAAGGCTTAGGCCTTCAGTTTGTAGATCACTTTCGGTCATGTAAAAGTAATCGGTGTTTAACCCCAGACAATTAGCCTTGGCGTAGTCCATGGTCTTATTCATGCAGCTGACCCGTGTGGAATCCTTCGCGGTGTCCATCCTCATGGCCAAGGGTGTAACCAATCAACATTCCAATAAAAGTAAAAAAGACCATTGAAATGCCTATCCAGATTATCGTTGAATTGCTCATATGTCCCCCTTCAGGACTAGGTTGTTAATAGTGTGGGGGATAACATTGTGGATGTCAATGATTTAATCGAAAGTTTTGCCAGCCCAGGTAAATGATCCATCGGGGCGCATGGGTATGGCATACGGGGTGACGTGCTTTCCGGTCACTTCTAACATGCCAAATCCTAGTTGCCAATTAGCGGCCCCACGCGGCCTCAGGTAATGCGCTTTATTCATATCCATAAGATGACCTACCTCTAGCGCAAAACGGCTCTCTAATCGCCCATTGAAGCCTTTAGAAGCCCATACTAGGCCCTGCCTATGAGTATGACCACATACAACCGATTTGCCGGTGGCATCCATCAGTTTATATCCGGTCATTCCGGACACCTGGGAAATGCTTCCCTCGTCGCCATGAGCCAGTAGTACGCCTGGGGCAATTTCGCCCATCTGGTTGAGCCAGGTTATATCAAGTTCTTTGAGTCCCACTAGTTCTGGGTAAGTTAATCCACGCAATGAGGCAATGGCTGGAGCCTTACGCTCGATGTAACGTTCTAGTCGGTCGGTGTGGTTACTTCTGACAATGGTAAATGGTTTATTTGCTCCGAGTGCTTTTCTAAAAGCGCCCAAAAGACCTCTAGTGGTGTCAAGATCAGATTGGATGGCTGGGCTGTATTCGCCTCGGTATCCATCTTCCCATCTGCTGACCATTGGTAAATCGGCTTCATCTCCGACACACGCGAGAGCATCTGGCTTAATGCGTTTAATAAATCGGATGAGTGCATTGGTTGCCCCTTCATGATTGTATGGAACTTGAAGATCACTAATTACGACAATTCGTTTAGTCGTCATCCTCAGTCATTTCATCTGGCACATCTTCCCATAAGTCATCATCGTCATCTTCTTCAATCTCGTCATCGCGTTCAATGATGGTCGGGCTAGGGAAGTTCCATTCAGGAATCTGATTTAATACAATGTCAAATGCTTCGGCTCGGGTAAATCCTACGCGTTGGTATGTCATCAACAACATGTGCGCTTCTTTAGCAATAGCGAGCATTGGCGATAAGGGTTCTGCCATAAGAATCAAATCAGGTTCGTTTGTATCTTCTTCCATTGAGAACCCCTTTCGCGTGTTCTAGTTTAGCCCTTTGTTAATCAGCATGCGGTAAATCTCATCCACGCGGTTCTCTAGGCGAGTCACTTGATCCTTCACGCTTGCCCCACCATTGGGGCGTAGTTCGGCCAAATAATGTTTGACAAGGAATTGGACAAGCGCGGCCATGCCACCTAAAACAGTGAGCGATACGCTAACAATCGCGATCCAATTCCCAACGCTCATTTCTTTTTCTTCTTGCTTTCAATCTCGTCTAGGCCAGCTTCCAGCGCATCAGCCAAAATGTCATCCAAGTCTTTGTTCGCTTTATGAGCTTTGAGAGCTGCGCGTAGCATTGGAATAGCCACAATTGCTGCAACGGCCAAAACTGCTGTCTGCCAATCCATTATTTATCCAATCCAAGGCGCTTGATTCTTGCCTTTACTTCTTTAGGGGATTCGGTTATTTCAAAATGCATTTCATCTTTGCGGTTCTTGTAGTCCCCGCCCCATCTCAGACCATATTTGGTGCAAAGTTCCTTGATAATTATTTCCTGTTCCGGCCGAAAAGTATTACTTGCGTTCAATGGATGTTTTAAGGCATTGATGTCCACGGCTGTGCCACTGGCATGATTACTCAGCATGTCCGTTGATCCTCGCACTTGGCGGTAGGCATAACCCCAATCGTCTTTACCCTTATCTATCTTTTCCACGCGCTCGTTGAAGTCAGCCAGGAATGCTGTGAAGATAGGGGCTACTTTGCGGCACACTGCAAACTTAGTTTCGCATCCAGGCATTTCTATGCTGATGATGTCAATGGCTTTGCGGTCAGCTGAAGCCGGCCAACCATTTTGGCTGCTAGCCATCTAAATCCCACTCCCAATCATCCATGCCTGGAAGAACTTCATCTACGCAATCACGTGTCAACAAAGACATTAGAGGGATGCTATTTCTTCCTCAGTTAAACCAAGTGCGATTAATTTATTCAAAGCGGATTCCCTTAACTTTTGTTTTTCAAGAATTGCTTTTAATTGTTCATCAATTTTTTTTTGAATTGCTTGCGCTTCAACAATTTCTTCTTTTGTATAATCTCTCCAAGTTTCTTCGCCGGTTTGAGCGTTAATTATTTTTTCTTTATACATGTCATGCGCTCCCGTATATTCTCAATGTACCATTATCAAAATTTCCGCTTGAAGAAATAGCACTTATGCTTGTAATTGTTGCGCTATTGTTCCACCAACCACCTGTGGTATATCCAATTTGACCATTACCACCACCGGCGCTTCCGCTACCTGCTGAAAGAATTGTTTTCACTCCAGATGTTGCTCCGCCTAAAATCATTGCATACCCAGAAAATAATGATGCAGCATTACTGCTTAATTGTCCTACTGTATAAGAAGTATCATTACTAGTAGATATATTTGCCTGGTTACCTGCGGCATAAGTTGATCCGCCCGTGAGGCTCATTCCATGGTAATTGTAGTTTGCCCCAGAATCAGCATTTATTCGTAAATATAATGCAACTGTTCCATTTACGGAAGATGCGTTTTCAAAAGTAACTAACAAATTGTCCTGATTGCTGATTCCAGAAATGGTGATTGTTGTCGCTCCCGTCAATGCAGCAGAATTAATCAAAGTGAAATTTTTTGTTGTTCCGCTTGAACCAACATCATAAGGAAAAAAAATCGCCGAAGATGTAGAAACAAAATATAACATTCCACTTTGATATTGACCTAAAGCAAGCGAAGCGTTTGTTGATTTATTTACTGTTGCTGTTCCTGCTGTAACTGTGCAAGTACCGGCACCTATATTAGAAAGGTAAACCATGTCACCGGCCGTAAATAAGCCCGTGTTAACAGTAATGGTTGTTGCACCTGCTGCGTTCATTTCAATTCGTTTACCAGCATCAGATGCTTGGAGAACATAGGAAGCAGCTTTAGAATCAACCGTCCAATTGTAATCGTTTGCCTGTAATGAGTTCATCTGGGCAGCGGTTAATACTGATCCAGTGGTAAAAGTCTGTTTAGCCATTGATTCTCCTCTTAAGGTTAATATGATAGAACATTTGTCCCCAAAACGCCGAAACTACTATTGTTTAAAATAAATGAATCTATTATGGGTTCAAGTGTCGTAAATGTCGTTTTCCACTGACCTGGTCGAATATCGTGGGCTACGCCAAATATCTGGAAGGTTTTTTGCAAGGTGGTGGCGTTAGGTTGAGCCTGTTTAATCGTCACAGGGTCAAAATAATCAAGGTTGAGGGCGGCAGTCACTCCGGCAGCGTAGTTGGAGGTAGTCAAATCGAGCGTAATTGAATCGGCTCTAATGCTCGTGTCTTTACGGCTCGCCACATAAGCCTGCGCATAATTGAGCGCCTCGGATGTAGTCTGCATAAGTAAGTCGGTGGCGTTGTAACTATGAAGGAAATAGGTCGCAATACTGGTTGCATCACTGGCAGTTTGTTTAGCCAAACCCGTAGCAGTTACGTTGGCCTCATTGAATATTTGAGCATCATTAAGAACCCATTGAAGGTTGGAGTAGGCAATACCCGTTCCATCGTCAGCAAAGACTGTTGGAGTACCGGCTACGGAGCTAGCCGTTAGGTTTCTATCTTGGAATACCACATTGCCAGAAGCATCCATATACAGTGCCCCATACTCGGTGGTAACCACTGTTTGAAGGGCGCTCAGAGCCGTTCTAGCCGTTCCTGGGTCTGCCTGAACAGTAGTTAGGCCAATGTCGATATCTCTCATACCAGTAGGCCAGCCAATTTGATTAAGAATGTCACCAACTCTATTGCCAGTGGTTTCACCTGCCACAGTTCCAGCGACAGTGCTAACGGATGCCAAATTGAGAAGTTGGAAACCATCCACGGCTGTGAGTGTTGTATAGGAAACTGTGCCAGTATCTCGACTTTGAGTGTAGTTATAGCCGGTGATGTAACCACTAAACATCGGATATTCGATATTTGTTGCTGGATCAACGGCACTTAATTGAATTTTGCGTAACGGCTGCAAGAGCGTGTAATACGGACTAGCAGGGTTTTGAGGGTTGAAATCGCCATTTTGGTCTGCTATTTGGATGCTGGCAGTTCCCGTTTGAAAAACATCTGTAAGAGGGTTACGGCCACGTCTGGTTTGTGCAGCCTGAACTCTCGATGATACGTCTACAATAACAGTGGTGGAATCTCCCAAAACGTTGGTATCCAAAATAAATGCCCCAAGTTCAGCAGCAGCTCCAAATGATGCACCCGTGCTGAAATTGATTTTGCATTTAAGCGTAGGGACGGCCATTAGGGCGAACCAATATAACCGGAAGGAGTAGTTGATAAACCTAATCTTGCGGCTTGGGCAAGACTCTGGGCGATGACATCAGCGAGATATTGCTCAGAACCTACTGCACCTGCATTGACAGTTACATTGTAATTAGTGGTTCCAGAACCAACATTGGTCGGATTATATGATTGGGAATTCATCGAATAATCTAAAGCATCTGATGGGTTAAATGTTCCTGCTGCTTCTCTGGCCAATCGCGCTGCAATCGCTGCTTCCTTGGCTAAAGTCATGCCAGAAGCTCCGCGGGCTGGTGCCTTGTCTAATCCTGTAATGATTCTTGGCGCTCCATCCCCAGAAGAAATAGATGCACTCATAGATACCGGAATAACAATACCCTGTGCCGCAACTACCTTCATGGCAGCGTACATAGCGTTGAAAGCCGCTAGTTGAGTGTTATACACGGCGCTTTGTTGATCATAATTTCGTTTGATGGCATCAAATTGTGCCTGGGCTACATCTAAAACGCTCATTTTGTATTGGCGGGATTCCTCTAGGCGTTTGGCTGCTGCAACTGTCTGAATGCTGTCAATATCCTCGGTCAGCTTGAAACCTGCCTTGCGTGCAGCTTCCTCGGCCATTAGTTGTTCTAATGTTTTGGGATTAGCAGTGGGTAAAGGAATATCCTTTTCCTCTTTGCGTTTTTTAATAAGATACTCAGCCAAACGGATTTCTTCGCGGCGATTTTTTACAGAAAACTCCGTACGGGATTTTTCCAACTGCGCCAAGTCAGCACGAACTTTTGCTTGTTTAATTGCTTTGTCGCCTTGCTTGAATATATAAGCAAAAATTGTTTGACTGTATAAAAACTCTCGTAATGTAGTGCCAATGTCTAAATACCAAGGCAGTTTGGTTGGTGCTGGCTTGGTCACTTCAGCCGTTAAATCACCAATGGACGTGACGATTGCCCCTACGCCAGCGGCAAATCTGTTCATTTTGGTTGTTAAACCATCAATATCATTTCCGCCTTGATCAGCCACCTTGGCAATAGCATCAACCAATGCTTTACCAATGACTTCAGATGCTTCTTGGGCAGCAACTTTAATTCTTCTAAATTTACCCTCAGCAGTAACTGCTTCTTTACGAGCAAAACCAGAAAAGGTTGTGCGCAAAGTTTCCATAATCTTTTCTTGGTCTTTGGTTTTTAAAAGACTTGCATCTAAACCTAAACCTAGGCGTTGAAGGGAAGCGTAGTTTCCGTCATAAGCCTTTCCTAATGCTGCCGTGACGGCTTCCAGGCTTTTTCCGGTAGCGGTGGAAATATCCAAAGCAAGATTTAAGCCCTTAAAACCTTCGCTAACTGTGCCGGTACTTCTAACCAGTCTGGCTAAGGCAGGTCTTAATTGATCATCCGCAATGCCGTAAAGTTGTTGTAAACTGCGGATTTGTGCTTCCGTTGAAGCAACAGTTCCATCAGTGGCCATAGCAACATTTTTAAGTGTTGTTGCTAATATGCGCTGAGATTTTTCGTCAGCCAATGCTTCCCGTATGGAAGTGCGCAATGCTTTTTGAGCGTAATAAGTAGCTGCTGCGGTAGCGGCTGCATAATACTTTGCTTGTTTTTTAGCCCAGTATTTGGTGCGGCGATCATTAGCTTTTAGAGCTGCCTCAGCATCTTTAAAGCCTTTGTTAAAAAACCGGCTAAATATATTTACTGTACTCATGCAGCACCTTTGTTCGCGCTATTCAGCCTTCTTTGTAATTCCCGGTCTGTTTTATACTGTACGTCTAAAATGTCTTTTCTAACACGGGGAAGAATCTTGGCTGCTGCGCGTAACAGCACTCTGCCTTGGCCGTGCATTAGTGGATAGAAATCGTTCATTGCTGCAAGAAAATCTGCCCGAGCGTAAGGATTGTTGCTGCGGTTGGCCTGTTTAGGCGGAGCGCCTCGCCCTGCGAATTCTAGAATGTTGCCGGCGGCGCTGGTATTGACAACCTTGATATTGGTATTAAAGCCATATTGGTTCAATGATCCTTTATTTCTCTGTGATACCTTGATTTTATAATCTACGGCATCTTCAAAATATCTAGGAAATGGTCTTTTGTTGCGATACAAAATGGCGTACATTTTTGACCAATTGGTTAAATTGGGAATTGTCTGGGGCGTGTAAGTTTTACCCAATAAACTAATTTGGTTGGCAGCCACATTTGTAGTCGTTTGCACTTCTTTGTATAAATCGGGGGCAAACTTGCGCAAGGCCTCAATGGTATTGCTAACGCCTAACAGTTCTAGCGTTGGCTTTTCCATTTTGTGCCTTATGCCTTTCCTCTAATGCTCCTTTAAGAGCTTTATACATCCAGTAATCCATCTCCAACAACTCATTTGGGCTTATGCCAGTGGCTAGCGCGATCACTGCTACTTCGTAGGTTCTAGTGTCGCGCGTTAGCCATTTGGGTCATCAAAGTCCAACTCCACCAGTTCAATGGTGTCCAGAAATCCATCCTCAAATGGTTTCACTGTTTGAGTTTTCTTCAGGCAAAGCCACGCCAAATAATAAATATGCTCTTGCTTCTCTTGGTCGCGTAGTACCTTGGCGAATCCCCCGCCAACGTACTTTTCGAACTGCACCTCGATAGCCGGAGTAATAGCGTGGCTACTAACCTGTCCATCTGATTGAGTTATTTTGAGCTTCATTTTTTCCCTTCGGTAATGCTATTAAGAAATGGTTTTTGCAATCGCGCCTGATACTGGCCAAGTGACTGAAACAGTGGCAAGTTCGCCAACGTTGTAAACCTGTGGCCATTGAGTGACAAGGCAGGTTGCAGTGTACTTTGGATTATCTGCGCTTGCTGCTGCATTGAAAGGTTGGATGACTACCTGTGTGGTCGCTCCTACCAAGCCATTAGTAGCGCCAGAACCATTGATGGTTTGATTTACTTTGCTGGTAGCAAAATCTGCATTGAAATCAATAGATATGCTCGAATTTTCTAATCCAGCAATGTATTCGTGCCCAGAACTTCCCATGTGGGTAATTTCGAGCTGGTCGAATTCTTGATTGATTGTTACGCTTGAAACGTAGGCGCTGAGGTCTACCGAATTGACGGTTACTTTCGCACCATTACCTAGAAATACTCCTGATGCCATTATTCTTTGTCCTTTGCTTTCTTAGTTGCTGGTTCGATATGTCCGTTTTCTACAAGGTATTCCACATTGGAACCTTCTAGCTCTTCGGTTGTGACAATCTCGCCCTTGCCATGTCCAGCGATGAGCGAATCGCCAATTACTTTGTATTCCATATTAACTCCAACTGGTCATGGTTTGGATTGTTACATCAGCGCTCATTAAATCCCCTGATGGCAGGGTAAATAATTGAGGTGCTGAAAC
>Ga0214917_10005738_pt1 | contig 13152 bp, 7 predicted proteins | sample LL_1208_BB_MetaG_FD_177983 | JGI IMG/M metagenome (GOLD analysis project Ga0214917, IMG submission 177983) | Freshwater microbial communities from Lake Lanier, Atlanta, Georgia, United States - LL_1208_BB | ecosystem: Environmental > Aquatic > Freshwater > Lake | place: USA: Georgia | collected... | reverse complement strand
ACGGTAGAGTTGGTATTAATGTAAACAACGCAGATCTTGATAGAACTTTAGTTGTTTCTGGAAATGGTAGAATTACTGGTGACTTTAGATTCCAGTCGGATATTGAAGTTAATGGTGGCGATATTACGACAACAAACGCAGTATTCAATATCGCAAATGAAGCAAATGCTCTAACGTTCTCTGCTGGTGCTAGTGCCACCACAGCAAATCTGTTTAATACTACTACCGCATCACAGACAGTTAATATTGGTACTGGTGTTGCTGCCGCTGGCACATTTAATGTTCATAACAATAGTTACAACTCTATTGTAAATATTGGTACTGTACCACAGGTAACAAATCCAGCAACACCGACCCAACCACCTTCTTCTTTAATTACACTTGGCGGTGGCATAAACAATCCTTCTCAAAGTATTTTTAGAGTTAGAAATTACCAAACAGTTTTAGATGGAATTTTAGAAATTAAGGGAAATCAAATTGCTGCTACAACTCCTACTCAGGAGTTTATTATGTTCCCGTCCAATATATCTTCAATTAAAATTGCTCCAACCGCAGGGCAAGTTGAAATTGGTGGATCCGCAGGGACAACGTTGCTGCGAAATGGGTTGAAAGTAAACAACAAAGCTACTTTCGAGAGTGATATTGAACAAAATGGTGGATTTAGAAATTCTAGTGTAGGAGTAACTAGAAATACTCTCGGAACAATTAAAATTTCTCAAGTATCTAGAGCAGCAAATACTGCTACCATAGTTACTACTATTCCTCACAATTTGTCCACAGGAACATCTGTAAGAATATTGTGTAGCAATAGTCAATTTACTACCATTGGAACGGTTACGATTGCGGTAACAAATGGGACAACATTTACATATACTACCACTGGATCTGGAACCATAGCATTACAATCTGCGACAGGAACAGTAATTGTTCCAGGTGTTGGCAAAGCACACAGTCAAGGATCCTTGAGTGGAATAGCGGGAGCTACAACAACAAATCTAAACGTTGATTATTATGAGTACATTGAAAACATAGCTTTAGGGCAAAGTATTTCTGGATTGGTTTCTATCACTTCTCCTGCCCCATCCACAAAAGTATTAATTAATGATAATACATTAGTTTCAGGTAACGCTGTAGTATTCACCAGCATTGGTAATCTTTCTGGAGTTAATACCACCACTACATATTTTGTGTTGAATGCTGATTCAAATGGAGTTACCTTAGCAACAACTTCTGGTGGTTCTGCCATAACAATTACTTATGCGGGTGGTTCTACTTCTCCAGGAACTGCTGCTATACGTCTAAAGAATACTTTAATTGATCCCGCTGGTAGTGCTGAAATAAATTCAACAACAACTACTATACCTATTAATAATCCATCTGGATTAGATCAAATAGGAATTTACCTATTGATTAATACTGAAATTGTAAGAACTGTTAATCTTCCTTCATCTGTTATCCCTTATACAGTAGAAGTTCAAAGGGGTGTGGACGGCACAGCTGCTATTGCTCACCAACCAGGAGATAGAATAGTAAGATTAATTAAAACTGATAACGCATCATATATCTTCCCATCTTCAGTAACAAATATTCAAACTAATATAAATTTAGCTGAGTTCAGTGGTGCGTTTAGAGCAAATGACATTTTAAGAATTGATAAAAATACTTCCGCAGAAGAATTTGTAACCATTACTACAATTAATGAATCTGATGCACAAACATTCTCTATTAATGATGGTGGATCTGGAGCATCCAAAAAAATTACATTTAATGTAGTTACAACAACTGGAAATACTGATATTCTTGGTGATGTTACAATTGGATTTGATAATGGAACAACGTCAAGCACATCAAGTCTATCTGGACCAACTATCATAACTGGTGGTGGTAATTTAAAAGTACACAACTCGATAGAATTGAGTGGAAATACTTCGACAGCAGTTCCAGAAAAACAATATTTTGTAATTACAAATGGTTCTTCGCCTCGTCTTTATGTTGAGTCTGCTACTGGAAATACTAGATTGTATAATGGCGCCAATTTCCAAGTCTTTAAAGATTCTTTCTTTACTTCAGGAACATTCGATAAATCTAAAACTGACGGTGCCAGTAATATAGCATTTGAAGTTCTTGGATCTTCTGGTAATACTAGACTGTCTGGCAGTTTAACTATTGGAGATGATTTCACCATTAAAAATGGCATAAGCGGCACTAACACAATTACTATGGATGCCCAATTGGGCACGACAGTAATTGGTTTGCCATTGACTAGCGCGGCAACAGGTGCAACTCTAACATTAAATACAACATATAGCACAACAGCTCCTGCTGCTACTCCTGTATTTTCTATTAATAATCTCGGAACAAATAATGATAAACCATTTATAATAAGATTAGATGGTTCAATTCAAGCTTTTGGAATAGATAATTTCTTCACCAAAAACGGTGGAAGAAGAACACTTATGATTGATGCTGGATCCGCAGATTTAAGTGGCGCATCTCAGAGATTAAAACCAAATGTTCAGTATTTGGTAAAACCAACTGGCAATTTAACGCTATATCTACCACTGGGAAGTGAATGTGTAACTGGTGATATTGTTAGATTTATTGATATTCAAGGAAACTTAAATTATAACGTTTCACTGAAAATTCGATCTGAAGTTGGCACAAATATTCAGAAATCTCAAGGCGGAACTGGTGGATGGGCAGGTGGAGAATTGATAGTTAATACACCAAATGCTGGTTTTGGATTAATGTATGTTGGAGATACAGATTCTTCTGGAACTACTACGATACCTAGTGAAAATCGTGGTTGGTGGTTAGTGGAGGTATAATAAATGGCTTATGCTGATGCTACAAAATATAATAAATTGAAATCTTTAGCTGGATACCCCGTTGGCACTATCATACCTTGGTCTGGTCTTGAAGACAATGTTCCAGCTGGATGGAGAATTTGTTCTGGAACATTTTTAAATGTAACTGATTATCCAAAATTATATGCTTGTATTGGAAATACTTATGGCGGAACAGTTGGTTCAACATTTAGATTACCAAATCTTCCTGGAAATGGAATAATTGATATTTTTGTTGGTCACTATCAACACCTAAAAACTACTTCCGCTAGTTATTCTGCTGGCACTAGGAATCATCCTATGACTGGATTGCCAGCAGCTCCATGGACACCCAATCCTACTCTCGCTAAAGCAAACGATCCTTATTGGAATCAGGTTGGCGCCGCCGATGTTGGAAATTCGGGATCTGGAACTGGAAATCCAACGCCATCAACTATTGATTTGGTTGGCATTAGAAGTGGTGCCACTCCAGGATTAAGTGCTGTTGTGACTGGTCTTGCTTTAACTTCAGGAACATTACAAAGGGGATATAGCATTTTACCTAGAAAACTAGGTGATGGTCATATACCTGTTCATTCTCATGGATTAAGTCCTAGTGGCGAAATATCTCATGCTCAGAGCACTAATACTTTTAGTGGGTACGTTAATTTTTTTGCGTATGGGATATGTGGACAAAATACTAGTTATCAAAATAATGCCAAAACAACGATTGGATATAGAAACAGTACCACAGGCAATCACTATGTTTCAGGTGGGGGATCAATTACCGCAACTACTGAAAATGCTGGAGATGGATTTAGTGGGGGTGATATGCTGGCTCATGTTGGTGGATTAAAAAGATTTCATACTAGTTTGAGTGCTCCCTTTAGAACCTGGAGTTCCATAGGTGGACATAACCATGGATCAAATACTATTACGTTTACTAGTGCTCTTTCCGTAAAATCATCTAATACATATACTGATATAACTTCCAGTGATGTTATTATAAACAATGCTCCTGGATTAGAAGCTGGCACTATAAATATGACTAGCGCCTGCCCATCTTTAACTATGTTGTTCATAATTAAAGCTTTCTAAAATGGCAACTACATATTCTTTTCAAAAGGGAAAATATGGTGGTCCATGTGGAACAATTTTTCCTTATTTTAAAACTATTGCTAACTTAAATCCCAAAGAAGAGGAATATGTAAATAATATTCCTGCTGGTTATCTTCGTTGTAGGGGGCAGATATTAAATGCTGATCAATATCCAAATCTAGCATTAGTTATAGGAATAGGTTCTTCCTGTGTTTATAGAAAAACTGGAGTGACGTTACAGGAACAAAACGCAGATGGCACGGGAGGACAAATACAACTACCAGATTTGGGGTCTAAGTACATTACTGCTGCGACAACTCCTGGTAATTATTTAAATACTACAACATTAAATACATCAACTAACACCGAAATTACTAGAGCTGGAGTTGCTATTGAACTCACTTCAAATGCTTCTTCTACTAATATCATTTCTTTTTCTTATGATGGTCCTTTTAAAATGACGCAAAGAGAAATACCAGTAAGCGGTACAGTTAGAGTATCTGGTCCATCTTCTACACCTAAAAGACCTGTGGGGGATGGAGAAATTATGGGACACGGGCATGGAAGTACTCTTTCTACAGGAATTTCTATAGTCACTGGATTATCTTGTTTTACAAGTGCAAACCGCACGGGACCAGTTGTTTTTGGTCAAGGTTGTCCACCTGCGAGTATAGGCTCAGCTAATACTCCAACAGGCAGACAGTGGCAAACTTTTAATGTTGATGTTTTTGGGAGTGAAGAATTAACAACTCATGCTCACACTGGATTGTTTCCAAGCATCACCAGTTCTAGTTCAACAGCAACATTAAAATATACTGAAATTCCTTCTAGTGGTTTAGTCACAAATGTTACTTTTAATAAATTTAATAGATTTGCTATAGACAGAATATCATCAAAATTTATTTTATGCGAATACTTAATTAAATTTTAAAAAATGGCTATCACTATTTCTTCGCTTACTCCAACCAATCCATCTGTTTTTGCTGGGGGATCTTTAACTTTTTCTGTTGCCGCAACAACTAATGTTTCTGGAGCTACACTAGCATACCTTTGGCAAGTAAGTAGTGATGGGGTTACTTGGCTTAATTTGCCTGATAATGGAGCGTCATCTATAACTTTATCAAATATTCAGGCAACAGCAAATAATGATCAAATACGAGTTCAGATATCAGAATTCACTCCTTATTCTCCAGTAACTTATAATTATACAGTAGTTGGCACGGGATCTTCTGCTTGGACTTTTTCTGGCGCTGCCTCTGGCAACAACCCATCAATTTCTGCTATTGTGGGAGACACTTTAAGATTTGCTGTTAGTTCCACAAACGGAAATACTTTCTATCTTAAAACAGCTGCAGTTGGTGGAACTGGAAGTGTAGTTAGCACTGGCGTTACAAATAACGGAACTCAAAATAACACTGTAGTTTGGAATACTGCTGGACTTGCTGTGGGGACATATTATTATGTGTCAGCAGAACAACCTACCAATATGGTAGGTGTTATTACTTTGTCGCCTGCTACCAGTAATTTGAATTCTACAGTTCTTAGCAACGAAGTAGGATTCTCAAGATCAATAACGGTTCTTATTCCTCCATCTTTGACAGTAATTGATCCAAATCAACCTTCATACACTTTGGCAACTGGTTCTAATTTACAATTAACAATTGATGCAAGTACAAACAGTAGTCTATCAGATTATATTAATACTACCCAAGTAAACGTCACGCCTGTTGCTTTTCAATGGCAACAAAGTACTGATGGTGGAGTAACGTGGTCTAATATTAGTACTGGAACAAATATATCAATTGTAGATACAGTATTATCTTTTCCAACAACTCCAGTTAGTTATTATAAAAGATCGGTATTGACGTTATCAAACATATCTTTTTCGCAGAATGGAAGAAGATATAGATGCGTGGTTTCTTATACAAAAAATAGCGTAACTGCTTCAAATAGTCCTGTTGCTACTAACGCAGTATTATTGTTGGTAAATCCCCAAATAATAATTGTCAAACAACCAGGAGCAGGAACAGATACAACTAGTACAATATCATATAATACTGGCATTTCTGGTAGTGGAAACGCAACTATAAGTATTAATGCTTATACTACAGCATCTACAACTTTATCGTATACATGGGAATGGAGGTGGAGTACTTCTTCTGTATATTCCACTATAAATTCTGTTAATCCGCAACAAACAGGAACACCATTTAGATTAGCAACTGGCACTAATGCTAATTCTCCTATTTTAAATATAGAAAGAGTTAGATTATCCAATAATATATCTACAGAAAATACGACTCTTATGTATATAAGAGTAACTATATCTGGATTATCTGGGGAACAGTCTATTGTTTCTTCTGATGCCTCTTTGTATTTAACACAAACAGCAATTATTAATAATCCTTTACCTACTCAATCTATAATTGAAGATAGATATGGACCAATTTCCAATAGATCATCTTTTCCAGAGTCGGAACAAACTGTAACAATTAATGCTGGTGTTGATGTTTCGGTAGACACTGGATTGAAAGGACCAATTACGTTGGGGTGGCAGAGACAATATAATGGAGAAACGGGGTGGACTAATGTTGGTACAGTTAAAGTTGATGCTGGCACGGATTTACCACCCGCAAGTAGTACAGCACCAAGTTCACGCGGAATACACACATTTACAACACCACAATTGAGAAGAGATACTGATCATCTATCAAAGTATAGAATGTATGTGACATATAATAGTGGACCAATTACAGTTACTTCTTTTTCTAATCCATCCACATTAGAAGTTTACAGAACAGTATATATTGATAATAACCCTGGAAATTCAGAATCTTTTGAAAATAGCATAGCTACATTTACTGTAACTGCTTCTCCTTCCAGCGGTACAACGATAAGTTATCAATGGGAATATAGCATCAATGGAATAACATGGTCGTCAATAACTGATACATCTCCATTGTTAAATGTCACTTCAATGACTTTTTCTGTGTATACTGTAACTGTAAATTGTTCATCGGCACATAATTTATCCGCTGGTGATAGAATTTATGTTTCTGGAGTGACACCTATCGTCTATAATGGAACGTTTACGGTATTATCAACGGGACTAACTAGTACTTCTTTTAGATACACCGTTCTTTCTGTTCCTACTTCGAATGGCATTGGACCATTTACAGTACATAAGTCACCAAAATTTTCTGGTATTAGTACAAATACTCTTTCTATTTTTACTGCATCTTCTTCTATAGTTCAAAGATATTACAGATGTATAATTACAGTTCCTAATTCTCTTTCTAGTGTTGAAAGTGCCTTTGGAATTTTAACATTGAGGTCGGATAGAATCATATCGTTAACTTCAATTAATGATAAACAAGTTCAAGAATTTAATTCTGTATCTTGGACGGTGGTGGCTACCACAGTAAGTCTAAGTGCTCCTTCATATCAGTGGCAAAAGAGTACAAATTATATCCCATTAAATCCAACCGCTCCAAGTATAACATGGAATAGCATAGTTGGGGCAAATGATTCGACATATGCTATTAACTCGGTTACTGTCGCTGATGATGGATATTACCGTTGTTTAGTCACCAGTGCAGGAGCAACTGTTGCTTTTAGTAATGTTGCTAGATTACAAGTTTTCCCTGTAGCTATTAATATCACACAGAATATACCTACAAGCATTAGTGTAGATGAAGATTTCCCAGGCAGAGAACTTACAATCGCCGCTACCAGCACAATATCAGGATTAATTGATTATCAATGGCAAGTAAAACCATCTGGATCTTCTACTTTTGTTGCTGCCCCAGTTGGATTTAATCAAACCACAACAACTACAAATGTTTATCGTATACAGGCTCCATCAAGGACTCTCAACAACGGTGATGTTTATCGTTGTAGATTGACTCAAACAGGAAATCCAAATACTTATTTTACTAATGAGTGTACAATAACCGTAAATAGAATTTTTAATTATTATGCTGATGCTGCTATAAAAAGATTAACGGCTGGAACAAATGTAAATCTATCATTATCACCTTCGTTTACTGGAACAGATTTGCCCTCGTATCAGTGGCAAGCAAGCACTACTGGTGGATCTACATGGTTTAATTTGATTAATGGTATAAATCCTTCACTTTATAATATAAACATAGATGGCGTTACGTCGCCAGTTTTACTTTTGTCTAGCATACCAATAGCATTAAATAATGCTAGGTTTAGGTGTGGAGTTACTTTAAACCAAGTAACAAGAGTTACATACTATAGATCATCCATACAAACTTTAAATATTTCTCCCGCAGGTACTTTATTTTATACAGTAGAAATACAATTTCAAGTATCAACCTCAGTTCCTTTGGTTGCTTCTTATAACGATCAACGACAGAAAGTTGGTGCCGCCATCGGAACTGTTATTTGTGTGCCAAAACCATTTGATTATATTGAAGACGCTTCGACTTCTACTGATGATGCTGATAGGTGGAGAATTGCTCTTACAGGACAACTACCCTCTGGCGCCGCAGCTCAGGGTGTGACATCTGAAACAACTCCGTATGGAGTGAAAGATAGATTTCCTGGTTTTATTGAAATGAGAGGTCAGTTATTAAAAGCACAAGATTTTCCTGAACTAGCAAGAATTATAGGAACAACATATGGTGGAAGTATATCTGGATCTAGTGTTTATCCAAATTATCAAAGCACAGATACATTTAGACTACCGTGTCCGTATGGAAAATATCTCTTGGGGACAGGAAATATTGATAACAACAAATCGTCTGCTTCAATTGTTCCTCTTTATGCGCCTGATGGCACTTCTGGTGGTCAAATTAATGTAGCTGGTTCTATGGGCGGCGAATATAATTTCGAAAAACAAGATCAACTAACGTCTGGAAATCCTGGAATTAGTGGCGAATTAGATGGTACAGCTCCAACCATTTCTCCAAATTTATTTACGATTGGTATTCATAGAACAGATGGTTGGGAATCTTGTACAAATGAAGTTGAAACTACATTTGTTGGTACTACAAGTTATACTATATCTGATAGTAGTGGCATCGGGAGAGTTCCTTTAAGTGGTCCTCCCGCTCACTCTCATATAATTAACTCTATCATATACGTTGATGGAGACAAAGTTTGGAGTGGAACTTCAAATGGTTGCGGAGCAACTCAATCATTTTCTGCTAGTGGAACAATATCTGACGGACCAGAGGGAATTCTTTCGAATACTATAAATCCATCTAGAACTCATAGTCATACTATATCATTTGATCCGAATGATTCTGCCTTAGGTGGTGGTACTGGAGCAGAAGCTACACCTCCATCCACTGGTAGTGGTGTACTTTCATTTACAACACCAGGAAATTTTGCGTTTACGGTTCCTGCTGGTGTTACTGGATTTACTATTAATCACTATTCAGGATCAGGTGGTGGTGGTGGTAATGACGCTGGTAACCCAGGTTCATCGGGTGGTGGCAGTGCTAGAATTATTGGTAATGTTACAAATATACCAGGCGGTTCTAGTTTTAGAATTATTGTTCCTTTTGGTGGTGGTGGCGGCACAGGTTGTGCTACGAACGGCGCAGGTGGTACTGGTGGAGGCTCAATAATGACGGGATTTGGTGGTGGTAGAGGTGGAAACTCTGGCGGAATTGGATGTTCTGGATCTGGAGGCGGCGGTGGTGGAGCAGCATTCATGTATTGTGAGACTGTTGGTAGTGGTGCAAATCCTGCTGGTCTTCAAGTTGGTACGATACTGTACATTGTAGGTGGAGGTGGAGGTGGTGGAGGAAGTGGATTCCATAGCGGCGTTACAAATCCGAGATTTAATGGAGAAGGAGCATCTACATCGTGGGCATCTTCCAGTATTACCTCCAGTAATTACTATACAAATCAAGCAACTTTGACATTTACTCCATATAGTGAAACGACTTTACAATCTGGTAAACAAGGTGGCGATAGATCAGGAGATGGTGGCGGCGGCGGCGGCGGTGGAGGTGGTTTTACTGGCGGTGCTGGTGGTCCACAAGCATCAGATGATGTAAACGCCCCAGCTGGTTCGGGAGGTACTAGTGCTTATAATTCTGCGTTCTTTAGTCCTGCGCCCTCTCTTGTTTATGGATTGGCGGGCGGCGCAGCTGGCGGTTCCGCTAATTCTGGTAACGCTGGGTCAGCTACAATTCAATTTCCTTCTAGCGGCGGTTCAGTCACTCCTCCTTCTAGTGGTGGTGTGGCATCTGCTGATCATAATGATAATTGGGGAGTAATTAGAGGATCTGCTAATCAATTTTTATCTGAGTCTATCAATCATCATTTTGATTCAGCATCTACATCCGAAAGTTTATCGGTTTCTCTTCCTCCAGGAACAGTAACTATGAGAACTACATCAAGAACACCGTTTGATAATAATTTAAAATTTTATATGAGAAATAATGAATCAATTCCTTTACAACAACCTTATTTCAGGTTAAAATATCTGATCAAGGCTTTTTAATCTAAATAAAGAAAACGATGAAATTATGAATAAACTATTAACAGTATATTTGGATCCTCATGTGGGGCATCCAGATTTAAAAAATCCACTGACATTTATTTACAAGGGATATCCCTTGCAGATGACAGATGATGATTACGGTGAATTTATTTCCGTTATTCCAGAATTTTGGTACACTGAAAATGATAAAATAACATTGTTTACATTATTTGATGATGGCAATTATTATTGCGAAAGGCAAAAAAAAGTATATAATTACGCAATAAAAGATTTTGAAGAAATACCATATCGTTTTGATTCAGTTGATGAGTTAACATTACAGCAATTTATTAATATTTTGATTTGTTTTTTTGAAAAAATAAACATTAGAAATCAAACTAATGTACAACAAAAACTTATTGAAAATATTCAAAATTATTCATTTTTACAATCTTTTATTTTAAATACTAGAAGATCAATTCTATCCAAAACAGATTTTATGTTTTTGAGAGATTATACGGCAATTTCTCAGGAAGAATTAAAAAAATGGGAAGAATATAGACAAGAGTGGAGAGATATTACGGAACAATCTTCTTGGAAAGACGGAGATTTACATAAAATTAAAATTCCAGTTTCTCCATCAGAAAAAGACAATTTTACTTATATTGCTATGACTGAATCTGGTCATAGAAATACTGAAATTGAAAAATATATTCAATCTATTCAAGGATCTGAAAATTTTGAAGAAAAAATGTCGGAAATTGTTAATAGATACTGTGAATATTTACTAAAACAAAATATTATCTCTTCTTTATCTCAGTTTAAGTTGCCTTTACTTGATCTCAAATTAAATAACTTTTATGATGATCCAGAATCACTCATAAATGATATAAGAACAGATTTTGATGAATTCGCACGAAAAGTTGACGAAGAGCTTAAAAGAATTAATAGTGAATTAACAGTAGATACTTTAATTTCATATTACAAAAATATTCCTAACGATCAAGATTTAGCACAAGAAGTAATTGATGTTCTTTCTGAATTACAGGACTCTACAAAACTTGGAGAAAATTAATGAGTTATCAAGAAACTGTAAAACCGACAATTGAATTTATAAAAGAGTTGGCAAAATATTCTGGAAAAATTGTCATGCGGATTCGCGCTGAAGGTCCGTTAAATTGTAAAGATCTAGAAAAAGTAAAAAAAATATGGAAATATTACGAAGAAAAAGTTCCATATCAAATTTTAGATGAGTTAATTAGCTATGGAGATATATTTTGCTATTTTTCTACTAAAAATGAAGCACAAACTGAAGTTGGATACTGGTTTCCACCAATTACTTTAGTTGACGATCCAGAATATACGGACATAGATAGAGATTATTATATTTCGGTTGATTGCGTAGACGAAATGGAGTTACCTGTTATTGGATTTTAAATATGAAATTTGATTATTCTGCTTTTGATATAGACCAGATTATTTCTGCCATACAAAAAAATAATGTTTCTATATCTTTTGAAAAAATAGAAGATTTACAACAAACATTTGAAGAAATACTTCCAATGATGATTAATGTGAAAGCAAGATCTAAAAAATATTTTACACCATTAGTGAGAATGGTGAAGTACGATTGTAAAAGTGGAAAAATAATATCATTTTTAAATTATAACTCTTACTCTGATGCTGGAATTATGTTTGATGAAAAAAACAGAGAAGACATTGAAAATATTTCACAATTTTTAAATACATATCCATCATTAAACAAAACTTATTTTTTTGATGTGTCGAATGTTTTTGGAACATGTATTGATTTTAATCAAAAACACATCATGTATTCGGAATATAATATTAACTATATTCCATTAAAAATTTTTAATTATCAAGAAATTGAAAAATTTGTGAGTTATATGCCACTGCTTGAAAAATTAAAAATAGATGATATTAAATTATCAAATTTAGGAATAACCAACTTTGTAGTTGATGCAGATGGAAGTCCTAAAAAATTAGAGTTTGTTATTTCGAAGAAAGACATTTTCAATTTAAAAATTTTTGATAATTATGAAAATATCGAAGAAATTAATAATCTTATTTTGAATGATAAGTGTGCTGAAGATTGTAAAATTGGATTTTATTTTGTGGGTAAAGAGCAAAATAAAGTGTCTTTATCTTTAAATGTTTTTGATACAAGTATCGTTAAACATAGTTTAAATTTTGACAACACGGTTACTAATTTTTTGTATGAAATCTGTTGGGAAAATGAAAAAATTTTTGAAACTAGCATTTTAAATTTGGAGACTGTGGTGAATGAGGGCTTGACAGACCCTTGACACCTGTGCTACAGTAGCAAAGCACTGAACAGGACACTCATGAAAGGTATTGTTGACTACGGCGACGACGGCGTGGTTCCGATGATTGATTCGGATGACGTTGAGAGCGTTGTGGAAAATATCCTTGAGTATGTAGAAAATCGCTTCGATATCCTTGATAAAAAGGGTGGGCGTGATGGTGATATCATGGCACTTTGTCGGGAATTTTACGAATGGGGTTCCGCTGAAGCGGGTGACGAAGTTTCTTATTTTATCTGCCCCACCTTCGAGTGATAAACAAAATTTATCGGTGGGGGGGTTGACAGACTCCCTCTTTTGCTATATAGTTATGAGACAAGCAAAAGACCGATGACCACGCCCAACTGGCAGCATCACTCTAAGAAAGAACAGAAGCGCACCCTGAAACCTCAGGCACTGCGTCAAGCAAAAGCTCGCA
>Ga0214917_10005737_pt1 | contig 13153 bp, 13 predicted proteins | sample LL_1208_BB_MetaG_FD_177983 | JGI IMG/M metagenome (GOLD analysis project Ga0214917, IMG submission 177983) | Freshwater microbial communities from Lake Lanier, Atlanta, Georgia, United States - LL_1208_BB | ecosystem: Environmental > Aquatic > Freshwater > Lake | place: USA: Georgia | collected... | reverse complement strand
AACCACACGGTCGCACCTGCGGTCGTCCACCACCCAGCCCCGCAGGTGATCCAGGGTGCGATGGCACGATGCCCTGGATGTCGCACCGACCGTGTGGAAAGCACGATCCGCTTCCGCCACATCCCCAACCAGCAGGACGGTGAAACACGCAGGTTGAAGCGATGCCAGGTGTGCCTGGATACCGCAAGACAGGCACGGGCGACCTGGGTGGCAAACCACTAAATAAAAAATGGAGGTGGATAAATAAAAAAAAAACAAAAAGACAATAAAAATTGATGCCCCTCCGCCAAAAGGCGGAGGGTAGGTCAAGTAGAATGAGTTCATTTGTACGCTTCGCACTAAAGTTCAAGAAGGAGCAGTCACCATGGGGCGATGTAGCAAGGGATATCAAAATGGATACCCAGGTCAAGCACTACTGGAACTGGAAGCGGTTCAATCAATACCTGGAGGAAGAGCATAGTGGAGGCTCAGTGCGGGTCTTCGCAATCCTGGAAGAGATGAAGGAGGCTTATGAGGCACTGCCAAAGCGTAGGACGCAGTTCGCAGGTCACCCATATGTGGCAGAGGTCACGGCAGAATAAAATAAACACTAAATATAAAATGGAAGTGGCAACACTTGGTGGGTATGCTGGTTTAATCGCGGTAGGTATTCAAACTATCCAGGGGGTCATAGCAACTATGAATCATTATCGGATTCGTTCGGTGTGCTGTGGGGTGAAGCTAGAAACAAGTCTAGACATTGAGAAGACAACACCGCCTTCTTCTTCCGTGGGGCAGGAGAAGCCTCCGCCAATTCAGATACCAGACCAAAAGTAGTCGCAATATCAAGGTCTTTACCATATTTACCCATAATGAATGAATAAACACGATTGTATCCTACGCCCTTACCAGCAGGACCGATCGTGAACCCCTCTACGGGTTTCTTCTTTGTAATCCTCTTTTTTTTTGGTTGTTCCTTGAAAGGGTCGTCTTTTGCTCCTTCCTTTGGTGCTGTAGCCCTTCTATATACCTGACGCAGAGCATCCTCTGGATACCCTGACAAGGAGGCAAGTTGAACTATATCTAAATTAGCATCTTCTGGGAGTCCTTTTGATTCGTGGAACTTCTGACGGTTGTTTTTCATATCTACTAGTAGATGCCTTATTTACTCAAGGTTACACCCGCAAAGGATGGAGTCCACAAATACAACGCTCTTTTTAAATTACACAGTAATAAATACAAGACCGTCCAGTTTGGTGCGAAGGGCTATTCCGATATGACACAACACGGTGACAAGAAACGCATGGAGAAGTACCTACAGCGTCACAGGGCGAATGAGAACTGGGATGACCCATTATCGCCAGGGGCATTAAGCAGATGGATACTCTGGTCCGCTCCAAGTCTGGATCAGGGTATCCAGAATTACAAGAAGCAATTTGGATTAATTGGTGGTTCTAGCGATCCTGTAAAGGATAAGCAAGAGGACGATGAAATCAGAGAATACCCTCTTTCTGACTCAGACATTCTCAAAATACTCCCTGGACTAAAGATAATGTCGTATCCCGAGCTGAATGCGATGTCACAAATTGAGGATGCTTTTGATGAACATGGGCGTTCCCTGATACTATATTTGACTGAGGATGAGCATACAGGACACTGGGTCTGTATGTTAAAAAAGGGCAAGACGATTGAATACTTTGACCCGTATGGTAAGTATAGACCTGATGAAGAGCGTGAGTGGCTTTCAAAAGACAAACTGATACAATTGGACCAATACCAGCCGACATTGACAGAACTACTTCGTAGGAGCAGATTTAAAGTTATTGTTAATCCTTACCACTTCCAAAAAGACAAGTCAAATATCGCGACATGTGGAAGGCACTGTGTATCCAGACTTTACCATAAGGATATGACGCTCCCGATGTATAACAGAATGATACAGGATACAGGTATGAACCCGGACGACTGGGTGTCAGCGTGGACTTATCGTGTTTTGAAGCATTAAAAAACCTAATAAGGAGTAGAAATGAGCCGTGCTGCCCTAGTCCCAAACTCCAAGTCAGATGCGGATCACATTTACTATACGGCATCAGTCATTAACAACACCACAAGCACTAGTGGGTTGGAGAATGATCCGATTGCCAGATTCGTAGAAACCCGTGACACACCTATTTTGAAAGATGCGAATGATTACGAATGCTGTGTAATGAAGGTCGTAATCAACGGTGCTGGTAAGAATTTACCGATTCTAATTCCACAGATTCAGCCAGGTGCTAGTCCCACAAAGACCATTTATAGTGTCACACTAAATGCCGTAGTATATGATGTTGCTGGTGGAGATGTGAATGATTTGATTTATGTTTCGTCAGGGGAGGTATTCCTTGAGTGGATACCTGAGAACTTTGACTTATCCGTATTAAAACCTGCCTCTGCTCTTCCCACGCAAGTGGATACTTCCTATTACTACCTTTACTCTTACAACCACTGGGTCGTCATTATAAACAACGCTCTCAAGACAGCCTACGATCAGTTAGTGGCGAATATCCAAGCGACCCCAGGTAATGGCGGTTATGTAATGGCGAACAGACAGCCTACGGTGGAGTTTGATGAAAACACCAACCTTTTCTCATTTTACACGGACACGACCAATACTTCCTGGGGTAATACGCAAGGTCCTCCAGTTTACGCAAACCTTGGTCCGGCAGGAACGAATGTCTTCCCGACAGCTCTAAATACGGCAGAATTCATGTTTGTTGGATTCAATTTGAACTTTGAGGGTCTGATGTGTAACTTTGACACACAATACTACGGCAAAGACGAAGTCCCCTGGGCTATGGGGTTTGATGATTTAACAGGAGTCCAGAAGCAACTCTACGAGCCAGAGAATACCCTCCTGGTTCGCAACAAGTCTGGAACGAACGTCCAGAATGTAATAAGCCCTACGACAGGTCTTCCCTATGTTCCTGCTCTGTTGAATTTTGTCACTACTCAGGATTTTGAAAGCACCAGCACACTCTGGTCGCCAGTGGGAGGTATTGTTCTAACCACACAACTCCTGCCTTTACGAAATGAATTCGTAAGTAGCCCGGTCGCATTTGGTTCTTCATCAGGTACTCAGGGTTCTGCTGCTTTCCAGACGGTCCTGTTGGATTTTAATCCTGTTTTCCAAAGCACCGATGAATATCGTGGATTACTTACATTCCAGCCAGATTCAGAGTTCATCCCGGTAGCAATGACGCAATCTCACCAGGAAGTGAAATCTATTGATTTTACCGTTTGCTGGAGAAATCGCCTAACAAATCAACTAGTACCAATGCGACTCTATAACTGCGGATCGCTGTCAGTCCGCCTCCTTTTCCGCCGTCGCGAGTAAATGTGTGTGGTTTCATTCCAACTAAATTATCCTTGGCTATAGTATAAACAAGGATGGCTTCCGAAATCACTAAGGTCAGCGTTGTAGATTCCCGCATCCTTCAGCAAAAGCCTAAGTTTGCTGTTGAGAAAGGTCCTCTTTCCCTCACGAATGTTCCGTACCGCTCAATTACGGCTTCCCAGTCCCAGATGACTTTTAACATTATAGTCCCTTCCGAGTCAGTTTTTATTGACCGTGCTGTGGATTGGCAGTCAACAGTTTATGGCTCTGTGGATGTAACGGTTGGTGCTACGGCAATGGATGCTAAGTATCCTATCCTTGTCTACGGGCGTGACTGTGCCTTAGCACCGTTCCCCCTTCACCAGCTCTGTGCCACGATGTCTGCGACCATCAACGACACCACAACAGTTGTAAATACCAACGATGTGGCGAATACACTCCTCCGTCTTGTTGATTACAAGAAGCATCGCAAGGTCAAGACATGCCCCAGCATGTTAGACAAGTATTACAAGTATCCCAGTGGTTACTCTTCTGCTCAGGCTGCGACTGCTGTCCTTTCCGCCCAAGCCCAGCGTTATGCTAACTCTCCTCTCAATTCCTTTGGTGAGGAGAAGAATGTTGATGAGAAGCCCAACGGCTCATGGGGTGACTTCCAGTGGTGCGACTCTACTGGTGCTATCCCCCTTGGTACTTATGCTGCCCCTGTAGCCGTGACAACGGTTGCGAACGGCACAGACACCTACAACTTCATCGGTGGTCAGCCTGTAGCACCAGCAGGTGCTGCGGCTGCGGAGGTGTATCGCCTCTACTTCCGTTTCAAGTCTACGGAGCGTCTGCTCATCTCTCCTTTCATCTTTGCCGATGACAATGAGATCTCCACAGGCTTATTTGGTATCCAGAACATCCAGCTACTCATGAACTTCCAGAACCCTCTTGGTGGTGGTCGTCTGCTCCGTGTAAATGCGAATACCTATGGTAATGCTGCGAGTACGGCTGGATGGACGGTAAGCAACCAGCAGTTCCAGAATGTCAATTCTGGTTCTTGCTTTGCGAACCCTCTAGTGAATGTCCAGTATCTAACCCCCAGTTTAGACGTGCCTTTACCGGCGAAAAATATCGTGCCATACATGGACTACCCCCGTTACATTTCCCAGCAGAACGTCGGCACAATCAACCCTACGGTATTCACTGCGAATGTTGGCTCTTCTGTTACTGGAGTACCTCTAAACTCACAGACGATCACACTTCCAGCCATCCCTGATTTACTTGCTATCTATGTCAAGCCCAATAACATCGTGACAGTCCCTGGTGGTGCTGTCCCCGATCCTACACAGGGCGACTGGGTACTTCCCATCACAGGTATCAGCATTAACTTTGACAATTACGCTGGTCTGCTCTCAGCCCACAGCCAGGAGCAACTCTACCGTATGAGTGTCCGCAATGGTCTTGAGATGGACTTTGACCAGTGGCGTGGATATGCTTCCAGTGCGAATGTCACGGGTGTTTCCCTAAATACTGTACCCATTCCCAGTAATCAACTTGCTCTTTCTGGCGGTCCTCTCCTACTCAAGCCTGGTCGTGACATAGTACTCCAGGCAGGACAAGCACCATCACTTGTAGGTAACTTCTCTCTCCAGTTCACTCTCTACGTCCAGAACCAGACTGGAGTAGCCCAGACGAACTGCCAGATTTACGTCATCGCACTCAACTCAGGTTACCTAGAAACCATAAAAGGTTCAAGCAGAATCATCAAGGGCGTACTCACGGAGCAGGACATTCTTTCTGCTCCCATGGGACCTGGTTCTTCTGATGCTCACATGACCCGCATGGTTGGTGCTGGTCAGATCAGTGAGGCTTCCGAGCATATGGGTCACCACAAGAAGCACGGTAAACACCACAAGAAAATGTCTAGCTACTATTAAGAATGAAGACCCACATCAATCCAAATTGGCTGGAAGACATCATTCAGTGGATAGCAACAATCAAGACTGTAGCCACCTTGAAGTAATGGGAGGTTTTTGCGAATTACGGCAGAACTTTTATAAGAAATAAATATTTTTTGGAGTTGGACTCAAAAAAATATTTTTTTAGAAACAGGAAGTCCAAAAAAGTCCAAAAAAGTTCCCATTAGAAACTTACGGTGAATTTTGACATTCCTTTTAAGATGTGAGCGATTACATCAACATTAAAGGCATTCCCTAGAACCTTGTATCTATTGGTAAGGCAAATGTTAATGGTGTAGTCATCTGGTAATCCTTGGAGGCGTTCGCATTCAACAGGATCTAGTCTGCGGATTTTGGTTTCTGTGACTACCATGTTGTCCTTTTGAACTGTTGTTAGTGTTCCGCATTTGTCATCTGTGCGGAGTTCCACACGCCTTGTATAAGGTATGCTGGTGTCTGCGTCGCATCGTTTTCCGTCCTTATCAAGTCTTCGCACGACTTCGTGTCCTATTGCGTAAAGCCCGGTCTTTCCACCAAGCCCCCCAGCATTTGCGATAAGATTGGTGGATTTGCCTTCAATTGAATAAACCCTATTTGCTTGAGCGTCTGTATCTCCAATGTGTCCTATCTTGTAAAGCCCAGTACACTGCCCTAATCCGCCTCCATGAGAAAGAATGGTATTCGCCTTTCCTTCATCTGAGTATACCTTGTATCCTTGGATGTTTGGCTCATAATGCCCGACCTTGATTAAATCCCCCTTGCTTCCTTGCTTGAGAACGAATTTCTTATTCTTGACCCAGAGTTTATCCATTATCTTATCCTCTGGAAGCAGTATGCTTCTTAATACAATCTTTCTATCTGCTGGTTGGCTTACTGGAATGTTAGTCCAAAAAAGTCTTTTACGGCACTGAGCGGATACAAGGGAGGCATCAATAAGGATTGGTTGGACTCCTAGCTCTTGACTAATGATGTCACGGTCGTCATCTTTCATAGAGGCTACATTCTCCATTACGAAAAAGGTAGGCTTGGTTTCCTTGAGGATTTTGGAAGCGGTCCAGAACAAGCCTGAGCGGTCACCAGATAGTCCTTTGCGACCATTCTTTGCGATACTCAAATCCTGGCAGGGTGATCCGAAAATCAGTAAATCTATTTTTGGAAGTTCCGCAGTCTTCACAGTTTTTACATCTCCGAGCCTCTTTATCGCGGGATAGTTCCTCTTGGATACCTTGATGGCGTTTTCACAGATTTCTGAGGCATAATAGTCTGCTACTGGAATACCTGCCCGTTCCAATGCGACCCTGGCACAGGATATTCCATCAAACAAAGAAAGAACTGTTATGGGGTTCATATACTTATAGATCCGAAAAATCCTGCGGGTTTTATCGCTGACTTTTTCCACTTGTATAAGTATAATGATGGCTACCCTTGACCCAGAGCAAGTGACCGAACTCTGTGCTGACCTAATTCGCTGGGTTGAGAAGTGTAAGGAGATGGAACTAATCTGTAAGGATGCCAGTCCTGAGATGAAGGAGCATTATTCCATGGTGTATAAGGACTATCAGTGGAGGGTACAGAATCGCACTGGTAGGCTTTGGTATTATGTGTGTGGTGCGGAGAACATGAACCCTTGGAAGGATCAGGAGAAGCGTAATGAGGCTGGGGCGAATTCCTCTGCGTCTTTAGGGAAGGAGTAATTACTGATTAACAATTCTGGTCTGTCATCAGAACCGATTGTTTTGGCGATACCTCCATTTCCTGTGGTCTTATGATGCCCCACGATGATGACCGGGACGATATTAAACTTCTTAAACAAGTCCCTAATATATTTTGAATCGTTAATTGTAATTAACCACTTCCCTTTGATTTTGCTGACGACATCGGCGAAGCGGACGAAGTCAAACGTGGCTGAGCCTTTGGCGTATCCAAGGTTGTCTGATTCTTCGTAGGGTGGGTCAAAAAAGAACACAGTATCAGAACCATCATTATTATCAACCACTCTCTCATAGTCTTCATTTGTAATATGGACACCTTTTAATCTTGCCTTATATTCCTTAAAATACTTCAGGCGATTAATGGGGTTAGGGAATCGTTGTAGCTTGTTGCCAGGAGGCACTGGCTTACCCATCCAGCCTCCACAGGCACGAACCAGGCTCTGAATTAGCATCGCCTCTGGCGTATGAACATTAGCCTTATGGAATGCTATGACCTTGGCTTCTGTGTCAAGATTAGGGAACTTTGCGTCCAGGGGTATTTTTTGGATTAGTCTGAATACCTTCACCACGAGCGGATCAAGGTCATTTAATACCTCCCTTTCGCTTGGTTGCTTATAGAAGAAGATTGCTGCCGAACCAGCAAATGCCTCAACATAAGTCCTGTGCGGAGGGAGAATATGAGTGAGTAATTCAGCAAAGCGTCGTTTACTTCCAACACGACATAAAACAGGGGGCAGTGCCATCTGTTTTGTGTAGCGGTTATTTTTTAGTTGTTTAGACTTATTGCTGAGGAGGAGGTGGATTTGGATCTCCTCCATTTAGCATTAGACTATCCATCCATGCTGTTTGGTATCGCGGTAGTCCCCTGCCAGGATGTCTATAGATGTTACTAGCTCTTCCAGAAGGAGAACGGCACTGGTGAGGTTCAAAGTATTCTACTTCGTTTCCTGGTACTGGTGGTGTTAAATAGAAAAGCAACACGATGCCAGACCCACCACTGCCACCAGCATAGCCCATACTACCACCACCACCACCACCGCCTGTATTAACTGCTCCAGAACTTCCAATACTTAACTGACCGCCATTTCCACCACCCCCAGTTCCACCAAGACCATTATATCCTGCTCCACCACCACCACCAAGAACATAGGCAGTGTTTAGGACATAAGCAATTCCATTACCACCCTGATACATATCTCCTGGTTGTGCTGTTCCAGCACCAGACCCAGCAAAATAATCTGGGACATTTACACTTGGGTTTGGATTAGGATAACTATTCGCTCCAGCATTCATACCATAACCACCAAGTGTGTCATTCCAGCCACACGATCCTCCACCGCACCCTTGGACTTTTGATGCTGCCCCATCAGGAGGATCAATACCATCACCACCGCACCCTGAGTAGTCATTATCGCCAGGATTGTTGTAGTTTCTATTTTGATTGCCTCCAGCACCGCCACCACCTGCTGCGAGTACCATGGTGTTGCCTTCCATCGTGGCTTGGAGTTCTGTCTGCCCTCCTGCTGTGTCAGTTCTACCGCCGTTTCCTACAAGAACTCTGTATACACCAACACTAGCAGGATTAATCCTGCCCTGTAAGAACCCTCCTGCCCCTCCACCCCCACCAGGGACATCAGGAAGAACTCCTGTTCCACCGCCACCACCTCCTCCAACAAGAACTGCTCCAACATTCAGTCCTGGATCATTAACAGTAAAATCGCCAGTTTGTAAAAATACATGAACTGTGTATTCTGCTCCATTCATCATAAAGGTACTAACATTTCCTCCTGTTGCTGGGTCTAGTCCTGGCATTCTAACCTTCCAACATATTTATTGTTGGTATAACTTCCGCCTCACCACCCTTGAGGTATGCTCTCTGTTCTGTCACGGTATGCCCCATCGCATCGGCATCCTTCTTCATTTCCTTGACATCATACTTGTCTGAGAGATAGATGTGTCGTAACATGGATGCTGCGACTTTCTTATTAAAGGCACGATTGAGAATGCGTGTGATTGCGTTGACCGCCGTAAATGCTGAGCCGTCGGCACTCACTAGGAATGCGAAAGATGGGGCGAACTTCTTTGAACCCTTGTGATTGGGGTGGTGCTTCAAGTAAAGTCCAATTACCTTGAATAATGGCTCGGGGATAGGTATTAGTTGCTGACCATGTGTCTTGGCGGTTTTATATACATTAAACACGAACTGCTTTCCATCGTAGTCAAGATAATTGCGATCCGTTGGAAGTCCCTCCTTCGTCCATTTCTTAACAACATACATCTGCTGATAGTCCTGGTTGCGTCTGGGGGGGACATCGGTGTAGAGGGACAGGATCAAGAGCTGGAGGATTAAGTCGTATTGCTGTGCCGTGATTAGTTTGTTATTGATGAATTCATCAACCTTCTTCTGAGCCTCCTCTTTGACCTTGAGTACCTCCTTCCATTCAATCCAGTTCTTCTCTTCCTTCTCAGTCTTCTCAGAGGTATCCTTCTCTCTATCAGCCTTTGCTGAATCCATCATCTTTCCGTGCCAGTGATTGTAGGTCTTTTTGTATGCTGCCTTATCCTTGAAAAGACTAAGCACAGAAGTAACGGCTGCGTAATATGTCTTAGCGGTTGATTCAGCCAGGTCATTAATCTTGTTTTGAATTATATCAAAGTTCTTTAAGAATGCTAGGTTCTTAAAAGACTTATCACCGTTGAGGGTGTAGAGGATGCGTAAATAAGAACTGGCAGAAGAATCAGCAAGTTCTCTTTCCTTCTTGAGTGTTTCCACCAGAGTAAGCATAAATGGAGAGATGGCTTTCATTGCTATACAGGTGAGTAAGAAAGTTTTTTATGCGTTTGAACGCTTTGTTTATTTTACAGGGTAGTAATATACAAGATGCCCACCGTAACCTTTGTTGACCTCTCCGGGAACGAACACGACATCTCACCCCAGCCCCTGCCCCCTCTTGTGGAGAAGGCATCCGTAGTGGATGAATTCGCCATGGACTACTACCGGACACTTGATACCATGCGACTTGAGTTTGGCGATGTGATCAGCTTGAAGTTCCAGAAGGAACGCGAAGTAAAGGAGAAGCAGAAGGATGTATTAAATCAACTTCTACAACTACGGTCCGAAGAGTTCAGGGAGAAGGTAAAATCGTTCTTTACCGACATAGAGAAGTTTCTTTCCGGTCTGTAAATAACGAATACCTGTAAATACCGATAAGCCGACAACATATACGAGTAAAAAAACCGGTTTTTTTACCTGTAAATGCCGACAACACCGACATTATTCTTTACCTGTATGTAAAAATCACCTGTAGGTAAAGAAAAGGACATTGTAAAAATCATTTTACCGGCAGGTAAAGATTATCCCCGGGTTGGGAGGTTTTGGGAGGTTTGGGAGGTTTTTGGGGAAAAAAAAGGCTTTCAAAATAAAATCGGATACATAGTAGATTACATGGAACTTCTTCCGCCTCCTGCCTTAAAAATTGACTGGCAAAAAACCTCCCAGCCAAAGTCAAGGAAGGACATGGCAGACCACTCAGAAATACTATCTGCCTATGAAGAACTCGGTTGGAGCATCGTGTCAGGCGACATGGGCTGGGACGCATCAGCAAAGAAAGGAGCAGGTGCGAAGAAGTTCCAGTTCCACTCTGCTTCCTGGCGTGATGACCCTGTGTGCCGAAACGATGCTACAGGGTATGCCCTCCGCACGGGGCAACGCTCTGGAATCACTGCGATAGACGTTGATGATCCTAAAATGGAGCATAACGTAAAACTCGCAAGGATGTGCGAAGAGGCTGGTGCGATCAAGCAAGTGACCCGCAAGGGTAATCACTACATCTTCAAATACAATCCAGCCCTCAAGACAACCACCAGCCAGAAACTAGCTCTGGATATCCGCAACGACGATGCCCTGCTTTACTGCGAACCCAGCAGATACATCGCAGGGGGCAAGACTTACAAATACAAGTGGACGAACCTCCCAGATACCCCACAGGAGATACCTGAATGCCCTCAACACATCGTGGACTTCGTGACTAACCTCTACAAGCCGAACTTCACCAAGGATGACAAGAAGAAGGTAGCCACCACAGCAAAGAAGGACTCAGCCTCCATGGATAAGATGAAGGCTGACATCTCCACAGACCACGAAGACATCAAGACGGTCATCATGAATATCAACAAAGAACATGCCGACGACTACCAAGACTGGATCAAGGTCGGCATCGCACTATACCAAGCCAAGTGTCCCTGGCAGATGTGGGATGAGTTCAGCAAACGCTCACCAGAACACTATGAGGAAGGGAAGCCGTACTATGTCTGGCAGACCTTCAAGGATAAGGTGATGGACGAACCAATCACGATAAAGACGATGTACTGGTGGCTCAAGCAAGAGAACCCAGAGGTCTTCGCTAAACTCATCAACCAGGAAGACACCGCAGAATACCTCAAGATGAAGGAAGAGTTTGAGAAGGACAACTTCATCGTTGGAACGAAACTCTGCCACCTCCACCAGAACGGGTCACGCTCCTTCATCAACGATACCGAAGCCAGGCTTCTTTACGCAAACAAGGAATACAAGGTGTTTGATGGGGACAAGGTCAAGAAGCAACCCTTCTATGCGATCTGGCTCAAAGACCCTAAACGCAAACAATACGATCGCATGGACTTCTGCCCTGACCTCAAGAACTGCCCTGATACCGTCTTCAACCTCTTCAAGGGACTCAAGGGGGCAGAGCTGGACTTTGAGATGACCGAAGAAGAAATCGCTGAGGCTGTCAAGCCAGTACTATACCACATCGGCACACTAACCTCTGGACACTCTGACTACTTCATCCGCTGGTTGGCTAACATGATCCAAGCACCCCACATCAAATCGCAGACCTCCATCGTTCTGCGGGATGTGTCAAAGATGCTGAAGCCTGGAGGTGGCACGGGCAAGAACCTCTTCATAGAATGGTTTGGAGAGAAACTACTGGGTGAAGACTACTTCCTGGTACTCGGCAACAACTCCCTGCTTTACGACCAGTTCACCGAACACTTGGAGCATAAGTTGCTGGTATACATAGAGGAGGCAAAGGGTCGCGACAACGTGCGTGAGATAGATACCCTCAAGGCTTCCATCACCAGCAAGTCCAAGATGATAAACCGCAAGGGAGTACCAAAATACACCCAGAACGACTATGCCAGATACATCTGGGGGACGAACAATGAGAACCCCCTGCCAGGATATGGTGCGACCCCTGGTGACCGCCGAATGTGGTTCACAGATGTTGAAACGACCCACAGAAATGACACGGAGTACTTTGGGAAGCTCAACGAACACCTGGAACTCCCCACGACCCAGTATGCCTTCTTCCAATACCTGATGAAGTTTGAAACCTGGGCGAAGCCGATAGACTTCCAGACTCGCCGTCCCATCACCCAGGCTTATATAGATATGCGTCGGCTCAACGCAGACCTAATCCTTCGCTGGGTCATCAACCGTGTTGAAACCGATGCGACCATCAAAGGACCATCTGCGGATCTCTTCAAAGAGTTCCAAGACTGGATGGTGGTTCGCAACGAAAAGAAAGCAGAAGACTGCCACATCAGTCTAACATACTTCGTTCAATACCTAACCAAGAACAGCGATATCACCATGAAAGGAGCAGGTCCTCAGGAAGGGCAATACAAATCCAACGTGAGCCACATCCGCCTGGATACCAAGAGGCTCACGCAGTGCCTGGTGGAGCATCACTATATCTACAAACCCGCAACGATAGAGTATGCCTTCATCAAAGAGGATGAACACATCTAATGGGAGGTTTTGGGGTAAAAAGGGCTGGTCGTTTTATTAAAAAAAATATTTTTGAGTTGGACTCCAAAATATATTTTTATTTTTAGGATTTACTCTTTTTCACCTTCAATAAGTTCCCGTTGTACGGTTTGTATAATTTGTTCTACCTTCAGTGCTACCCTTTCAAGGATTTCTGTGATTTCATTGTTCCTTGATAGACTATTCGCAGTCCCTAATTGGGTTAGTAAGTTTTCTAGTATCTCTACCAAGACCTCGGGATTGACTCGTGGCATCTACTGGAGGGTCTTTCCTTTCAAAGGTCAAATTGAGCGATCCGTGTTCCAGCTTGGTTTTTAATAGTCTACTAATCAATCCT
>Ga0214917_10005736_pt1 | contig 13153 bp, 13 predicted proteins | sample LL_1208_BB_MetaG_FD_177983 | JGI IMG/M metagenome (GOLD analysis project Ga0214917, IMG submission 177983) | Freshwater microbial communities from Lake Lanier, Atlanta, Georgia, United States - LL_1208_BB | ecosystem: Environmental > Aquatic > Freshwater > Lake | place: USA: Georgia | collected... | reverse complement strand
CTGGAAGTGCTGAAACACTATATCCAACATCAAGATCAACCGATCCTATAATGTCTCACTATCCATCTCCACCCAAATTTACTTTTGTAAATTCTGGATGGAGTATTTCGTGAGTTTTCGATAAAAAATCTTATCAAAAAGGAAGTGTATTTTTTCACAAAATACACTTAGACTGATAAGAGATTCCCTTCATGAGCTGATTGATGAATGAATTTTTTTTAATACCGATATTACTCATCTTTATTTTGCAATCATGCATATTTTTTTGGTACTTAGTGAATAAAAATCCTACTGTTGTTGATGTTGGCTGGGCTGGCACAACAGTAATCGTTGCAATTTTTTCTCTTTTCTTAAGGGCGCAAGCTCATCCTGTAGCCTTTATCATGAGTGCTCTGATTCTTGTTTGGGGCTTAAGATTAGGAGGATTTCTTTATTTAACTCGAATATTACCTGATCATATTGATAAGCGTTATATAGAGTTGGCTAAAAATGCGCATTCTCCTGCCTTATATTATTTTAAAAATTTTCAATTACAAGGATTGTTGATTTATCTCTTAACAATGCCTTTAAGAGTCTTATACGGGCCTAAAGAAATTAGCTTTTCGGTTATTTTATGTGTCGGTATTTCAATCATCGGATTATGTATAGAAACTTATGCAGATTTATCATTATGGATCCATAAAAAACGGGGTACAGGAGAGTTATATAACAAAGGAATATGGGCTTATTCTAGACATCCAAACTATTTTGGAGATTGGTTGTTTTGGAGTGGTATTAGTTTAATGGCAATATCATTAGATTCTTACATCAGTTTTATTGCATTGATTTCACCTTTAATGCTTTGGTCTATTATGCATTATATTACAGGGCCATTAACAGAAAAGTTATCATTAGCGAAGCGACCACAAGCCTATGCTGATTATCAAGCAACAGTCCCAATGATTTTTCCCGATCTTATTGCATGTGTAAAGAAGTTTTTTGCCAAATAAGATTTTTTGTTGTGGTTTGATTCTAGTTGATAACCCATTAGCATACTTCAGGGGCAGGGATTAGATTTGAATGATATTACTCAGTGCGTATGATGGAGGAGGGTGTGGGATTCGAACCCACGCTAGCCTACAAGACTAGTACAGTTTTCAAGACTGTCGCGATCGGCCTCTCCGCCAACCCTCCAAAATATCCGGTACTACGAACACTCCGTCACCGAAAACATTTGCATGATAACATGCTATGGGGTTTCTCTGCAATAGCCCCTTATGCAGTTTTAGGTATTACTTCCTTTTGGTGATCGCCAAGTTATTTAAAGACAAAACAAAAGGAAAACACAGTAAGACGTCACTTGAGCCATCTCAAAGCGCAGTGCTCAATGAGAGACATCATCAAAAGACACTTGCTTGGCCGCAAGTTGTTGCCATCGCTTAATCAGAAGCCTCCTCATTGATTGGCGGGTAGTTCACTGAAGCGGTCTCTATTAATGGAAGTTGTTTGAGTGAAACGAGATTAAAATCATCTAGAAATTTTTTAGTTGTCGCTAAAAGCTCAGGGCGTCCTGGCAAATCTCGATGTCCGATGACTTTAATCCAATCTTGTTCCATCAGTTGTCTGATAATATTAGCATTCACAGCCACACCGCGTACAATCTCGATTTCTGTTCTTGTAATCGGTTGACGATAAGCGATTAAGGCTAATGTCTCTAAAAGAGCTTTTGATAATCGCTGAGGCTTTTGTTCATAAAGCTTGTGTAACCAGGGGACATAAGTTTCTTGTAAAACAAGACTCCATCCAGAACTAGAATATTTGAGTTTTAAAAGCTCATCAGCTTTTATTTCTTCTTCTAAAAGAAGGATAGCCTCTTGTATTTTAGTCGGAGTCTGTTCTGTTATTTTACTTAAACGCGCAATATCAAGAGGCGCTGCACTAGCAAGCAAGAGGGATTTGATAACAAGTTTAAGAGGACTATGTTCCATTAGCGAGTTCTCCTCTACGCTCTAATATTATTGGACCAAAAGAATATTCTTGATTAATACTAATGAGCATATCCTTAGCTAACTGTAATATTGCTAAAAAATAAACAATCAATTCATTTTTAGTTTTAAGGTTTTTCAAGATATTGCTGAATAATACTTTTTTACTCTCTAAATGTTCAAGCAAATCAATCATAGCTTCTCTTATCGATAAAGGCTCTATTTCTACCAAATGTGATTTTTGCTGAGCACTTCTTTGAATAATCGATAAATAAGCTTCTTTGATTTCCCTCATGCAACAATGATAGACCGTTGGACCTAACTCTTCTACAGGTAAAGAAAAACTCCAAAAATTACGATCAATGCGCTCGAGCATCTCTAATGATTCAGCTGCTTGTTGGCATTGTTCGTAAGCTAAGAGACGTTGGGCTAAAGCTAAACGCGGATCTTCCTCTTCGCTTTCAGTATTGGCACTGCTTCTAGGGAGTAACATCCTAGACTTAATTTCAATTAATGTTCCTGCCATGACCAAATACTCGATGGCAATATCACGATTTTTTTGCTTCATGAGCGTCAGATATGTTAAGTATTGCTGCGTCACATCACGAATGGGGATATTTAAAATATCAAAATTTTTCTTACGAATCAGATAAAGCAAAAGATCTAACGGACCTTCAAATTCTTCGAGTAAGATCGCTAAATATTCAGGAGGAATATAAAGATCAGAGGGAAGTTCAACAAGAACTTCACCTTGAATTTTAGCAACAATAGATGATTCTAACATGACACCCCTAACTTTAGGACTTTTGAAGTATAGCAAGTAGTCAAGAACGATACCAATCCAACATGCTCAAAACAATAAGGTATAAGTTAATTTTCATCAATATCTCCTCATATCCCCTAATATCCTTTTGATATATCGCTTTATTCTTAGAAAAAAGAGCGTAAATATAAAAAACATGTTGTTTTTCTGATAATCACTTAAAAAATTACTCTCTAACAATACTCGTCGCTTAATTAAAACCTATACATAAGCTTTCTTTGATCATTTTCATTTGTTCAGCAGCAACTTCTTTTGCGGCTTTTGAACCTTGGCGTATCACATCATAAATATATGAAGGATGATTTTTTAAAGACAACCCTTTTTCATAGATAGGAGCATGAAAGTCTATGATTGCTTGAGCCACCAAGTTCTTACAATCAACACAACCAATCGCTGCAGTACGACATTGTTGCGCAATATCGGCACAGTCTTCTTTTGAACGATATAAGGCATGATAAGTAAAAACAGGGCATACTGTCGGCTCACCCGGATCGGTTCTTCTAATCCTAGCCGGATCTGTCGGCATATTCTTGATCTTAAATGGTATTTCTTTTGGGTTTTCACGAAGATTTAAGACATTGCCATAAGATTTTGACATTTTTCTATTACCATCAAGCCCACATATTTTGGGCGTTGGTGTGAGTAAAGCTTGAGGCTCTACTAAAATCATTCGTCCAGCTCCTTCAACAAACCCCAAAAGATATTCTCTGTCATGGTGAGATAAGTGTGCTTGAGATGAAATCAGAGTTTTCGCTGTTTCTAGCTGATCTTTAGATCCGGTTTCTTGATATGTTTTTTTGAGATCAAGCAGAGTTTTTTTCTGATGGCGTCCCATCTTATCTAACGCTTCGTTCACAATAGATTGATATTGAGGATTTGTTCCAAAAAGATGATTGAACTTTCTTACGAGCTCACGTGTGAGTTCTAAATGTGGAAGTTGATCTTCACCGACAGGAACGAAATTGGCTCGATATAAGCAAATATCTGCACTCATTAAAACCGGATAACCTAAAAATCCATAGGTATGAATCTCACGATCTTGTAATTGATGAAGTTGCTCTTTATAGGTGGGAACACGCTCAAGCCAGCTTAAGGGGGTGATCATTCCTAATAATGAAGCTAATTCAGCATGTTCCTGTATTTCTGATTGTAAAAAGATTTGACATGATTTAGGATCTAGACCACAACTTAACCAGTCAATAACTTGTTCAAAAACATGTTCTTTTAATGTCCAAGGTTCTTGATAATGGGTCGTTAATGCGTGCAAATCAGCAAGCATAAACCAGCATTCATAATGATGCTGTAATTCAATCCAGTTTTTTAAGACACCAAAATAATGTCCTATATGACAGGCCCCAGTTGTTCGTTGACCAGATACAACGCGTTGAGTAGCTTTAAGCGTGTCAAGCATATGAATATTTTTTCCTTTATTCATTAAAAATTACTTATCTAGAATATCATATTTTTTCTAAAGCGTATCTTGGTTTTTCAAATGATATGGAGTAAATGTGCGCTTGTTTGATTGAGAGCTTTCGTTATAGGGTAAATTTTTTCTTTTTCCTTAAAATAAGTTGACGGATTGAGGTCAGCTTCGTTACGATAGCGTAAATTTATTAAATAATCTAAGTTATGGAAAGTGAACGTTATCTTGTGACTGTGGCTTTACCTTATGCCAATGGACCTTTACATGTAGGTCATATGGTGGAGATGATAGAAGCAGATATTTGGGTACGTGCTCAGCGTCAATTAGGTCACCAGTGCCTTTTTGTCAGTGGAAATGATGCGCATGGTACGCCTATTATGCTTAAAGCAGAACAAGAAGGAGTCACTCCCGCTGAACTTGTAACGAGGATAAAAACCGAACATCAAGCAGCGATTAATGCCTTTGACATTAGTTTTAACAACTTTTCAAGAACAGACACACCGACTAATCAAGAATATTGTTATCAAATTTATGAAGCTTTAAAAGCAGATCACGCTCTTTTTGAACAAGAGAGTTTACAGGCTTTCGATGAAATCAAACAGATGTTTTTACCCGATCGTTTTGTCAAAGGAACGTGTCCTCGTTGTCAAGCTACCGATCAGTATGGAGATAATTGTGATCGCTGCGGAGCAACCTATACTCCTGCTGAGTTGAAAGAACCTTATTCTGTGTTAACAAACAGCCCTCCTAGCTTTAAAATGAGCAAGCATTTATTTTTGAATCTTGAGCGCTATCGCCATTGGTTAGAATCATATCTCCCAAAAATATTGCAAGAAAGCGTTTTAGCCAAATTAAAAGAATGGTTTACTACAGAGCTCAAGCCGTGGAATATTACACGCGAACAACCTTATCATGGCTTTATTGTGCCTGATAGGCCTCATCAATGCTTTTATGTGTGGTTTGATGCTCCGATTGGGTACTTAGCAAGTTTTTCAGAAGTTATTAACCAACGTAACTCTACAGATAATCCTTTAGATAAACATTCCTCATGGAAAATGATACATTTTATTGGAAAGGATATTAGTTATTTCCATAGTTTATTTTGGCCTGTTTTACTGAAAGCCTCTGAACAAAAGCTTCCAAGTAAAATTTATGTGCATGGATTTTTGACCGTTAATGGTCATAAGATGTCGAAATCTAAAGGTACATTTATACAAGCCAATCATTTAGCTCAGTCAATTGATCCTGAACTTTTTCGTTATTATTTAGCATCAAAATTAACCGGCTCTATTGATGATATTAATTTTGATCTCAAAGAATTTGTAGAAAAAATTAATAGTGATCTTGTTGGTAAGTTTGTCAATATTTTATCTCGCTGCTCCAAACTACTGTTTGAGCATAAAAATGGGCACTTTAAAACAGATGCTCTTTCTTATCCTAAGTTTGAAGAGGCATTAGCGTTGCATTCATTCTTGTTGAAAACATATACAGAACGCTCATTTGCATCAGCAATCAGCCAATTAATGAAAATGGCGGCAACTTTGAATGAAACGTTGACGTTAGAGCAACCATGGCGTCACTTAGGGCAGAGTGAAAGTGATCTTTCTGCATGGGCTGTATTAACCGATGTCTTATATGCGTTTAAAGTGTTGATTTCAGCATTGCAGCCTATTATGCCAAAGTTTGCTGCAACCTTGTTATCTTATTATGAATATACAACTCAAACAACGTTATCAATGCATGATACAAAACTTACTAAATCTTATGAGCCAGTTTTGTATAGAGTTGAAGAACAAAAAATAAAGGAACTTTTAGGTATGAATGAACATGTCGAACCAATAACTCTTATTGAAGAAAAATCTTCTGCGCCTGAAATGAAGAGTTTGATTACAATTGATGACTTTGCTAAGGTTGATTTACGTGTCGGTTTAATTAAATCTGCAGAATCTGTAGAAGAAGCAGATAAACTCTTAAGATTACATGTTGATATCGGCTTAAAAACGATTCAAGTTTTTTCAGGTATTAAAAAATATGTTAATCCAAGTGATTTAGTTGGTAAAAAAGTTGTCGTTTGTATTAATCTTCAGCCTCGTAAAATGAAATTTGGGCTATCAGAAGGAATGATCTTGGCTGCAAGTGATGATCAAGGTTTATGCTTATTAACTCCTATGACGGATCGCGATGTAGGAGCAACTATTAGCTAATGTCTATTACGATTGAACAATGTGAATCTGTGTTGCCCCAGACCCAGTGCCGTCAGTGTAGCTATGATGGGTGTCGCCCTTATGCTGCTGCATTGGTATCTGGCCAGGAGTCCTTAATCAATCGTTGTCGACCCGGTGGGCAAGATGTTGTTGATGCCTTAGCGCAGTTATTTGAATTGCCTTCAACGCAACCTCTTCAAGAGCCCCTTGCTGAGTGTACAGTTGTTGTTAACGTCGATGATTGTATTGGCTGTACACTCTGTATTCAAGCATGCCCTGTTGATGCTATCGTTGGTGCTGCTAAAATGCAGCATCAAGTTTTACAAGAGCATTGTACTGGATGCCAACTGTGTTTACCGATTTGCCCAACAGCATGTATGAGTATAGAGGAAAGAACACTGCCATTGCCTTCACCTCAAGATAATAAAAAACAAACAGAGCAGCGTGCTGCTAAAAAGTTGCTCGAGAAACAAGAACGTATGCGTGATCATAGAGCGAGTATTGCTCATTTAAATGATCCAAATTCTGTATTAAATTTGTGTCTGAAGAAGTGATTGTTGCATTATGCAAAAAGAGAATCAACGCATAAAAAATATTTTTAGGATACTTAACGATCTGTATCCTGAACCAACCACAGAGCTTCATTATCAAACCCCTTTTCAATTACTCATTGCAGTCGTTTTATCGGCACAATCTACAGATAAAGGCGTCAATAAAGCAACAAGTCAATTTTTTCATAAAATCAAAGAACCTGAAGATCTCAATCAATTATCACAGAAAGATATTGAGCAGTTAATCAAAACTATCGGATTGTATCAAGCTAAGGCTCGTTATCTTAAAGATCTCTCTGCTCAGTTGATTCATCATTTTGACAGCAAAGTGCCCAGTACTAGAGAGGAGTTAATGACTCTTAGCGGCGTTGGGCGTAAAACAGCTAATGTTGTGCTCAATACGTTGTATGGCGATGAAGTGATCGCTGTAGATACTCACGTTTTGAGGGTGAGTCAGCGTCTAGGATTGTCTCTACGGTCTACGCCTCTAGGCGTGGAAGAAGATTTGATGTTATGTATTCCTAAAGACATGTTGAAAGATGCCCATCACCATTTAATTCTTCATGGTCGTTATACATGTAAGGCAAGAAGACCTCTTTGTGGACAGTGTCCGCTTCAAGCCCTCTGTAACTATCCGCTATGAGCGATTTAAGCTATTTTCGTTGGCTTGTTTTTGTAACTGATTCAATTTGTTCCACAAATAGCACACCAGCTTCGCTGTCTGCTCAACATCATACAAAGCACCGTGAGCTTCTTTAGGATTATAACTAATATGTGCTTTGTATAATGCTTTAGCTAATACCGTTTCTTTTAAGAAAAATCCGGATAACGTCGCTGTGTCACATGTTGTAAATTGATGAAATGGAGATTTTAGGTTATGACGTTGATAAGCTTTGTTGATAAAAGCTAAATCAAACCAAGCATTATGTCCTACTAAGATTGCCCGACGATAACCGGCTTTTTTTGCTTTTTCTAGAATAAAGGTAGCTAAGTTTTTTAAAATAATGGCTTCTGGTTCTGCAAAGCGAAGAGGATGTGAATGATCGATTTGGTGTATTTCCATCGATTTTGGATCGAATTGGGCATTCTCAAAAGGTTCAACATGAAATGTTTCAGAAGAGCCTACACGAAGGCGACCATGTTCCAGATCAAGACATGCATATGCAACCTCCAATATAGCATGGCGATCCGGATCAAGTCCGGAAGTTTCGCAATCGATAACGATTGGATAGTATTTGCCAAAAATATTGTTCAAGTCGCTGTCTTTATAATAAAAATATCATTTGGGTATTTTGACATTCTTAACTTTGGATTACAAGTTTTGATCAATATTCTGTGTTTAATCTTATCAATATTGAGCATTTTTTCTAACACTACGTTTTGTCTCGAGATAATAAAAATTATACTTCTTTTCTTTCCAGCAATGGCTTGATCAAGAGAGAAGCCATGCGTGACTGAATAAGTACACTCGCTAGTGGCCACTGTCTTGATGTCATCGCATCTCAGATCAGTTGATTTGATCAAAACCCAGATCAAACTAGCTGTTCTTTAAAAAAATCCATCGCATATTTTTTTACTCTCATCGCAGCTTGATGATTGTAAACTCTGCCCATGGAGCGCTCTAAGTCAGGATCGAAGGTTCCTGTTTTAGGATCGGTAAACGAGTGTTGAGCATGACTCATCATTATAATTTGCCAGTCAGGACAGTTCGCTACCGTTACTTCATCAGTAAAAGATAAAATGTCGTTGATAGGTACTTGAGGATCGGCAAATCCATGCAGAATAAGCAAGTGTGATTTGATAGGGTATGTTTGCAATCTTGATGCTGTTAAGATTCCATGAGCGCTCACTCCTGCTTTTAAAGAAGCACCGCTACGAGCTAATTCCAACATACATTGCCCACCAAAACAAAATCCAATAGCGCCGATATTGTCTTTATTCACTAAAGGCTCTAACTGTAAGGCTTGAAAAGCTGATTGAGCTCTACGTCGCACTAAAGCACGGTCTTGTAAAAAAGGGCCTATCAGTTCAAAACAATCAGGTATTGTTGAGGCAGATTGAGCGTTACCATAAATATCAGCTGCCAGAACAATATACCCTTGCAAACAAAGATCATGAGCGTAATCAAGTGCAAAATCGCTTAATCCTTCAAAAGCTGGATAAACAATAATAGCAGAGTACGTGTCTTTTGGTGTGGGAGGATAAAAAATTTTACCGATTAACTCTTGAGTTTCATCATAATAAGTTAATGATCTTACTTTTATTTCTCGATCTTCTACCAATGTTAATGATGCATGAGACATTCATATCCTCCTTGAAATGAACTTTTAACCTATGATTACCATAACAGGAAAAATAAGCTTTGGCTATCATTGTTTTCTTCAATATTGTTCAATTTTACAATAAGTTGATAATTTTTTTATGTTTTAGTTTATTGGTGGTTTATTGGAGGAAAATATAAACGACGATTAAAACGATTCTGACTATAAACGGTTTACATCACTCCTGTTTTCCGTTACAGTCAGGAAAGTCACTGACTTAACTGGCTATTTTAACGGCAATTTTTTATATTTTTATTGTCGATAAACAGTCTTAATAAAGGGTTTATTCAATGAAAAATAAAGATTTTATAAATATTGAAACACATTATTCACTTTCACAGCCTAATCAATCTGATTCAGTTTTTCACAAAGGAGAGGGGGTTTGGTTATGGGATATAGAGTCGTTGCAATATCTTGATTTAACAACAATGCAGAATCATGCAATTTTTGGTCATAGTCCTTCTCGTTTAGTCAAAGTTCTTGTTGAACAGGCACAAAATTTATCGTTGAATACAAATTTTGTCTACACTGATAGACTTGGGCCTTTTTTAAAAAAACTCAGTGAAATGACATTATTCGCACGATGCATGGCTTTTTCTTCGACCTATCAAGCGTACAGTGAAATGATTTTTTATAGTATGAATGCTATCTCAAGATTAAAAAATTTAGCCACTGATGAGCTCAAGGTGGTTTTTTTATCATCAAGACATAAAGACTCTCATCCTTATGTAGATTTATTTCATGGATGTTCATTCTTATCATTGAATGAAATTGATGAATTAGAGAAAGTTGAATCACAGTTATCTTTGGTTATTCTTGATTTATTAGATTTGAATCAGCCTAACTTATTATTGACACACGATACAGTCTTCAAGATAAAACAAATCACAAAACGCTCACAAGCGTTTTTAGTAGCCGATGAAAGTCATATTCCGCCAGGTTCTTTAGGCATTAATTTTGCTTTTCAAGCCTATGACCCACAACTCTTCGATGGATTTATTTTGGGTGAATATTTAGGTGGAGGATTGACCCCTATGTGTGCAGGAGGAGTCACTGAAAATGTTTTTCAGCAAGCAGGCACATTGCATTCTTCAATGTCATCACTTTATCCCTTGGGACCTGCTGTTGGTTTAGAATCGTTATGTATGCTGGAAGAAATGTTTTTAGCAGAAAAAGCATTAGTAAAAGGTGCTATCATTCAAAATTATTTTGCACAAAGAAAATTCATCAAAGAGGTTTATTCTCATGGATTAATTTTCAAAATCATTCTTTCCGATGAGTGTGATATCAATACAATAGCGGCACAACTTAAAGATCAATTACTACTGTGTCATATCTTCAATGATAAAATGTTGATGATCACTCCAGCTTTAATTATTTCGGAACAAGAAATAGAAATATTGCTTCAAAAATTAGGAAATATTTTTCCATTAGAGGTAGTCAAAGAGCTAAGCTCATCTTAATGAAAAAACATGGAGGATCTGAGGAAGGCTTTTGAGCTTTTTTTGGAGTTATGGATGAAAGGACTTTTTTTAGGAGCACACAGCCAGTTTGCTCGATCGCTTTTAAAAAACCAGCAATGGTCACATCTTCTTTTACAGAGTCAGCGTTTAACGCAACTACAAGAAATAGTCATGACATTGCCACAGGGCGTATCAGTAGAGCTTTTTCCTTGTGATTTTTTACAGCCAGAAGAAACACTGTTATTGAATTTTCAACAGCTGTTGACTCGCTTTTCACATTTAGATGTTATTGTTTTAACAGTGGGGTCATGGAACTCATTTGCTGCTTTTGAGCATTTATCACTAGAAGAACTTTACATTGCCTGGCAAGTTAATTATTTCTATCCCCTCAGTTTGCTGAAACAAGCAATACCTTTGGCTAAAAAAGGGCTGAAATTAATCGCATGGACATTAGAAGATGATTTGTTAAAACAGCCTTTATGGACCAGTATGGGGCCGATACTCAGTGCTTGGGAGGTTTTAGTAACACAAATAGCTCAAGAACAAAGCTGGACATTACAATTGCATAAAACATCTTTTATGCGCTCAGCTCAATCATTGAAACTCTTCCCATCAGGAAATGAGTGTTCTGTATTACCAGAAATCGTTTTATGAGTTCTCACACTCAGTAAGATTTTCTATTCGGTTTTATGTAAAAAAATAGTTGCAATTTCTGAAACCGAATCCACTTCTTGTTGATAATGATAATGGGGATCGAATTCCAAATAACAACCATAGCGAGCAAAGACACCATGCATCAATGCGAGATGGGATGCTCGCAAATCCGTCGGCATATCTCCAACATAAATGCACTCATAAGGCTTTAATTCTAATTGGTTTGCACCGTATAACAATGGTGCTGGATGAGGTTTTTTATAGCCCAGAACCCCAGAACCAAGCATAATATCTAAATCTAAATTAAAGAGCTCACTGATTTTCTCACAAAAATGATGCTCTTTATTTGATATGATCCCTACTTTGCGCTGATTCTGTTTGATTTCAGTTAATAGTTCGATGGCTCCAGGATAAAATGTGGTGAAACGATCTAAGTTTTTATCATAGTATGCTAAAAAATATTCATGGTGTTTTCTAATATCCCCCAATTCATGCCCTAAAAGATAATCAAGTAAAGCACGCGTATCTATTCCACAAAGAAATTTTGCGGTAGGGCTTAATGGCTCAGTAATCCACTCTAATTCAAAGAACATTTTTTCAAAACTTGTTGGAGTGTCAAGCAAAGTGCCATCAAGATCGAACAAATAACCTTTAAAGAGAGACATAGTTTACTTTCAAATTGATGTTTTATTTTTAAATATAGCCTGTTTTTACAAAAGAATATATAAAGGAAAATGATCTCATATAATATAGGTCAAGCTAAACAGGCTTAAGATATCAGTCTTTATAATAAGCAATAAGCTTAGCTGTAACAATCAGTTGATCTGTTTGGATTGAACATGGAATTTTATTTAAAGTCAAGCTAGCCTTTCATTAAAGGATTGATATCAAAAAGTTCCTGCGATGAAAAAATCAATAATTATTGGCTGGACAATACTCTCATCATTAATTACCCCCCCATAATAGCTGATGAGTCATTTCAACTCGAATGGTCTGGGGCAAGCCTGGGAAACTCGGTAAGAGCAACTAGTGTCCTGACGTTAAATAGTACGGGTATTGGTTATTTAACAAATAATTATACGAATAGTCCTTATCAAAGCGGTAAAGTTATTACCCGGAATCCTTCTGGATTGAGCATAACAGGATTTAGTACAACTATCAGTGGCGATCCAGATTATAATGGAACCTATAGCTTGAACAAAACACGTGCGCAATCCTTTTCGTTGACGGGAAGGTCAAGCACGTCCTGCTCTTTGTTTAAGTTCTTGTTCTCGATCGTTCTTTTCCAGATACTTTTAGTGTATCATACCCTTATTGTGGCAAAAAGTGTTTCTCATCGTTATGCAAGGAATCTGTTTACGGGCTTACCCAACATCTGCTCAAAAGAACATCTTGAGTCAATGGATGGGCTGTGCACGTACCGTATGGAATGCCAAATGTGATGATGAACGTTACATGACACGCTTTGCGCTCAACTCTTGCCCCCCGGTACTTATGCTCCTGTAGACCAAACTTATGCTCCTGTAGACCAAACTTATGCTCCTGTAGACCAAACTTATGCTCAATACAAAAATAAAGAATTGACTCCATGGCTTTTTGAGTGTCCTAGCCAAGTCCTTCGTCATGCTGCAGCGCATTGGTATCAGACGTATCGCAATTTTATAACAGGCTTATGCGGCAAACCGAAGCGTAAAAAGAAAACTGATAAAGGCAGTGTGCTGCTGACAGCAGAGCTTTTTGAGTTTAAAGA
>Ga0214917_10005735_pt1 | contig 13154 bp, 14 predicted proteins | sample LL_1208_BB_MetaG_FD_177983 | JGI IMG/M metagenome (GOLD analysis project Ga0214917, IMG submission 177983) | Freshwater microbial communities from Lake Lanier, Atlanta, Georgia, United States - LL_1208_BB | ecosystem: Environmental > Aquatic > Freshwater > Lake | place: USA: Georgia | collected... | reverse complement strand
GCGTTCAGGGTTTGCAGGGGGGGGGGGGTCAATAGACCACCCCGGATCGGCCGCGTGCGCGCGCCCCTAAGTGCTCGGAATCACGCGCTTCCGCCCCTCGCAATGGTCTATTGAGGGGGGTGTTACTCCACCCCCCCGGGCTGTCTCCGTGATCCGCCTCCGGCGGGGGGTCCAGAGGGGGCGCAACCGCTCCGGGTTCGGCAGGCCACGGCAGCGGGAGCGTCCGCGCCGCCGCGGACGGGCGCGGCCGCGCACGGAGCGCGGCGCAGGGGGCGTCCCCCGCGTGCGCCGTCGGTGCGTGCGCGTCCGCGCCGCCTGCCTCGCCCCTCACGGAGCGCCCCCCGGCGCCGGGACCAGCGGCGCCGGATTGTGCCGCCTGGCGCGTCATGCGCGCGGCAGGCGGTCTAGCTCGTGGCGCAGCTGCGCGGCGTCGCGCAGCCACGCGGCGGCGCTCGCGTACTGATGCGCGGCGGCGCGCTCGCACGCAGCGGCGCGACGCTCGTCGAGGTTTCGGACGCGCGAGGCCACGTCAACCAGCTCTGCCGCGTCGTGCGCCGCGTCGAGCGCCTCGCGTTCGGCGACGCGCAGCGCGTGACGCAGCTGCGTTGCGCGCAGGCTCGGAAACGGGTTCATGGCGCATCGACTAGTGAGGCCCAAAAGCCGCGATACGCCGCATTCTCGCCAGCGTAGGCGCCGACGCGCGACGCGCCGCATTTCGCTCGCACCTCGCACGCTTCAAGGTGTCGCTCGTCCGTCCTGCGCTCACACGGGTCACACATTCCCGTCGCACTCGTCGTGCACGCGGCACAATGAAATCTGTTAGGCTCCATGCCGTCGGCCTCCTACGCCGATCCAACGCCGTCCCGTCCTACCGGGGCGGCGTTGATGTTTTCGATCTACGCGATCGACGCGCAACGGGTCAAGGGTTTCGTTATCGCTCGATTTCGCTCGACAGGCGCCACGGTTTCCAACCCGCGCGGCGGTAAATTTCGAGCGCAGTCCGCGCGTTCGTTGGTCCGTCGTACAGGTCGCGCGCTGCGTACTGGGGCCATGCCAGGACGTTGATCTGAAACAGGCCGCGCGAATCCTCGGGCAAAAATCCGGGCTTTGGTTTCACGACGACCAGATGCGCGCGGGGGTCGCCGCCGCTCTCGCGCAGCGCAATCCGCGTCGCGCGATCGATTGCGTCCTCGGGCCAGCCTGCAGCGCGTATCAGCTCCTGGAGCTGCGCGCGTGAGTAGCGTTTGCGCGCGCCGCCCGGAGTCGGGGGGGGCGTACCTGCGCCGCCCGGAGTCGGGGGGGGCGTACCTGCGCCGCCCTGCGTCGGCGGTTTATCACTCGCGCCACGGTTGCCCGCGAAAAAATACAACGCAAGGATAAGGCCAAACGCCTCGCGCACGTTACACCGTCTCGACGCCTGACACGGCGGTCGTTTCGCCTCCCGGCCAATCGTCGGGAATCCGCACCGTCATGCCAGGGCGCCACGTCGCGTTTGTGACGCCGGTGCCTTTGGCGTTCAGGCGGATCGACGGGTTCGCGTCCAGCAGATGTTTCCACGCGCCCGCGTACTGCGCGCCGCATACGCGCGAGACGAATTGATACGGCCCCTCGCCCTGGCGCACGACGGCATAGCGCGCAGGCGCGGGCGGTTGTCCCGGCGGCGGCGGCGGCGGCGCGACGGGCGGGGGCGCGACGGGCGGGGGCTGCGTGTCGCCCGTCGGCGGCGGCGGCGGCGGCGGCGGCGGCGGCGGCCAAACGACCGGCGATTGTCTGCCCTGCAGCAGAAACAGGAGGGCGAGCGGGATCAGATTCGTCATGTGCCTGTTCCCCTTAGCGGTGCAACGTTGCCCATAGCAGCGCCGAGCATCGCGGTGATCGCGCTGGCCGACTCGTCGCCCGACTGTTGCGCCGACGCCAGGATCGCGTCCGCCTGCGCTTGCGCGGTGTCTCGCATCGCCCGCGACCAGCTCGTTTCCAGCGCGGTGAGCCTGTTGGCGATGATCGCGAGAAGTTCGGTTTGTTTCGCAAACGCGAGCTCGTAAGCCGCTGCGTGTCGACGGGCGCCTGCTTCGCTTGCGTCCAGCAGTAGCCGCCCGAGCTGGACCAGCTGCACGGCGTCGTTGCTTGTCGTCGTCGTCGTCGTCGTCGTCGGCGAGTTCGGCGCGTCGTCGTCGCGGTCAAGTTCGAGCGCCCGCAGGATCGATCCGTCGGCCGCAAGCGCGTGAACGCGCGCAGGGCCGAGCGACTGGATCGTTTCCTCGACCTGCGCGACCCAATGGCCCGACGCAGGTACCTGGATTTCCTGCGCGTCCGCTCGGATTCGCGACGGTCGCGGTGCTCGGCGCAGCCAGTGACGCAGCGATGTCATCGCATCCCCGGCATCGGTGCGAGCTGCAGCGTAACCGTTACTGGCAGAAATTTGTTGGCCATCCCGGTCGTCGTGCCAGACAACACGACCCGCGCGGCGATTGCGCTGGCGCAAATCGGAGCGGTCAAATGCGCTGCGGGATTGTTGCTGGGATCCTCTCCGTCCGCTGCAATTCGATCCACGGTTACGTTGCCGTCGGTACCGCTAGCTTGTGCTCCGATCCAAATGATGCGCGTCGTTGATTGCCCGACGCCGATTTGAAATTCGACGGCGTATTGCAGTTTATCGACGGATTTGATCGCGTTCGCGCAGGTGATTGCGACCGTGCAGAACCACGGCACGGCCACCAGTTGCGGCACCTGCGCGCGGACAATCTGTGACGTGTAGACGACTGGCAACGTCGAATCGCCTGCCGCAAACCCCACGTCGACCGTTGTCGTCGCGCCCCAACGCTCCGGGTCGCCGTATGCGGTCGACGTGACGTTTTCTGCGCGGACCATGTTCCGCTGAAAGTCGCGCGTTTGCATCGCTAAAACCTAACCAGCATCGAACGGCCGTCACGGCCCCAAGCGATGGATGCGCCCGACGGCAATTGATACGTGCGGCTGAACTGCGCGCGCGTGGATGTTGGCGGCGGCGTCGATTGGAGTTTGGCGAGCGCCGGTCCCGTTGCCGCGACGATCGCAGCGCATTGCGCGCCGAGGTCGGCGCAATGTTGGCGATCCCAGTCGGATAGGCCTTCGCGTCCTTGCAGTTTCGCTAGCCCGTCGTTGATCTGCACGCACGCCGTCGAAATCGCGTCCAGTTCGGCGCGCGTCGTCGCGATGGGTACGCGCCGCTGCAGCTCGTTGATTGATTGTTCGATCGGGTCGAAAAATCCGCGCTGCAATCCTGCGTATCCCCGCGCGAAATCGCCGAGCGCGCCGCCAAGCGCGCGGCCAAGCCATTCGCCGATTGCCGCGCCGAGTTGCGGCGGCAATCCCACGGCGCTTGCAGCGGCCGCGCCGCCTGCGGTGCCTGCGCTGGCCCCGTACTGCGCGCCGGTCGCGTCGCCGACTGCGATGGACTCGGACGCTGCAATCTCGGCAGCGTTCGCTAGCGGCGAATCGATGGCCGCGCCAACCAGCTGCGCGCCGATTGCAGCGGATCCAACCGCTGATGCGAACTTGGGCGACGACGCGATCGACGCGACGTGCGTCGCTCGCTGCGGCCAAGGCACGTCGCAGCGCGCGCGCCACACGCGGCCGTCGTGGATTGCTGCGAGGCCTCCCTGGCCTGCGATCGCCATGGATCGCGTCGTTGCGCCACGGATGCCCGCGTGCGAGCGCATTCCGGCGTCAATCGACGGGTCCACGATGCGACCGTCAGACAGTCGCACGACGACGTGATAACGATTCGGACCGCTGCGGTACGCGAACGCTTGCGCGCCTTCGTCGTCGCCGGACGCACGCAATGATCCGGCAAGCGCAGGCGCCCAATCGTCGCAGTCGCCCCATCCTCGTCGAGCGATTTCCGATGGCAGATCGAAATGCTCGTCCGCCCACGGTTCGGGGCGCCAGCGCGCACCGCGCGCCAGCAGCTCGCGAGCGTCGGGCGCTTCTCCCGCGCGAACCTGCGACGCAGCGGCGCGCGTTTGCGCCTCCAGAATTGCGTCCAGCACGTCGGGGGTAACGTGCCGATCGGGGATCGCGAGCCTGATCCGCACGCGATCCCCGCGTCTCGCAATTAGCGAACAGCGCGGCCGATGATGGTTGCCGAGACCTTGATCACGTCGGTGTCGCCGAGCGTAAACGTCGGGCTGACGGGGATCGTGATGCGCGTTCCCTGGCCAGCCGTCGGCAGCGAAAGGCGGACGCCGAACGCCGTCGCGGCGAACGTGCTCGCCGGGGTCGAGCCTTGCGTTGCGCCGACCTGGACCGCGCCGACGTAGATCGCAGGCGAGATCACGACGTTGTCGATCCCGTTCGGCTGAACGACGCCCCCGAGCAGATACGTTGCCTGAATGATCAGTCGTTCGCCCCTGAACGGCCGCTGGGGGAACGTCCGCAGCTCTGCCGACTGCGTGTTTTTGTCCAGCGTAACGGCGTCGAACGGCAGGAAATCCAATTCCTGCTGCGGCAGCGAAACGCCTTGTTCGGACGCCAGGCCGAGCCACTCGGGGCGCACGCTCGCGACGGCCTGCGCGAACGGCCGACGCGCCATCGAGGCTCGGCGCGCCAGGCTCATTCCGTACGCAGGCGCCGTGGCGCCGACGACCGCGAGATCCTCGCCCATGGTGTCGAGATGATCGTACATTTCAGTAATCTCCCTCGTAGTCGTCGCCGCTCACGGTTCCCGTCTTGCCCAGTTCGTAGCCCGCGAGCGCCGCCGAAACGATTGCGATGTCGCGCGCGAGCTTGCCGCCGCCAGCAAACCGCTGCCACGCGAACGCCGCCAGCGCCAGCGTGCCCTTGCGGCCAATCGCCGGGACCGTCGGAAGGACGTTCAGCATTCCAGATTTTTCGGCGTAACCGATGCCTGCGCTAACAAGCGCGGCCGTCATGGGAGCAAGCGCGCCCGACGCCACGGCGCGCTTGCCCGCGCGTCGAGCGAGGCGCCCAGCGGCGCGAACGCGCGTCATTGGCGCGGAAGCGCGCGGCACAGCGATTCGGACGGTCGGCACACTCGAACGGACGAGCGCGGTAGAGCGGCGTCGAGACATGTGCTAGCTATGACAGACGATGTCCGCGCGTCAAACAAAAAAAACCCGCGTCGGTTTACGCACCGTCGGCGCGACGGCGGTGCGCGCTGATGCGATGAAATTGCTGCAGTACGTCGAGTTGACGAATCAGCAGGTGCTAAAATCGCAGCTTTCGCCTATCGAAAAGCGCGACAACACCGCCGAAACGCAGGACTACCGCACGCAAAACGCACAAATGCAGTCGAGCGTGTTGGTCGATGTTGACTATTTCGTGCCGTATATGCAGGAAGTTCGGCGAAAGACCAGGATCTGGTCGAACCTCGCTGCAGCTAACGGCGCGGCACCGTTTACGGGTCCACCGCCGCTCGTCACAGATCCCGTCAAATTGCCCGATCCAGGCGTCGTGTTGCCGACGCTGCCGAACGTTCTCCAGACGGGTTGGATCGGCATCGCGATCGTCGCGCTACTGCTGTCGCGCTCGAATTCCCGCTAATTTTTCCGCCAACCACGCCGCGGCTTCGCGCGCGTCGCCTGCGTGGCGCTGTAGTAGCGTTGCAAGGTAATCCTCGGCGGTCTGCTTCATCGCGCCGTGTACGGTCGCGTGCGTCCAGAGTGCCGCTCCGGGTTCCGATCCTGCGCGCAGCTCGTGCGGGGTCGGCGCGGCACGGAGCTGCGGCGCGGTCGCCTGCGCGCTGAACGCGCACCCGACTGCCTGCGTGCAAGCGGCGCGGCCAGCGCGCCGCCGACGCGCGATCGGGTCGTGCGCGCGGTCAGAGAATGTCACCCCCTGGACGTGTTTCCATCGCGGATCGATCTCGCAGCGCGACCGGCGCGACGCGGAATCGGGGTCGATCAACTGCAGCCAACACGTCGAGAGATACGACCAGAGCCGATCCAACTGTTCCGGCATCTTCGCCGGCAAATCGCGCAAACACGGATCGCCCAACTCTGCGAGCACCTCGCCGCGTAACTGGAACTCGACGCGCGTCACCTCGGCGTCGTCCGTCCAGCCGTGCGCGAGCCATGTATCGCGCTCCACGTCGGCGCGGTCGTCGTCTCCGAGTGCCACCAGCTGCGCCCGCTTGTCGTAGATGCGCGCAGATAGCGGATTTCCGGCTGCGACGGTCCAACCGGTAACGTGCGCGCCCTGCGTGTAGCGGCGCGTCGCGGCGGGTTCCTCTGAGCCGATCGCAAACTGTCCGACGCGAGCTCTTCGGCGCGTCAACCAGCAGTTCGCGGCGATGTCCTGCAGGTCGAACCCTGCGATGTCGGCGCAAACGTCGAGTCGACGGAGACGCGCGTCGTCAAGCGTCGCGGGCGCATCGAGCAGCGCGGACGCTGCTGCGAGCGCGACGCGCAGCGCGCCGTGCGCGTCGACGTGCGCGCAATGCTCGCCCGACTGTTCCACCACGATCGCCCAGCCCCCAGGCGCTTCAACGTCGACCACCACGACGCAGTCAACGCGCTCCAGGCGGTACCAGCCTGCGCGCCGAGACGGCGCCAGCGCGGCCGTCCAACCGTTGGGCGCCGAGTACGCGACGGCGCACCGGGGCTGCGCGGCGTCTGCCGCGCGTCGGCGCAAGTCGTTCAGCGCCCGATCGCAGGGGCGCGCCTGCCACGCCAGCGTGAGCCAGTCTGCACGGGCGTTCAGCGTTCGGAGGGGGGCGGGGGGGGTCAATAGACCACCCTGGATCGGCTACGTCCGCGCGCCCGTAAGTGCGCGAAATCACGCGCTTCCGCCGTCCGCGGTGGTCTATTGAGGGGGGTGTTACTCCACCCCCCGACCGTAGCCGCCTCCGGCGGGGGGTCGAGAGGGGGCGCAACCGCTCCGGGTTCGGCAGGCCACGGGAGAGCGAGCGTGCGCGCTTGCGCCGACGGGCGCGGCGCAGCCCGGAGCGCGGCGCAGGGGGCGTCCCCCGCGTGCGCCGTCGGTGCGGGCTGCGCCGCGCCGCCTGCCTCGCCCCTCGCGGAGCGCCCCCCCGCGCCGGGACCAGCGGCGCGGGACTTTGCCGCCCCGCGCGTCATGCGCGCGGCAGGCGGGCTAGTTCTTGGCGCAGCTGCTCAACATCGCGCAACCACGCGGCCGAGCTCGCGTACTGGTGCGCGGCGGCGCGCTCGCACGCAGCGGCGCGACGATCATCGAGGTCGCGGACGCGCGCAGCCACGTCGGCCAGCTCTGCCGCGTCCTGCGCCGCGTCGAGCGCCTCGCGTTCGGCGACGCGCAGCGCGTGACGCAGCTGCGTTGCGCGCAGGCTCGGAAACGGGTTCATGGCGCATCGACTAGTGAGGCCCAAAAGCCGCGATGCGCCGCATTCTCGCCAGCGTAGGCGCCGACGCGCGACGCGCCGCATTTCGCGCGCACTTCGCACGCTTCAAGGTGTCGCTCGTCCGTCTTGCGCTCACACGGGTCACACACGCCCGTTGCACTCGTCTTGCACGCGGCACAATGAAATCTGTTAGGCTCCATGCCGTCGGCCTCCTACGCCGATCCAACGCCGTCCCGTCCTACCGGGGCGGCGTTGATGTTTTCGATCTACGCGATCGACGCGCAACGGGTCAAGGGTTTCGTTATCGCTCGATTTCGCTCGACAGGCGCCACGGTTTCCAACCCGCGCGGCGGTAAATTTCGAGCGCAGTCCGCGCGTTCGTTGGTCCGTCGTACAGGTCGCGCGCTGCGTACTGGGGCCATGCCAGGACGTTGATCTGAAACAGGCCGCGCGAATCCTCGGGCAAAAATCCGGGCTTTGGTTTCACGACGACCAGATGCGCGCGGGGGTCGCCGCCGCTCTCGCGCAGCGCAATCCGCGTCGCGCGATCGATTGCGTCCTCGGGCCAGCCTGCAGCGCGTATCAGCTCCTGGAGCTGCGCGCGTGAGTAGCGTTTGCGCGCGCCGCCCGGAGTCGGGGGGGGCGTACCTGCGCCGCCCGGAGTCGGGGGGGGCGTACCTGCGCCGCCCTGCGTCGGCGGTTTATCACTCGCGCCACGGTTGCCCGCGAAAAAATACAACGCAAGGATAAGGCCAAACGCCTCGCGCACGTTACACCGTCTCGACGCCTGACACGGCGGTCGTTTCGCCTCCCGGCCAATCGTCGGGAATCCGCACCGTCATGCCAGGGCGCCACGTCGCGTTTGTGACGCCGGTGCCTTTGGCGTTCAGGCGGATCGACGGGTTCGCGTCCAGCAGATGTTTCCACGCGCCCGCGTACTGCGCGCCGCATACGCGCGAGACGAATTGATACGGCCCCTCGCCCTGGCGCACGACGGCATAGCGCGCAGGCGCGGGCGGTTGTCCCGGCGGCGGCGGCGGCGGCGCGACGGGCGGGGGCGCGACGGGCGGGGGCTGCGTGTCGCCCGTCGGCGGCGGCGGCGGCGGCGGCGGCGGCGGCGGCCAAACGACCGGCGATTGTCTGCCCTGCAGCAGAAACAGGAGGGCGAGCGGGATCAGATTCGTCATGTGCCTGTTCCCCTTAGCGGTGCAACGTTGCCCATAGCAGCGCCGAGCATCGCGGTGATCGCGCTGGCCGACTCGTCGCCCGACTGTTGCGCCGACGCCAGGATCGCGTCCGCCTGCGCTTGCGCGGTGTCTCGCATCGCCCGCGACCAGCTCGTTTCCAGCGCGGTGAGCCTGTTGGCGATGATCGCGAGAAGTTCGGTTTGTTTCGCAAACGCGAGCTCGTAAGCCGCTGCGTGTCGACGGGCGCCTGCTTCGCTTGCGTCCAGCAGTAGCCGCCCGAGCTGGACCAGCTGCACGGCGTCGTTGCTTGTCGTCGTCGTCGTCGTCGTCGTCGGCGAGTTCGGCGCGTCGTCGTCGCGGTCAAGTTCGAGCGCCCGCAGGATCGATCCGTCGGCCGCAAGCGCGTGAACGCGCGCAGGGCCGAGCGACTGGATCGTTTCCTCGACCTGCGCGACCCAATGGCCCGACGCAGGTACCTGGATTTCCTGCGCGTCCGCTCGGATTCGCGACGGTCGCGGTGCTCGGCGCAGCCAGTGACGCAGCGATGTCATCGCATCCCCGGCATCGGTGCGAGCTGCAGCGTAACCGTTACTGGCAGAAATTTGTTGGCCATCCCGGTCGTCGTGCCAGACAACACGACCCGCGCGGCGATTGCGCTGGCGCAAATCGGAGCGGTCAAATGCGCTGCGGGATTGTTGCTGGGATCCTCTCCGTCCGCTGCAATTCGATCCACGGTTACGTTGCCGTCGGTACCGCTAGCTTGTGCTCCGATCCAAATGATGCGCGTCGTTGATTGCCCGACGCCGATTTGAAATTCGACGGCGTATTGCAGTTTATCGACGGATTTGATCGCGTTCGCGCAGGTGATTGCGACCGTGCAGAACCACGGCACGGCCACCAGTTGCGGCACCTGCGCGCGGACAATCTGTGACGTGTAGACGACTGGCAACGTCGAATCGCCTGCCGCAAACCCCACGTCGACCGTTGTCGTCGCGCCCCAACGCTCCGGGTCGCCGTATGCGGTCGACGTGACGTTTTCTGCGCGGACCATGTTCCGCTGAAAGTCGCGCGTTTGCATCGCTAAAACCTAACCAGCATCGAACGGCCGTCACGGCCCCAAGCGATGGATGCGCCCGACGGCAATTGATACGTGCGGCTGAACTGCGCGCGCGTGGATGTTGGCGGCGGCGTCGATTGGAGTTTGGCGAGCGCCGGTCCCGTTGCCGCGACGATCGCAGCGCATTGCGCGCCGAGGTCGGCGCAATGTTGGCGATCCCAGTCGGATAGGCCTTCGCGTCCTTGCAGTTTCGCTAGCCCGTCGTTGATCTGCACGCACGCCGTCGAAATCGCGTCCAGTTCGGCGCGCGTCGTCGCGATGGGTACGCGCCGCTGCAGCTCGTTGATTGATTGTTCGATCGGGTCGAAAAATCCGCGCTGCAATCCTGCGTATCCCCGCGCGAAATCGCCGAGCGCGCCGCCAAGCGCGCGGCCAAGCCATTCGCCGATTGCCGCGCCGAGTTGCGGCGGCAATCCCACGGCGCTTGCAGCGGCCGCGCCGCCTGCGGTGCCTGCGCTGGCCCCGTACTGCGCGCCGGTCGCGTCGCCGACTGCGATGGACTCGGACGCTGCAATCTCGGCAGCGTTCGCTAGCGGCGAATCGATGGCCGCGCCAACCAGCTGCGCGCCGATTGCAGCGGATCCAACCGCTGATGCGAACTTGGGCGACGACGCGATCGACGCGACGTGCGTCGCTCGCTGCGGCCAAGGCACGTCGCAGCGCGCGCGCCACACGCGGCCGTCGTGGATTGCTGCGAGGCCTCCCTGGCCTGCGATCGCCATGGATCGCGTCGTTGCGCCACGGATGCCCGCGTGCGAGCGCATTCCGGCGTCAATCGACGGGTCCACGATGCGACCGTCAGACAGTCGCACGACGACGTGATAACGATTCGGACCGCTGCGGTACGCGAACGCTTGCGCGCCTTCGTCGTCGCCGGACGCACGCAATGATCCGGCAAGCGCAGGCGCCCAATCGTCGCAGTCGCCCCATCCTCGTCGAGCGATTTCCGATGGCAGATCGAAATGCTCGTCCGCCCACGGTTCGGGGCGCCAGCGCGCACCGCGCGCCAGCAGCTCGCGAGCGTCGGGCGCTTCTCCCGCGCGAACCTGCGACGCAGCGGCGCGCGTTTGCGCCTCCAGAATTGCGTCCAGCACGTCGGGGGTAACGTGCCGATCGGGGATCGCGAGCCTGATCCGCACGCGATCCCCGCGTCTCGCAATTAGCGAACAGCGCGGCCGATGATGGTTGCCGAGACCTTGATCACGTCGGTGTCGCCGAGCGTAAACGTCGGGCTGACGGGGATCGTGATGCGCGTTCCCTGGCCAGCCGTCGGCAGCGAAAGGCGGACGCCGAACGCCGTCGCGGCGAACGTGCTCGCCGGGGTCGAGCCTTGCGTTGCGCCGACCTGGACCGCGCCGACGTAGATCGCAGGCGAGATCACGACGTTGTCGATCCCGTTCGGCTGAACGACGCCCCCGAGCAGATACGTTGCCTGAATGATCAGTCGTTCGCCCCTGAACGGCCGCTGGGGGAACGTCCGCAGCTCTGCCGACTGCGTGTTTTTGTCCAGCGTAACGGCGTCGAACGGCAGGAAATCCAATTCCTGCTGCGGCAGCGAAACGCCTTGTTCGGACGCCAGGCCGAGCCACTCGGGGCGCACGCTCGCGACGGCCTGCGCGAACGGCCGACGCGCCATCGAGGCTCGGCGCGCCAGGCTCATTCCGTACGCAGGCGCCGTGGCGCCGACGACCGCGAGATCCTCGCCCATGGTGTCGAGATGATCGTACATTTCAGTAATCTCCCTCGTAGTCGTCGCCGCTCACGGTTCCCGTCTTGCCCAGTTCGTAGCCCGCGAGCGCCGCCGAAACGATTGCGATGTCGCGCGCGAGCTTGCCGCCGCCAGCAAACCGCTGCCACGCGAACGCCGCCAGCGCCAGCGTGCCCTTGCGGCCAATCGCCGGGACCGTCGGAAGGACGTTCAGCATTCCAGATTTTTCGGCGTAACCGATGCCTGCGCTAACAAGCGCGGCCGTCATGGGAGCAAGCGCGCCCGACGCCACGGCGCGCTTGCCCGCGCGTCGAGCGAGGCGCCCAGCGGCGCGAACGCGCGTCATTGGCGCGGAAGCGCGCGGCACAGCGATTCGGACGGTCGGCACACTCGAACGGACGAGCGCGGTAGAGCGGCGTCGAGACATGTGCTAGCTATGACAGACGATGTCCGCGCGTCAAACAAAAAAAACCCGCGTCGGTTTACGCACCGTCGGCGCGACGGCGGTGCGCGCTGATGCGATGAAATTGCTGCAGTACGTCGAGTTGACGAATCAGCAGGTGCTAAAATCGCAGCTTTCGCCTATCGAAAAGCGCGACAACACCGCCGAAACGCAGGACTACCGCACGCAAAACGCACAAATGCAGTCGAGCGTGTTGGTCGATGTTGACTATTTCGTGCCGTATATGCAGGAAGTTCGGCGAAAGACCAGGATCTGGTCGAACCTCGCTGCAGCTAACGGCGCGGCACCGTTTACGGGTCCACCGCCGCTCGTCACAGATCCCGTCAAATTGCCCGATCCAGGCGTCGTGTTGCCGACGCTGCCGAACGTTCTCCAGACGGGTTGGATCGGCATCGCGATCGTCGCGCTACTGCTGTCGCGCTCGAATTCCCGCTAATTTTTCCGCCAACCACGCCGCGGCTTCGCGCGCGTCGCCTGCGTGGCGCTGTAGTAGCGTTGCAAGGTAATCCTCGGCGGTCTGCTTCATCGCGCCGTGTACGGTCGCGTGCGTCCAGAGTGCCGCTCCGGGTTCCGATCCTGCGCGCAGCTCGTGCGGGGTCGGCGCGGCACGGAGCTGCGGCGCGGTCGCCTGCGCGCTGAACGCGCACCCGACTGCCTGCGTGCAAGCGGCGCGGCCAGCGCGCCGCCGACGCGCGATCGGGTCGTGCGCGCGGTCAGAGAATGTCACCCCCTGGACGTGTTTCCATCGCGGATCGATCTCGCAGCGCGACCGGCGCGACGCGGAATCGGGGTCGATCAACTGCAGCCAACACGTCGAGAGATACGACCAGAGCCGATCCAACTGTTCCGGCATCTTCGCCGGCAAATCGCGCAAACACGGATCGCCCAACTCTGCGAGCACCTCGCCGCGTAACTGGAACTCGACGCGCGTCACCTCGGCGTCGTCCGTCCAGCCGTGCGCGAGCCATGTATCGCGCTCCACGTCGGCGCGGTCGTCGTCTCCGAGTGCCACCAGCTGCGCCCGCTTGTCGTAGATGCGCGCAGATAGCGGATTTCCGGCTGCGACGGTCCAACCGGTAACGTGCGCGCCCTGCGTGTAGCGGCGCGTCGCGGCGGGTTCCTCTGAGCCGATCGCAAACTGTCCGACGCGAGCTCTTCGGCGCGTCAACCAGCAGTTCGCGGCGATGTCCTGCAGGTCGAACCCTGCGATGTCGGCGCAAACGTCGAGTCGACGGAGACGCGCGTCGTCAAGCGTCGCGGGCGCATCGAGCAGCGCGGACGCTGCTGCGAGCGCGACGCGCAGCGCGCCGTGCGCGTCGACGTGCGCGCAATGCTCGCCCGACTGTTCCACCACGATGCACCAG
>Ga0214917_10005734_pt1 | contig 13155 bp, 11 predicted proteins | sample LL_1208_BB_MetaG_FD_177983 | JGI IMG/M metagenome (GOLD analysis project Ga0214917, IMG submission 177983) | Freshwater microbial communities from Lake Lanier, Atlanta, Georgia, United States - LL_1208_BB | ecosystem: Environmental > Aquatic > Freshwater > Lake | place: USA: Georgia | collected... | reverse complement strand
CAGCCCAGGCAGTCGATAGTCCTCGCATAGCGGTTTCAACGCTCACGCTATTTTCGATCGTGTACACGTGTCCACTAACGTGGCGTGGACACGTGTACACCATGAATAATCCTTAACCATCTCGTTTATTAAATCTAAAACACATGAATATCACCGATCATGTGTTTGAGGAAACCCACATCGCAGGACAGTCAAGGTGTGTTGCCGAGACGCTTACATAAATTCAGTGTTGTTTGGCATTGCTTGATTAATTGGAACGATTTGTTTTTCGAATTTGAGCAGGGTGGGACTTGCAATACTCGATAGTCTTGGTTACGCCGTTGTCGAAATCCATGCGCGGAGCCCACCCAAGGTGCTCTCGCATTGGCGCGGTGTCTGCCACCAACATTTGAGGCGTAGATACTCCCGCATCCACCTTGCCAAGACATTGCGCCAGGTCGACGCCAAAAGGGCGTACTAGAGCAGCTAGGTAGTCGCGCAGGGGCCGTGCGTTGCCACTACCCACGACATAAATCTGCCCGTCATGCCCACGTTCCAACATATCGGCCAATGCCCGCGCCGCATCGTCAGCGTAGAGGAAATCCCAAATCTGTTCGCCGCTTGAGAATTCGGGCATTTCCCCCCGGATCAGCTTGCGCAAAGTGGCAGTGATCATGGAGGTTTCACGATCCCGCGGGCCGTAGATGCTGAGAATTCGCGCCCAAATGAAGCGCATTCCCTGCACTCTACTGGCCTCTATTCGCGCAAGATCCCTTGCCAGATTCTTGGCAGCGCCGAAAGGTGTGTTCGGCGTGCATCTAGTGTCAGCGGACAGCGGCAAGGTTTGCTGACCGCATTCTGCCTGGGAACCTGTGCCAATGAATGTGTGACACCCGAGTCGAGCGGCCAGTCGAACTGCCATAGCACATTGTCTTGCGCTATGCAGGTTAAGGTCGACGTTCCAGCGATCGATGCCCCCGGACCAAGCCATGTGAACCATGGCATCGAAACGCTCACTGGATGTAAAAGCTTCGTAGTCCGACAAGCCGCATTCTTGCCAGCGCACGCCTGTCGAGGCCATGCAGGCCAATGAACCATTCCGCGGAGACCCCGGCGAAGCCAAAACAAGAACCTCGCAGGAACGAGCGACCAGCTCTTCGATCAGTGCGAGTCCTATGACTCCAGTGGCACCAGTGAGCAAGACTTTCATGCACGGCCCACGCTATCACTATGAGCTGCCAGAAAACTAGCAAAGCTGAATTCCGCCTCATTGCAGATGTCTATGACTTTATGCGGCGGTAGTTGCAACTTATATGGCAAGTTTCCCCAGTTATAGCGCCATTTGATCATGCTCGCTCTAGGAGCAATAACTATCCCGTTAACGAACTCGAACAGGACCGGCAGTTTGGCGGTGGAACGCTCCTGGATGTTGAAGCGAAAGTTGAGAGGGCCATTTTCGTCAAGAAGAAAGCGCTTCAGTTTGTTTGTCGTAATCAGTGAGTCATAGCCCTTGTGCAATACTTTGAAATATAGATCGATGGCCATTTCAAAGTCATTCTCGTCTACCAATGGTGAGGTCGGCGAAGCCCACAGAATATGCTCGCAAGTCAAGGAGGAAGCTACATGGTGGACCAGATCCCCGAAACTCGCCTCAGGGCTTGCAAACTCGGTGGGCCGGACATCAGCCACAACGCCTTCTTCGGTCGCAAAGCGCAGATATTCTGGCGATTCAGATGTAACGTGAATATTCTCCGGGGCGAACACTTTCTTCAGCTGACGTATCTTGTGAACCAAAAGGTTTGTGTCATTGAATGGCAGTACATTTTTGCCTGGCATGTGCTCGTCATATTCTCGCGCCGGTACTACTGCAAATATAGTCTCAGGATAATTTTTCATTACTGCCCCTCGCGATGAAACAAGCCATGCACTGTGGCCCGTCTTGTTCGGTGGAATGGATGAAAGTTACGTCATCTTGAAAATATACGGCCTGCACGTTGAAATAGCTCCATAGGTCTTCCTTTCGTACATATGCCGAAAGCAGGTTACGCTTTGGTTGCATATTGAAATTGCATTCGTAGCGCGCCTCTGGGCTGGGAATCGCAAAGTACACGCACTGCGCACCTGCTTGCCGCAGAAGATGCGATACAACCTTGAGCGTCGCTCCCGTGAAGATGGCCTCATCCACCACTATCACGCTCTTGCCCATCAACAAGCCGGGGACAACGCTGAGCCGTGAAAACAGGAACTCTCGCCGCACATCGAAACTCTCGATGTCGAAGCTGCGCTTGCTGTCAGCTTTGTAAATTGCCTCTAAATAAGGGAGTCCCAGAGCAGCGGCCAAACCTTGGGCATAAATCTTTCCCGTTTCTGGCACGGGAACGATCATGTCTACGCCGCCTACCACATCGCGCGGTATCGATCTGGCCAGGGCCTTTCCCAGCCCAAAACGGAATTGCTCTATGGTTCGGCTGCCAAAAGCGTCCTCGGGTGCCCAGCGATATATATAATTCACAGCACAATGAGCTTGGCGGGTGACCGCATGCAAGCCAGTTAGGATAAACTCGCGCTTCTGAGGTAAAGTGCTTAGTCCGTTGGCGTCAGCATGTGGATGACGCGCCATTTGCCTGTCTGACCATTGCATGAAATTGGCAGTCGCGGCTGCACAAAAGGCCTTTAATCCGCCCGGATAGGGGCCGTGGCTCAGTTTCTGGGTACCTACCCTGCCCAAGCTAGAAACAAGCGTTTGCGCTACCACGTCGGCCGAAAGGGCTTCCCAGTCGCCAGACGATTCGACTATTTCGACAGGTTTGCACCCCTTTGCACCAAACAGCAAGTGCAAGAAATTCTGGCTCCAGAGGTCGTTTTCGGGGGAGTAGACACTCTGGACCTGTAACAAGCTAACCGCCATCCCAGTCAGCGCGTCGCGCAGCACTGCCAAGCGCTTGCCGTAGGCGCTGTCACCCTCAAGCAATCGGATGATTCGGCCGGCCTCAACCACTATGGGCTCCGCAATCTCAACATAAGCCAGATGGATACCGGCCATTCGCTTGCATACCTGCAACTCGCTCAAGAACCCGGACAGCAGTGCTTTTGAATGGATGTACAGTAGTGATTCAGACGTGAACACCACATAGCGCGCATCGATGCAAGTGAGGGTACTGGAAAGCAAATCGCCTGTGAATTCCGTAGCAATTTCTACTTGGCCGGACTCACGGACCGCAGAAAAATCGTACGGAATAACGTCAAACTCTCGCCTAACAAGGTCTGCGATTCTTGACGCCACGGGAAAATTGGCCCCGAAAATAAGTACTTTTTCCCTCATGAAATTTCACGCGCGCTACGCCGCAACTCTTCCATTTCGTCCTTGTCCAAAAATGGATACATGTCGTCGAGTGGTGGGGTATGGAATGTGCCGTCATCCAGCAGCTTGGATTGCAGTTTCGGCGCCCAGATCTGATCTGGATCCACCACCACTTCACAAATCAGAGGCCCCTTCCAAGCCATCACTGCTGTCAAAACAGCCGACAGATCTGCCGCAGCATCGATACGGAAGAACTTCATACCATAGGCAGCGGCGATGGCCCCAGCTTCTGGAAAGCTCAATCCGCTGGAGGCGTCTGCACCACAATACCCGCGGGTCTTGCCTGCGAACATGGAGGCTTGCGTCTGCCGGATGGAGTGGTACCCGCCGTTGTTCAGCCAAAAGATCTTGACGTCGAGTTGGTGGTGCCTGATGGTCTGAAGCTCCTGGATGTTCATTTGGATGGAGCCGTCCCCTTCGACGCACAGCACCGGACCTGGCGCATTCCCTGCTGACTCCGGCGCAAAGCTAGCCCCTATGGCGGCGGCGATCCCATAGCCCATGCCAGAGGCCCCGGCATTGGTAAACATGCGCAGGCCGCGATGTATCTTGACGGTCTGCAGACCACATACACAGGCTGCGCCATTGCCAAGGACCATGCGGGACCGGTCAGTCAGCGCGTCGGAAAGAGCGTCGAAAAACGCGTATACATCCATCGGGCTGGCGCGGTAGGCTGACTCGCGCTGCACTACAGGATAGCGCTGCTGGACCGTCTTACACCACTGGTGCCAAGGACTGCCAGTCTGGTGCACCGATACAACTGGCGACGCCTGTATAGAGGAAAGGAAGTCCGCTACGCCGCAGTGGATGGGCAGGTCAAAGTGAACTGTGGGCTTGAGCAGTTCGTGCTCATCGACATTAACGCCGATCTTGAAAGCCTCCGGGGCGAACTGGTTCCAAACATAGCTGATCTGGCGAATGGACAGCTGGCACCCCAACACCAGCAGCAGATCTGCGTTCTGAACCACAAAATTACCTGCACGATCGCCGATGGTACCAGGGCGGCCACATTGGAAGGTCTCGTCCGAAGGAATCAGGTCCTCGGAGTTCCATTCAGTCACAACCGGAATCTTCAACTTATGGATAACATCCCGCAGAAGCGGTCTAGCGTCGTCAAGTTGCACACCACTGCCCACCATAAGGACAGGACGTTTAGCTTGATTGATGCGTTCCATGACACCATTCGCAATTGATGGCTTGACCGCATATACATACGCTTCATCATCCGGGTTGCCATACAAGCCCCATGAGAGCTGCGCCTCGGGATCAATCATGGCGCCCTGAATGTCCAATGGAATATCCAACCAGACCGGTCCCTTTCTGCCGTGGGTGGCTTCATGGTAGGCTCGCTCCAAGTGGTAACGGACATATCGAACATCCGTCATCATGACCGCGTATTTGGTCATGGATGCAACGCTGTCGACTACATTGAATTCTTGGAAGCCTAGTTGTCGAAGTTCGAAAGGCACAGCATGTAGAGTTGTCTCTACTTTCATCTGACCAGAAAGAACGATCATCGGAATGGAATCGAGCCAGGCTCCGAGGACACCGGTCACGGCATTGGTGGCCCCCGGGCCCGAAGTAACACAGACCAGCGCCGGCTTGTTGGTCACGCGGGTGTAGCCTTCCGCAGCCATCGCACTGGCCTGTTCGTGGTGGTTATAGATGGTTCGGTAATCCGGGTGGTGGCCAAGGCTATCGTTGAGGTGCATGGCACCTCCACCTGTTACACAGAAGCATGTATCGACACCCTTTGCCAGGAAAAAACGTGCGATGTAATCAGCGACCTTAATGGATTTGCTCATATCAGTGTCCAACTTGTGTCTTGCGGAGGCGTGCCACCAATTCCTCAACCAACTTCTGGTTAAATTCCTCGCGGTCTTCGGGGCCCTCAATCTGTGCAAGGACCGACGAAGATTCGGAGACAGAAAGATCGGTGCTTTCGATGAGATATTCAGCGTAACTTCGGTGCACCTTGCGAAACGCCGTCTCGGCGTACAGCGGCGCATAGCCCCAAGGTAACTTCTGCTTGATATCTGCCACCGGGTCCTGGATGGCCTCGTAAATGGCAGGAATTTCGTATTGTCCACCGCAATGCATGTTCACATAACGTGCAATCAGCTCAGTACACAGGTTTCCCGGAATGCGACCCATGCCGAGAATAGAAGCGTCGATGCCGACATGGCGCTTACCATGGGCAAGTGCAATGAATTTTTGCGCGAGGGAGAACGATAGCGAAAGGTTCTCGTGCAGATGCACTGACATTCCTATATTGGGCTTCAGGCACTCATCAAATACAGCATGGTAATGAAGGAGGTCTTGCTCAACCATAGAACCATGTGTGTCAACAATAGCGACATTCGAAGGCTCGAGTTCATTCACAGCCTGCAACATGTCGCGAAGCGATGCTTCCGAATATGAAAAGACATTTACTGGATTGAAATAAATTTCATAACCGAGGGCGCGCGCCTCTCGTGCCTGGCGAATAGCCAACTCCAGGTCGCGGGAGTGGAAGGCCCAACGAATCTTGCCGATTCGACCTGCGCGAGGTTCAAGTTGGGCAATGTCATACCAGTCTGGCCTGATCATTAGCGAGTAGTCCTGCCCGTGCGGCAGGCCATCAAGCAAGGCTTCGGCCTGTGCAACTGTAGTGAAAAGGGTCTTGTCCGGGTGATACGTGACGTTTTTCAGAAAGCCCAGCTCAATGACATCGATACGTGCCCGACAAAGGCACTCTACGATGGTCCGTATCTGGCTTCGGCCAAAGGCGAAGTTGTTGACATGGCCGCCATCACGCAGCGTCACATCGAGAATCTTGATGGAAGTATGTGCGTTCATAAATTTGACTCTTTCCTTTTGGTGTAAAGCGGGTTCAGATGGGCAAGCTTAAATACCAGACCGTGGCAGTGATTGTTCAAATGGAGATTGAATCTTGAGAGGCTCAGAAAGAGATGCCAAAGAACTCTTCCAGTTTGCCGGCAATGTAGTCCAAGTGCTCTTCACACAGTCCCGGAAAGGTGCCCAGCCAGAAGGTCTGATTCATTACGATATCGGTGTTAGTCAGCTCGCCGCTGACACGAAAGTTCCGTCCGGCCATGTAAGGTTGCTTGGTCAGGTTGCCGGCAAACAGCAGGCGCGTGCCGATCTTGTTCTGTTCCAGGAAGTTAATGAGGTCAGTGCGCTTGACGCCGCTGCTTTGTTTGAGTACCAGCGGAAATCCGAACCAGGACGGCTCGGAATTCGGTGTGGTTTCAGGCAGGTGCAAGAACTGTTCAACGCCGGCCAGGCGATTCTTAAGGTAGCTGAAATTGGCGCGACGCTTGGCAATGAACTCCTCCACACGATCCATCTGTGCCAGCGCGCAGGCAGCCTGCATGTCGGTGATCTTCAGGTTGTAGCCCAAGTGGCTGTAGGTGTACTTGTGGTCGTAACCGTCGGGGAGGTCACCGCCCAGTTCCTTTTTTGTCCAGCAGAAGCGTTTGTCGCAGGTGTTGTCTTTGCCAGGGGGGCAGTAGCAGTCGCGACCCCAATCACGGAAAGATTCTGCGATCAGCTTCAACTCGGCGTTGTTGGTGAACACGGCGCCGCCTTCACCCATCGTGATGTGGTGTGCTGGGTAGAAGCTCAGCGTGGCAATGTCGCCAAAGGTGCCGACCATCTTGCCGTTATAAGAGGCGCCTAGTGCGTCGCAACAGTCTTCAACCAACCACAGGTTGTACTTCTTGCACAGTGCGGTGACCACGTCCAGATTGAACGGGTTACCCAGACTGTGCGCCAGCATGATGGCCTTTGTCTTTGGCGTGATGGCCGCTTCGATCTTGCTGACGTCGATATTGTGCGCGGCGAGGTCGACGTCCACGAAAACAGGCACCGCGCCAAATTGCAGAATCGGATTGACTGTTGTCGGGAATCCCGCCGCCACGCCGATGACCTCATCGCGTTGCTTGATTGCGCGATCGCCAAGCTTTGGGCTTGTCAAGGTTGAGAAGGCCACCAGGTTGGCCGACGAGCCGGAGTTCACCGTGATCAGGTACTTCACACCGAGGAACTCCGCTAGGCGCTTCTCAAACATCGCATTGAAACGGCCAGTGGTCAGCCAGCCATCCAGTGATGCGTCAACCATCATCTTGAGCTCACCTGCGCCAATGACCTTCCCAGACACAGGCACAGCTGTCTGACCAGGGACGAAGGGCTTGGGGGCGTAGGCGATGTCGGCGTACTGCTGGACCAGTTCGCTAATTTGGCTGCGAATCTTGTCAAGTTGTGGCTGAAAATTAACAGTGGTTGAGGTCATAAGTCGGCTCGATATTGGTTAATTTGATTCAGGCAAACAGATCTCATGTCTTGGCCGCTAAGCCAAGCCTGATGCCATTCTGTGATGTGCTTTAAAGCGGTCTCTAGGGACCAACGAGGAGTCCATTGAAGGCGCTGCCGCGCCTTTGAAATGTCCAGCTTCAGAAAGCTTGCCTCATGTGGATGTTCACCCGGCTGCAAGGTCCATGAGGCGCCATCGCCCCATTTCTCGCACAGGTGTTCTACGATCCATTGCACAGGCTTGGCATCCTCATCGCGCGGCCCGAAGTTCCATCCCTCAGCGTCGATTTGACCGGTTGTGTACAAACGTTCAGCGAGCAGCAAGTAACCAGAAAGCGGCTCAAGCACATGCTGCCAAGGGCGGATCGCATGCGGATTTCGAATCAAAACCGGGCGTTTATCCTGCAAGGCACGAAGTACGTCCGGTATCAAGCGATCCAGCGCCCAGTCCCCGCCGCCGATGACGTTGCCAGCGCGGACTGTTGCCATAGCGATCCCAGCGTCTTTGAGAAACGACTTTCGATAAGCCGAACTGACCAACTCAGCGCAGCCCTTGCTATTGGAGTACGGGTCGTGGCCGCCCATGGGCTCGTCTTCGCGGTAGCCCCAGACCCACTCGCGGTTCTCGTAGCACTTGTCCGTTGTGATGTTGACGATTGCCCTGACCGAGCCAAAGTGGCGCGCCGCCTCGAGCACGTGCACCGTACCCATGACGTTAGTTGCGTAAGTCTCAATCGGTTGCTGATAAGACAATCGCACTAGTGGCTGTGCTGCCATGTGGATGACGATCTCGGGTTTGAAATCTTCCATCGCTGATTTGACTGCAGCGTAGTCGCGAATGTCCGCGATGTAATGTTCCATGCCTTCGGCGATGCGGGCAACATTGAACAGTGCCGGTTCCGTCGGCGGCGTTAATGACAAGCCGCGTAGATTTGCGCCCATGGACTGGAACCACAGGCTCAGCCAGCTACCTTTAAAACCCGTGTGGCCAGTGAGGAGGACGCGCTTGGCACGCCAAAACTCTTTGTTGGTCTGCTCCATGGTTAGGTCAATCCCACTTTTTCCAAGGAGCGGTTCCGCTTGCCCACATTTTCTCAAGCGTGTTCTTGTCATGCAGCGTATCCATCGGCTGCCAGAAACCGTAATGCGGATGTGCCATCAGTTCGCCGTCTGCGGCGAGCTTCATCAATGGTTCTTGCTCCCAAATGGTTTCGTCGCTGTCCAGCAAGGACAGAACTTTGGGGGAAAGAACAAAAAATCCGCCATTGATCAAGGAGCTATCACCGCGCGGTTTTTCTTTGAAGCTTCGGACTTGACCGTTTTGAATGTCAAGCGCCCCAAATCGACCCGGGGGATAGGTGGCAGTCAAGGTGGCCGCCTTGCCATGACTGCGATGGAAGGCAATCGTGGCTGCAATGTCATTGTCGCCAACGCCATCGCCGTAGGTAAAGCAGAATGCTTCTTCGTCCTTGACGTAATTGGCAACGCGGCGCAAACGTCCGCCGGTCATAGACGTGTCCCCAGTGTCCACCAGTGTCACTTTCCAGGGTTCAGCACGTTTTTGATGTACATGCATGCTGTTGGCTTGCATGTCAAAAGTCACATCTGACATGTGCAGGAAGTAGTTGGCGAAGTATTCCTTGATCAGGTATCCCTTGTAGCCGCAACACACCACGAAATCATTAATCCCGTGATGCGAATACATCTTCATGATGTGCCAAAGTATTGGTTTTCCACCAATTTCCACCATAGGCTTTGGTCGGGTTGATGTCTCTTCACTGAGTCTTGTACCCAGCCCCCCTGCAAGAATGACTGATTTCATATTTCGTCTTTAAATTGGTTAAATGTTGCCTGAACTGACAAATGCATCGGAATAAAAACGGGCTAAAGGTAAACCAACACTGGACAGCGCTTGCTTGGCGCTGTGGATCATGTTGTCGGAGCCGCAGGCGTAAACAGCCGCTTTGCTTAGATCTGGCGCTGTGGATAGCAAAACATCCTGAACATAGCCTGCAGCACCAGTCCAACCCTCGTTCGGGCGAGAAATCACAGGGAGATAACGATGCTTACCGGGGATAGCCGCGATGTCGATATATAAATCCTCGGGTTTCCGCCCCCCCACAGTACGGTAATGGACTGAGGCTGCTGGTCCGCTGGAACATGCATTAACGATTCCAACATGGCTTTGACTGGCGCTATGCCGGTACCTGTCGCCAAAAAAAAGACATCAGTACTTTTGCATTCGCGAAGAAAGAAAGTGCCCAGTGGTCCATTCAGACGCAATAGATCATTGAGTTTGGCGCAATTAAACCAATAGTCGCTCATCGTCCCACCGCTTACAGCCCGAATATGCAACTCAAGCAACTTATCCGAAAAGCTAGCATTTGCCAGCGAGTAACTACGGCGCGCACCGTTTATACCAATAACGTCTATGTATTGACCTGGAACGAAGGAAAAGTTTGATGTGGGGGGAAGCCTGAGCTTTACTCGCAGAACATCGGGAGCTAGCTTGTCCAATTCTGCAATCCGGCAGGGGATCGTTTTAGGCTGAGGCAGAGTAATACCTCCCAAATCCTCTATGTCCAGCTCAACATCTGTTTCCGCTGAGCGCACACAAGTGAGGATCCAGCCAGCCTCAATTTCCTCTGAGCTAAGACCCGTTTCTTCAGTTCGCGGACACGTTTGACCGCGTTGAACAAGCGCTTTGCATGTGCTGCAGCGGCCAGTACGGCAACTGTAGGGCAGTGCGATGCCTGCAGCCGATGCGGCGTCCAACAGGGAAACACCAGATTCTGCGGTGAACTCCCGCCCACTGGTTAAATGAATGTTCGCCACAGTTTATTCGACGCTAACGTTCACTACGAAGCCATTGGCCTTCAACAGAGCGTGCTGCTTAGCAGCTTGCAAGTCAGAGGCAACCATTTCGGCACACATTTGTTGCACGGTGATTTCGGGGGTCCAGCCCAGCTTGGCCTTGGCTTTAGACGGGTCGCCCAGCAGGGTTTCAACCTCGGTGGGACGGAAGTAGCGCGGGTCGATCCGTACGACGATTTGTCCGGGTTTGAGCGCTGGAGCGTTGGCACCCGCGATGCTGTCAATGATTCCAACTTCATCCACACCTTGGCCTTCGAAGCGCAACTTGACACCTAGTTCAGCAGCGGACCATTCAATGAACTGCCGCACGCTGTACTGCACACCGGTGGCGATGACGAAGTCTTCAGGCTGGTCTTGCTGCAGCATCATCCATTGCATGCGCACGTAGTCTTTAGCATGGCCCCAGTCGCGTAGCGCATCCATATTGCCCATGTACAGGCACGGCTCCAATCCCTGAGCAATGTTCGCCAAGCCACGGGTGATTTTGCGAGTCACGAAGGTTTCGCCGCGACGTGGACTCTCGTGGTTGAAAAGAATGCCGTTGCAGGCGTAAATGCCATAAGCCTCGCGGTAGTTCACAACGATCCAGTACGCATACATCTTGGCCACAGCGTAAGGGCTGCGGGGATAAAACGGAGTGGTTTCCTTTTGTGGAGTCTCTTGCACCAAGCCGTATAGCTCGCTGGTACTGGCTTGGTAGAAGCGGGTCTTTCTCTCAAGACCCAGAATGCGAATGGCTTCGAGAATACGCAGCGTGCCAATGCCGTCAATGTCAGCCGTGTATTCAGGGCTTTCGAACGACACGGCCACGTGACTCATTGCACCGAGGTTGTAAATCTCGTCGGGCCGGGTTTCCTGAATGATGCGCACGAGGTTGCTGGTGTCAGATAAGTCACCGTAGTGCAGCTTGAAACGTGCATTATCGATGTGCGGGTCTTGATAGATATGGTCGATGCGCTGGGTGTTGAACAAACTACCCCTGCGCTTGATGCCGTGGACGACGTAACCTTTTTCAAGCAGAAACTCGGCAAGGTAGGAACCGTCTTGACCCGTGATGCCGGTAATGAGGGCTACTTTTGGGGATGCATTTGGTGTTGTCATCATTTGTTTTCTATATGTTTATGCGGCGTAATGGGCCAAAAAGTCTTCGTAGGCGGCTTTCAGGCCCACTTCCAGTCCGACCTGTGCTTGCCAGCCCAACGCGTTGAGACGGGTGCTGTCCATGAGCTTGCGCGGCGTACCGTCGGGCTTGGTAGGGTCGGTGTGGATGGGGCCGGTGTAGCCCACGGATCGGGCCACGGCTTGTGCCATTTCCAAGATGGTCACGTCTTCCCCGCATCCCACGTTGATATGGCTGAGCATGGGCTGGGTGTGCTGGCTATAGGTGGTTTTGTCGAGGTTCATGACGTGCACGCTTGCTGCTGCCATGTCATCTACATACAAGAATTCGCGCTTGGGTGTACCCGTGCCCCAGATGGTGACGCTAGGTGCGTTGTTGACCTTTGCTTCGTGAAAACGACGGATGAGAGCTGGGATGACGTGGGAGTTCTCAGGGTGGTAGTTGTCGCCAGGGCCGTAGAGGTTGGTGGGCATGACGCTGCGGTAGTCCACCCTGTGGCTTTGGCCGTATTGGCGGTTGTAGCTTTCGCAGAGCTTGATGCCAGCAATCTTGGCGATGGCGTAGGGCTCGTTGGTGGGTTCCAGCGTGCCTGTCAGTAAGGCGTCTTCGCGCATGGGCTGATCTGCCAGCTTGGGGTAGATACAGCTTGAGCCCAGGAAGAGCAGCTTTTGCACGCCATTGCGGAAGGCCGCGTCGATGACATTAGCCTGCATCATCAGGTTCTGATAGATGAATTCGGCTGGGTAGGTGTTGTTGGCGTGGATGCCGCCCACCTTCGCGGCGGCCAAGTAGACCTGGTCAGGCTTTTCGGCGGCAAAGAACGCGCACACTGCGGCTTGGTTTGTCAGGTCCAGCTCGGCATGGGTGCGGGTGACTATGCTCTCGACCGGGTAGCCGTTGGCTAATAGGTGGCGCACGATGGCCGAACCCACCATGCCACGGTGGCCAGCAACGTAGATTTTGGGATGTCGGGTCATGATTGCGCCCGTCCATAGGTGTCTTCAAAGCGGACGATGTCGTCTTCGCCCAAATAGCTGCCCGACTGCACTTCGATGATTTCTAGCGGAATAGTGCCAGGGTTGGCGAGTCGATGAACTTCACCCAAAGGGATGTAGGTCGACTGGTTTTCCGCCAGGGTCAGCACCTTGTCGCCGTTGGTAATCTCGGCAGTACCGGTCACCACTATCCAATGCTCGGCGCGATGGTGGTGTTTTTGCAAGCTGAGACTTGCTTTTGGCTTGACCTGAATGCGCTTAACCTTGAATCTACCACCCTCGTCGATGCTGTCATACCAACCCCACGGGCGATGCACTTTGCGGTGCAGAGTGTGCTCTTCGCGTTTTGTTTTCTGCAGTTGAGTGACGATGTGTTTGACGTCTTGGCTTCGAGTTTTGTCTGCCACCAGCACGGCGTCGGGTGTTTCCACCACGATCAGGTTTTCAACCCCCACCAAGCTAACGAGTCGGCTGGTGGCGTGCACCAAGATGTTGCGGCTGTCAGTGGTCAG
>Ga0214917_10005729_pt1 | contig 13159 bp, 15 predicted proteins | sample LL_1208_BB_MetaG_FD_177983 | JGI IMG/M metagenome (GOLD analysis project Ga0214917, IMG submission 177983) | Freshwater microbial communities from Lake Lanier, Atlanta, Georgia, United States - LL_1208_BB | ecosystem: Environmental > Aquatic > Freshwater > Lake | place: USA: Georgia | collected... | reverse complement strand
TCGGAGGCTACCGCGTTCAGACAAACGGATTGGGAGAAGATGAAGACCTCTTTATCCGGATGTCTAAAAAAGGGCGAGTGGTTAATTCCGAGAAAATAGTGTTACAACGCCGCATCAGGCGTGGTTCCGTTTGTAATCATTTTCAAAGCCGTGTGGTGAGTATTTTTCCGCCTGGACAAGAAGCGGCATTGGATTCAATTTATTGGGCCCGTGTAGCCAAATCCTATTTTCGTGGGAAACAATATCGCTTAGCTGAGAACGCCTTTCAAAAAAGTCTTGAGGCGCATTGGGGTAATCCGGGTGCCTATTGGGGCTTATTGCTGATTATTTTTAATAAAGTATTAAATAAATTCCGAAAAGGAGCATGAATGAAATATTTGGGGCTTAACTTTGTGTGTGGCACTTCTGCCGTTGGTATCTATGATCCCTCCAGCAACCAGTTCGCGCTAAAAAAATCGATTCCGCCCTTGGAATACTTCCAGCTCTATAAAAAGCGACCCACTCTTTGGCGACATCTAAAAACTAAATATCTTTACAAAAAAAGTATGAACTCGCTTTTAGAAGCTGTGAGCGAACAAGAAATCAATCATGTGACTCTGACTGATTTTTTTGGAAGTCCACCTTCCTTAGAATTAGTTCCTTATTTCAAAAGAAAGTTTAGAAACTTTCCCTTGTTACTTTCTGATCACAAGTGGGGACATATTAATGCCGTTAAATTCCATCCCGAGTTTCAGTACCCGGCTTTTGTAGCTGATTGCTCTGCTCAGCACTCCATTTTGGCCTATTTGCCGAACCCTCAAAAAATTGAAGTGGTTTATGATTCAGACAGTCGTCAAGGGGTTACTTTTACTGGACTAGGTAAATCAATTATATACGGGTGGGTGCATGGCGCAGGTGAGCCGTTTTATTGGCGTTATGAGACTTATTCAAAACGGGCTATTGAAGGAAAAATAGTATTTGTCTTTGAAGAAGAAGTCGAACAATCTCGCTTACCTTTTGCAGAGGATGTTTTAGTCGGTAGCTTCCCATTGAAAATGGAAGCCATTAAAAAAAATTACTCCAACTTGGAGGCCTTTAGAAACGACTGGGTAGCAACACAACATGAGCTATTGCGCTGTATCTTCAGGAAAATCCAAAAGGAATACCAAAAACAGTATGAAGTAAAAACTTGGTTTGTGGGGGGAGGAATTAGCCGGAACACTGCTTTTCAAAATTTAGAGGGATGGCTACGTGTGCCCGACATCGTGGGAGGCGATGATGGTTCTGGCTGTTTTATGGCCTATCTCGGTTATCATGTCCACCAACACGGATTAGAAATCCCGCATGATCGGTGGAAAGGGTTTATTACCCGTTTATAGCCAACTTCATAAGGTTCCATTGTTTCAGGCAGAGGCTATCCTGCTTTCCTTTTTTGGTCCACGCGATCTCTCAATTCCTGCATGTACTCTTCTTTGTATTGTGAAAAATCAAGACGCTTGAGTGCCTCTTCTCGTGTCATGAGTCCTTTTCGGATCATTTTTGAAAACTCCACGTGATAATGAGTGTAACCATAGTGTTTTAGAGCGTTGTGAACCGACAAAAAATTCAGCTCGCAGTTGGTGGATTTTGCTGGATAACTGAGCTTGGGTTGTTCCCAGCCCAGTTCTTTTTGGATCTCCGCAACGTATACTTCCTCCTCGTAAGGTAAGAACCAATGGGGAGAAATCACTGTTGCTTGCCCTTTTTTCTTGGCTCTTGCTAGAACTTCCTCCATGGATTCTGGGAAATCCTTAAACTGCGGAGTCTCTGGATCCTTTTTCAATTTCTGAATAAATTCCTGAGTGTGACCAGCCATATTTTTAAATTCCAATTCTTTCGCGCTGCATGCGCATTTGGACATGATATTGGGAGTGGAAGTAGTAGATTGGCCTTTCGTCCAACCTGCCACAATCAGAGGAATCTCAAATCGTGCTGCCATGTCATACGTGAGATCCATGTACCACATTGAGCAAGGATGGCAAATCACTGCTTTGGACTGATACTCCTGCATTTTAGAAAAAAACTTTTTCATGTAATTGGTTTTAAAATATAGAAAATCAATGCCTAGTTTTTCAACTGCCCGGTTGATATTATCGAGAGCTTCGTTGGTTTCAAAACCGTGATCAAAGGTGAAAGCCAGAGTACGCAACTTATAACGAGTGACCATGTAATACAAAGATGCTGTGCTGTCTTTTCCGCCGCTGCACATAGCTAGGCAATCATATTTTCCTTTGCCCTTATTTTTTCGCAGGATATTGAGAAGGTCTGTTTCAAGAAGCTTTCTCTCATTTTCTTTTTTTTGAGCTTCCTCATCATGGTTTCTGCATAAGTTACAGATACCCGCTGGGTCTAAGAAAATATGGGGACTGACTTCGGGCATAACGCATCGGGAGCATGTGGACATAAATCACCTCGACTTTTTTAAAAGTTTATCACAGATGAGACCAGCAATTATGCTGACTAAATTATGCACAGCACAAGAAAACGTTTCCTGTGCTCCTTTCTCCAATGCCCATGGTACCATTATTTCGATTTCACTTTGAAATCCGCCGGAACATGGGAATGTGAGTAGCATTGAAGCGCCGAAGCCTTTCTAAAATTTTGCTGATCACTCAGTTAATGACCCATTGGGTGATAAGTCCCTGGGCTCAGGCTCAATGTAATCCCTCAATATTTTTTTCACTGCGAAGAAGTCTAATTCCCAAGGAGCTTCTCCCAGAGCCCCTTGAAAAGCTCTATTTAAATCACAAGCCCTCGGGCTGGGCTGAAGTGATTCAAACCGCCAAAAAGGATCCCAAATTACTTTTAGATTTAGGAGGGAATAAGGAGGGAGCACAGAGCCTTGTCTTAGCAGATGGAACTTCTGTGGTGTTTAAGGAGTTTTCCTCAATCCCTTTTTTGAATTGTAAGAAAATTGTTCTTCAGCTTCAGAAGTGGGAACGGCAAGGTGTCGGACCCCGACTGATTGGAATTTCGATTCAGCACACACCGGATCCTAACGAGAGGCGATTTACGCTTGTGATGGAGAACCTCTTTGCTGATGAAAATGCCTATGGCAAAAATCTGTTATCCGGCGACGGAGTCGAATTAAGGCTCCTGCGTAAAGAACCCCAAGAAGCTCGGCTATGGCTTAAAAACCGGATGCTTTCTCTTTTAGCCACTCATCCTGATCCTCATCCCAAGAACATTGTTTTTCGAGTCACCCAGCTAAAACAAAAAGCTCTCAAGCCTCCCAAAGGAAGTTTCTTTCAATGGGGCGATAAAATTTATCAAGGCTTTTTAGTCGATCCCTCAGGTTCCGAGGGAAATCCTCAGCATTCACTTTTCCACACGGAAATAGAAGAAACTCCTCAGCCCCTGCTCCAATATAACCACAAATGGAAAAATCTGTTTTTTACTAAAGAACTTGATCTATGACGAAAGTTGCAACGTTCACTCGGTTCATATTAAAATTTACAAAAACCGATGTAGGAAGCTAGTTTAGCAATGAATATATATTTCGATAACGCGGCAACTACTCCACTCGACCCCCGAGTTTGGGGCAGAATGTATCAGTTCCATTTTGAAGAACTTGGCTATGCTAATGCTTCTTCAGTGCACTCTTTAGGTATCAAGGCGTCCACCGAAGTGGAAAAGGCGCGCTGTGTGTTGGCAAATGCAGTTCAAGCACAGCCACAAAATATCATTTATCTCTCTGGAGGTTCTGAAGCTAATAATTGGGTAGTGAAGTCATTATGCCTTGAAGCAATGGAGTCCGGAAACCCCTTTCACTGGGTAACCACCGCTACTGAACATTCGAGTCTTTTTCAATTGATTGACTGGGTTGGAGACTCTGGAGGGAATGTTTCTATTTGTCGAGTAGACTCCGTTGGAAAGATTGATCAAAAACATTTAAATGACATCCTCCATAAAGGACCTATTCATTTATTTTCTTTTTCTCATGCTAATAGTGAAACTGGAACTATTCAGGAGCTTTCTGCATTAGCTGCTTGGGCAAAAAAAAATGGGATTTTAATGCATGTGGATGCTTGCCAGAGTTTTCTAAAAACAGATATTCGATTTCAAGATTGGAATATTGATTACTTAGTTTTAAGTGGACATAAAATTCATGGTCCGAAGGGGGTGGGAGCGCTAGTAAAAAAAAGTTCTGCTCCTCTAGTTCCCTTGATTTTGGGGGGAAGCCAAGAGGCCGGACTTCGGTCAGGAACTCTGAATACTGAAGGAATTATTGGATTTAGTGAAGCTGTTTCTTTCTTCACTCCGGAAGCTCAAAGGTACATCCATGAGCTAAAAAAAAGGTTTTGTAAGAAACTGACTCAGGTTTTTCCAGAAGTTATTTTTAATGGAGACTGGGAACAAGGAATTTCCTCCATATTAAATTTTAGATTGCCTGGCTACAGCGGAAAAAGAGTGATGCAACTTTTATCTAGAAGGGGAGTTTTTGTTTCCATTGGTTCTGCCTGTGATTCGGGCCGGAAGGCCCCCAGTCGTGCGCTGATTGCTATGGGGCTCAGCGCAGAGGAAGCTTTTAGTTCGTTGCGAGTTTCGTTTTCCAGATTGAATGAGGAAACGGAAATCGATATTTTTGGGAACTTGCTTGTTGAGGTGCTTCAGAATGAGAACAGAAGTGTCTAAATTCACCTCTCAAGAATGTCTAGATCTCAGAGGTGTGCCGTGTCCTCAAAATGTGAGTCAACTGTTACTCAGGCTTGCAAGTATGGACACAGGAAGGGTTCTAGAAGTGAGCCTAGATCGAGGGGAACCTTATGACAACGTCATGGAGAGTCTTTCACTTGAGGGATTAGAAGTGGAAGACATGAGTGATACAAGAGCGGGTTATCATCGAATAAAAGTAATAGCTAGGTAAGCCCCTCTCCCACTCGGCTCTCTTTTATTTACTTTGTGGACTTCTCCACCCAATAATCTCCAATAGCCAAAGCATCGAGTTCACACTTCTTAAAGCACGAGACAGCATCTTCGGGGCTGCAAACAATGGGCTCACCTCGCAAGTTGAAAGAAGTATTGATGAGCACCGGGGTCCCCGTTTTGTCTCCAAATAGCTTTAAAAGACGGTAGAGCTTGGGATTTTGGGACTCGGTAAGAGTTTGGATACGCGCTGTCTGATCTGCATGAGTGACTGCAGGAATCACCGTTTGCATTTCCTTTCTTACTTTGGGAGCTAACAGCATGAAAGGTGAGGGAATAGAGAGATCAAAGTAGCGGTGCGAGTCCTCTAAACAAACTACTGGACCAAACGGTCTGAAACCTTCTCTTTTTTTAACTTTATGATTCAAATAATCTCGCATTTTGGCCCTGAGAGGACTTGCTAAGATAGAGCGGTTTCCCAAAGCTCTTGGCCCAAACTCCATTCGGTCTTGAAACCATCCAACCGCACAATCTCTTGTCAGAGCATCAGCGACGATATTTAGAAATTCGTCCGGCTCGAATTTTTTAAAACTCAATCCTTGAGAACGTAAAGCTCTCTCCATTTCACTAGCTGAAAATGTTGGACCCAGGCTTGAGGAGTCTTGGGGTTGGGTTCTCGGATTTTTTAAGACAGCATGGTTAATGTAGGCGGCGACGCCCAATGCTCCTCCCGCATCCCCAGCAGCTGGCTGAATAAATAGATTTCTAAAGCCAGAGTGCTCCAAAATTTTTTGATTGGCAGAACAGTTCAAAAACACTCCGCCAGCAAGACAAAGATTTTCCAGCTGAGTGTCCTCATACAGCTTTCGAGTGATTTTTACTAGCGTGTTCTCGAAAAATTCCTGGAGAGAAGCAGCAATATCTTGATGACGATCCGTGATTTCAGATTCTGGACTCCGCGGAGGACCAAAAGTATCGACCAGTTTTTGACCAAACATTCTTTTGCCTGAATTGAAGGGGAAGAAAGAGGCATCAATTTTAAAACTGCCATCGGGCAAAACTTTGACCATTTCTTCAAACTTCTTTGTGAGTGAAGGCTTTCCATAAGAGGCCAGTCCCATCACTTTGCCTTCACCGCTATGGGCTTTAAAACCCAAGTACGTAGTGACTGCGGAATAGACCAGACCTAGAGATTCCGGATATCGCATTTCTTTTTGAAGCTGAATTGAATTTCTTTGAGCAACTCCACAACTAAGGCTTGCCCACTCTCCCACTGAATCTGCTGTACAAACGGCTGCTTCCTCAAAGGGAGAGAGAAAAAAAGCACTCGCTGCATGAGCCAGATGGTGGGGAATAAAGTAAGTGTCCTTCTCGTAGCCCAGTTCCTCCTTCAATGTGAGCGGGAGAGAGAGACGTTCCTGAAACCACTTGGGAAGAGAACGTCGAAAGCTGGGGTAACTCATGGGCCAAGACCTTAAGTGGTCGAAGACAACGCGATAAAATTTAAAGTAAGGCTTCTCATAAAAGCCGACTCGATCAATTTCCGAAGGACTAAGCCCAGCGGCCTGAAAGCAACTATTAATGGCTTGAATGGGAAATACCGGCGTGTTCTTTTGGCGATTGAAGCGTTCTTCCTGGGCTGCTGCGACGAGTTTCCCATCAACCCAAAGACTTGCTGCAGAATCGTGAAAATAACAAGAAAGCCCCAAAATGACCATGGTTCCTAGAGTCCTGCGTAAATAAATGTGGTGATGACTGAAGGCCCAGCTACCAGAGCGACAAATGCTAAGAATGTCAGCATGATGAGAATGGGAGCCATAAAATAGATTTTATGAGTTTTGATGAGTTCCCACATTTGCGAAAAGATATAGAGAAATTTTTTCATAAGAAGTCCTCAGCTCTGGTTGAAAAGACCGTGGTCATTGGGAATGTTCAGTGCTGGTTTCAACCAAAAAGAGTTGGAACTGAGCCGATCCCGCCTCAATCGTGCCTTTTCCAACTGTTTTGCCAGAAGCGAAAACCAACCAAAAATAAAAAAATAGAGAAAAAAAAGTACGACAGATAGAAATACCTTTTGTGCGATCAGGAAAACTCGAAACCCAGCGCGCCGAAAGAATGTGATGAGCTTTTGCATCTGACGCCCCTCTCTACTAACGGCAATTCACATCAGTAACTTGATGGATTGTTAAAGTTTGATGAAAATAAGGGTTGAAGGGGGGGCTCAAGGCTTGACCTTGGGCGGCAAAATTAGTGAGGTGGTATTCCTCCAAAAACAATTCAGCGCTTCAGACGGATTGAGTTCGGCCTCAAAATACTGATACGCATTTTCTGAAAAATGAGAATAGTTACCATCTATTTTCAAAATTGCCGAACTGATGTCTTTCCAATCCTCACAAGCAATTCCAAAAGCATGTTTCGAAAGAGCATTCACCAAACTTGGTAAAGGGGTCGTGATTACCGGTTTTTTTCGAAAACAATAATAAGCTATTTTGGTGGAGGCCTTCCCAATATGAAAAAGAGTTTGATTCACCATCCAAGATGAAGTCTGTGGAAAATAAGGTGCTAAACAAATATAGCTTTGATCGATTAACTCTACTAAACCAGGCTCATCTAAAAAAGCAAAACTGAATTGGAGCCTGTTTTGTTTTTCGAGGCGCTCCAGTTTTTTGCGAAGTGTTCGGGGAGGGGGAAAGTGGGTATGTATTCTCAAAAAAAACCCATTGGGTATTGAAAGCGAAACTTGTTCCAGAACACCTTCCAAATTCCATTTTTCCAAATTTCCAGTGTAAAGTATCATTTTTTCATTTGGTCTTTTTGTGTTGTTTGAGAAAATAGGAAATAACCGATTTTCGGGTGCGACAGCAATACAGTGTATCTGGTCCTCACAAAAACCAAGCTCTTTAGAAATTAACTGTCTTCGGTTATTATCCTGGCTTAGGACCAATGAAATTGCTCTTAGGAGTTTGTCCTCTCTCTGCCCTAAGGCCCGTTCGTTTTTGGTTTTTATTTCGTTCCTAAAAAGAATGTGAAACGATAAATAAACGATGGGGACAGTGATTGGAAGTCTCATTTGGCTTAACAGACTTAATCCCACTGCATCACAGGTAATCACCAGCGAATAGTTCCGATTACGAATCCTCCTCTTTAAAAAATAAAAGTTAATGACGCTTTTCCAGATTGCTCCAAGTTTCCAGGGACGTCGGAAACTTTGTTTAAACGCTGATAAAAAGATCCTTCGAACGAGCCATACCCATTCCGATATTTCTTTGCCCTCTCCACGACAATTGGGGGCACTGGGACAAAATAGATCAAAAGAAAAGCCATCTGACTCACACCGCTGTACCAACGATACACAATTGGGGTTTGCGGGCCAATACCCAAAGGGGTACAAAAAAAGTATCCTCGTTTTTGATGTTACTTCCATTGTTCCAAGGTTCTCAAAATAGATTCATTCAAATCAGCAGAGGCACGTCGGAGCATCTCGTGGTTGAGATGGAGGCCCATTGCTCTGCGGGGTGGTTGCCAGAAGTGCTGGGGATTGCTGAGAAGCTCGGTTTCATCCCAACCCAAAGCACAAAACTCCCAAGAGGGACGAATAAAAGAAGTTAATCCAAACTGATGCACGGCTCTGTTGAGCAGCTGTGGTCCAATTTGCCCCCACTGAAGCGATTCGGGGGAGTGCTTCAGAGATTCCTCCCAACAGTATTTCATCAGTGGAGACTCAGGGGGTGTTTTAATCACGCAGCTAGCCGTGATGCGCTCGGATTCAGTGGTGAGTGTTTCACTTGCAAAGAGATAAGGAGTGGAATCAAAGTTCCAGGGTGTAAGGCAAAAAATATCGGTATCCACCCAAATCCCCCCTTTTTTAAAAAGAAGGGCATAACGAAATATGTTTGAAAAAGCTGAAAAACTACCTTTACCGGGGCCCTGCTGATAAGAAAAAATCTGATGGGAGGGTAGAATTTCGGAGGCGTCTTTCACAGTGATTCCATCGGGAATGCCCTCAACGGGCTCATAGCAATAGAAGTGAATTTCATGATGGTGGTTTAGGAAACTTTTCAATGAGGCAGTGTGAATCGGCTTTAACTTCGGCCCTATCCACAGAGTTTGTATGCGAGAAGCTATCATAAATACTTTTTTATCTTAAAAGTAAGACTTTTATAGCAGAAAGCCATGATTCCTCCCCAAATCCGTCCCATCAGAAGCTGTCCATCAAGAGCTAACTTGAATTTACTGGGGCCTCGGCAAGGCCTGATAGCAAGCCAGATGAGCTTAGGCTGGTGTATCAACTGATAAAAATTTGGCCAGATCACATTTTTAAACAAGTGCTGCTTTCCTGACAGGTAAAGCTCCATTTCTGCATCGGAACGTCCTTGCCACCAGGCCCTTCTTCGAAAATAACGTTGTGTTAACCTCTCTGGACCAATTTGGTGAAAGACTTTGATCATCGGGTCATAAAAAAAATGAGCACCTGTGGATGCTAACTGGAACAAAGTGAGAGTCTCATCGTTGCTTCTCAAGTTACTCGTCTTCCGATTAATCCTTAAGTCAAATCCCCCGAGTTTTTTGAGTAATGGAGCGGGAATAACTAAATTAGCTGAGCAAAGCTTTTGAGCCTCAATAGAGGTAAAGGAGGTTCCCCAGTGCGTTAAGCTGAGGTATTTTTCGAGAAAAGAACCATACCAAGCGGGAAGTGCACACTCAATTTGTAATAGAACGCTTCCTCCCAAACAATCTGTGGAGCAGTTCAAAGTGGAGTAACGATCATAAATACGTTCCAACCATTGAGGGTGGGGAATAGTGTCATCATCCAGAAATACGATTAAGTCACCCGAGGAAGCGCTTAGTCCCCGATTTCTGGAAAAATTAGATCCAATTTGAAATTCTTCTGCCAATTTGAGGTTTTTTAGCTGAGATTTCCAATCGACCAAAATGGTTTTAGTTTGGTCAGTGGAGGCGTTATCCACGACAATCAATTCCCAAAAATCCTGTGAAAGGCTTTGTGTAAATAGTCCCTTTAAAAGATCGTTCAAACGATCTTGCCGGTTCCTCGTGGGGACTACTACTGAGATAAAAGTAGCTGTGTTCATGAAAAATGGGCCTGTTTTTTTAATGCGGATTGGAAAACTTCAAAAAGTCGACGGCCTAACACGGCCCATTCATAAGTGACTAACTCCTCTGGTTTAGGATTGATCCAGGGTGTTTGTTCTAGAAGGCGTGTCTCAAACTTTTCTAGTGGCTCTATATGCAGCCCACTCAAATTCCTATCATAGCCCCGAGCTCCAAAAGGAGTAGACAAAACAGGGAGTCCGTTTCCCAAGCATTCAATCAACTTAACGTTGCTACCCGACCCCGAAGTAACAGGGTTGAGTGCCACTTCACAAATTTCAATGACATCCAACAAACTTTTTTGGACTCCACAAGCAATGATGCTGGGGGGTACCGATTTTTTTATTTGAATATTGCCCACCACCAGAAGGCACCAGCGCTGTTGAATAGCCGACCTTGAAAAGAGTTCAATGAGGGATGTAAAAGCCCGCTGGTTGTGAGTAGACTCGCTTGCTAAAAAAAGAGCAAGTCGATGGGTCTTTGAAATAGCCCATCTGCTCCTAAAAATGTCCTGGGTGTGGCTTGGACGAAAATCTGTTGAGCTCATGCGCAGAAACCCATTAGGAATGATTTGGATGGGTGTCTTAGGACTGATGGTCTGAAAAATCAGTTTGTCCTCGTGGGCAAGAGAAATTATTAAATCGGCCTGCCTGAGTGCTTTAGTTTCGTTTCGTTTCAGTAGCCACAGTGCTATCGGAGAAAAATCATCGTGGTAGGTCGTTTCGTGATTGTGGGCTGAGAGCACCCTGATCTTAGCTTTCACTTTCTGTGCAACCTGCCAAAGAAAGGGGGACTCAGTAATCATTACATCAAAAGAATCTTTTGCCCAAGCAGGCAGAGGTAAAAAGGCATTGAGATAAGCAGTGAGTGAGTAAGGGGGAAGACCCAAAAAACCGCCGAGACCATCAGCCCACTGGATTAAATTATTTGATTCGTAAAGACTCCAACCCGTTGCGAAGTGGCTCGCAGGGAGAGGGGAATTCCTGGGAGAAATCAGTGAGTAGACAGTTACCTGTGCACCCTGAACGGCTAACTGTTCAGCCAGGTTCCGAATTCTCGTTACAGCGCCATTAAAGTTATTTTGAATCCGGTGGTGAGTGAGGATCAAAACTTTCATCAACGGATGCCAAAAAAGGGACTTTTATTGAGGGGTTTTTCTAGCGTGATCGATAACAGCCTTCGAAACAGGGGCTAGCCCAGTCCAAGGAGAGGGGAGGCTCGGCCTATCTGACAGTGAACTTTTTTCGTTGAATAAGATCTGAATCCGGCCAACTGCCTTTTTTCCTTCCGCAGATTCTAAGAATTGAGAACCTCCAACCAATAATTCATTGGCAAGGGGTTCAGAGGTCCAAATAATTCGAGTGTCTGAAGCTTTTACTTTTCCATCTTGAATCAGGCTGTCTCGGTTGATACTCGAGTTCGAGGCAACATCCAGTTCACCCCGGGCCACTCCTAATTCTAAATCGCTATGAGAAAGTCCTTCACGCACCGACTTAAAAAATTTGGACGGTTTAATTCCTAGCTTTTTTAACTCTGCCGTGGGGATTTTATGTGAAGATGCGGAGCTTGGTCGTCCTAGCCCCAGACGCTTGCCTTTTAAGTCCAGCAGAGTTTTCGCGGAACTCTTTCCGTTGACTACGAAGTGAGAAAAGTGGTGTGTCTGACCATTGAACACGAAAGAGCTAATGGCCTGGAGCTGGCGATTGATGTTCAGACCCAGGTACTCGTGGGGGCGTAGAACTACTAAATCAATTTGATGAGCATTCACTGCGCTTCCTAGCTCTTGCTCAGATGGGAAGGGCACGAACTTTACGGTGTCTCCTTTTTCATTAAAAATAAACTTTGAGAGCGATTCCCACTTTCTGCTTTCTTCTTCTTGGTTATTGGGTGCTAGCAACCCCCATTTGTATTCTCTAGCTTCTAAAAGGTTCGAGATAAAAAGGATAATGACTACAGGCAATATTCCGAAAAGCTGAGGCATGGGTCGGCTCCATTGAGATTTAGAGAAACCCTACCGGAAAGTAGGCCAGTGAGCAAGTGATAGGAAGGAAAATTATTTCAAAAGCAGGTCGGGAGGAATGTCTACTGCTCCCTTGCGTAAAACTTCAACAACCCCTTTTTTTAATCGGACTAAAGTAGAAACTGTTTTTTGGGGATTGAAGCCATCTCCGATAAATAAAATATCGACGCGCTCGAGAAGAATTGGATTTAATTCGCTGGCTTCGTAAACTGCTGGTTGACCGGATAAATTGGCACTTGTAGCCGCTACGAGCGGACTGTGGACGGCTTTTAGAGCCTCTTTCAGCCAGTGTTCTTTCACCATTCGAACGGCCAATTGGTCATTAAAAGCGATTGTGAGAGGTCCCGGCCAAAATTTTTCAATAAAAATTTGTTCCAGGGGATTCGGAGTGATGTTGAGCTCCTCGAGACTTTTCAAATCTCCAATCATCGAGATGAACTTTCTGTCTAGCCGACTTTTAGCCGAGAGAGCACGTTCTACCAAATGAACCTTGAGGGGATTAAAACAAACGCAGTACACCGTTTCACACGGGGCTATGACGATTTTGTCGTTATTGATAGCCTCTGCAAAAAGTGCAGGCCATTGGGGCAAGTCCTGATAAGTGACAATAGTTGGCATAACTCTTCTAAGTGTAGTTGCAAATCAATTTTAAGAAAAGGGGGGGAGATGGCTTATTTGCTTTTGTTCTGAGGCGAAGACCGTTTCTTTTTTTTTGCTGGACGGGTTGCAGGCGTTGGGGTGGTTGGATTAACTGGTTTTAAAACAAATTTACCGTTGGAATCAACCACGGCGGGCAATTCATCCTCAGATCGAATCAAGCTATCAGGCACAGTGAGTTGAATTGTTTGAGGTGGAAGAGACGGCTTTTGACCCCAAAACGACAGAACGCCCCAACCGATTCCAAATACGCCAAAAAGCCCCACGAAAATGAGAAAAAAAAAGTAAAAACGAGAGGTGCAAAAATTCATAACTGGTTAAAACCTATCCGATAGTTTGACTCATGCCAACTTTATTGAGAAAGTAGCGAACATGAAAACTAAAAATCGTGTTTTTCGGTTTTTCCTTCATTTGGTTTTTATTGGATTGGCTGTAAACGGTGCTGCTCAAGGGGTGGACTGCGGAAGCTGTAGTGAGGGAACTCCTTGC
>Ga0214917_10005728_pt1 | contig 13160 bp, 15 predicted proteins | sample LL_1208_BB_MetaG_FD_177983 | JGI IMG/M metagenome (GOLD analysis project Ga0214917, IMG submission 177983) | Freshwater microbial communities from Lake Lanier, Atlanta, Georgia, United States - LL_1208_BB | ecosystem: Environmental > Aquatic > Freshwater > Lake | place: USA: Georgia | collected... | reverse complement strand
GGTCGTCGGTGCGCAGGCCGGCCTCCACATGGCCAACGGGAATCTGCTCGTAGAAGGCGGCCAGGGCGGAAGCGAAGGCGGTGGTGGTGTCGCCCTGAACCAGCACCAGATCAGGGGGGTACTCGGCGAACTCCTCCTTCAGCCCCTGCAGCGCCGCGCAGGTGACGTGGGTGAGAGTCTGCCGTGGGGCCATCAGAGCCAGATCCCGATCCGCCGACAGACCGAAGAGATCCATCACCTGGGCGACCATCTCCCGGTGCTGACCGGTGAGTACCACCCGGGTGCGGAAGCCCTCCGCCTGCTGGAAGGCCTGGATCACCGGTGCCAGCTTGATGGCCTCAGGGCGCGTGCCGAGCACGATCGTGACGTGGTGGGATCTGCTCACGCGTTCGGGGGGCTGCTCAGTGCGGCCGGAGGGGATCGTCGATCCTAGGCAGGGTGGCAGAAAGGCCCTGACAAGCAAGGCTTTTCCAGCGAAGCTGGAACAACGCTGAATCTGCTGCGAACGTGAGCCCCGATTCGCCCTTCCCCACGAGCCTGTTCCCGCCGATGCCGGGCGCGCCGGCCGCTGAGCCGCTCACTCCTGCCGCGCCGGTGATGGCACCGTCGGGCACAGCTGTGGCGGCGATGGCGGCGGCCGGGATGACGCCCACCGCCAGGCCCCACGACGGCGCCCTGAACGGACCGCAGCCCAGCAGCCTGGAGGCGATCGTCAAGATCGCCAACGACAACAACTTCTCCGACGTGCACCTCGGGGTGGGCGAGGAGCCCCGCTACCGGGCCCGGGGGGAGATGCTGCGCACCGGCTGGCCGATCACCGACCATGCCACCTTCCAGGGCTGGATGCGGGAGATGCTCAAGCCCGCACAGGTTTACGCCTTCATTCAGGACAAGGAATTCGACGGCTCGTTTGCCTTCCCGTTCGTGCGGGTTCGCATCAACCTGCTCGAATCGGTCCGCGGTGAAGCGATGGTGCTTCGCCTCATTCCCCAGAAGATCCTCACACTGGACGATCTGAACCTGCCGCAGGTGCTCCCGGAGCTCTGCGCCAGACCGAAGGGGCTGATCCTCGTGACAGGACCGACCGGCTCGGGCAAGAGCACCACCCTGGCGGCGATGATCGATTGGATCAATTCGCACATGAAGCGCCACATCCTCACGATCGAGGACCCGGTGGAGTTCGTGCACGAAAGCCGTGAATCTCTGATCCGTCACCGCGAGGTGGGCCAGCACACCAAGGTGTTCCACAACGCCCTGCGCGCCTCCCTTCGGGAAGATCCCGATGTGATCCTGATCGGTGAGATCCGCGACCGCGAAACCCTGGCCACGGCGCTGGAGGCGTCGCAGACCGGCCACCTGGTGTTCGGCACCCTGCACACCAACTCCGCCATCAAAACGGTGGAACGGGTTCTGGGCATGTTCCCGCCCACGGAGCAGGATTCCGTTCGTCGGTCTGTGTCCGAAGCCCTGCTGGCGGTGATCGCCCAAGGGCTGATCAAGACCACCGATGGCAAGCGCACCGGCTACCACGACATCCTGATCAACACCGAAGCCTGCAAGGACTACATCCAGAGGGCCGAACTCGATGAGATCGAGGAGATCATGCGGCGCAGCAGATTCGACGGCATGCAGACCTCGAATCAGGCCCTGCAGGCGCTGGTGCAGGAAGGCCGGGTGGAGCCCGAGGATGCTCTGGCTCAGAGCCTCAAGCCGAGCGAACTGGCCATGGCCCTGCGCGGCAAGGTCTGATGCCCTGGCTTAAGCCCTAGACGTGGCCGCTCAGCCGTGCGATCAGAAGCACCGTGAGGCCAACGGAAAGGCCGACCATCGCCATGCGGCCATTCCAGATCTCAGCCTGTGGGGTGAAGCCGCGCTTCCACTGATTCAGCTCCTCAGGACCGGCCTCAAGCACGGTTGAGTCCGGCGCTTCTACGGCAGCAGGAGCCAGGGCTTCATCGGAGCTTGGGTGAGCGGTGGCCATCGCAACTGCCGCTGAGTCTGAGTACCCTAAGGTGTTCAGAAGGCTGGTTGCTGCGCGTAGAGAACCGCAGCCTCCTCCAACGCAAGCCGTGGCGTCACCGCGAGGCCAATGCTGCTGACACCGCCTGCCTGCAGCCACTGTTCCGCCGCCACACCGATCATGGCGGCGTTGTCGGTGCAGAAGGCCAGCGGCGCCGCCCGCCACTGCAACCCCTGCTGACGGCAGACCCGCTCCAGGCAGCCGCGCAGACGCCGGTTGGCCGCCACACCCCCCACCAGCACAATCGTCGCCAGCCCCTGATCGCGGGCGCAACGGCAGGTGCGCTCCACCAGCACCTCCGCCACCACCTGCTCAAAACTCGCGGCCACATCCGCCAGCGGGAACGGTGCTCCGCCAGCGGCCTCGGCGTTCCGCAGCTGCTGGACGAGGCGGAGCACCGCGGTTTTCAGACCGCTGAAGCTGAAGTCGTAGGGATGGAAGCCCCCCTGCGGCAACGACACCCGCCCTTTGGGCAGGCGAAAGCGCGCCGGGTCCCCGTCTGCCGCCGCGGCCTCGATCGCCGGCCCACCGGGGTAACCCAGCTCCAGCAGGCGGGCCACCTTGTCGAAGGCTTCGCCGGCCGCATCGTCGCGACTGCGGGCCAGGCGCGTGTAGCGGCCGGGGCCATCGACGCGGATCATCTCAGTGTGGCCGCCGCTCACCAGCAACACGAGATAAGGCCCCGGCGGCAGGGGGTCACCCAGCTGTACGGAGCAGAGATGACCTTCAAGGTGGTGAACCCCGAGGAAGGGCTTGCCATGCAGCCGCGCCAGGGTGCGGCCGGTGACCGAACCCACCAGCAGCGCCCCCACCAGGCCCGGGGCCACGGTGGCGGCGATCGCATCCAGATCGGCCAGGGCAACACCGCTGTCGGCCAGCACCCGCTCGATCAACCCCGGCAGGGCCTCCACATGCCGCCGCGAGGCGATCTCCGGCACCACCCCCCCCCAGCGGGCGTGCTCCTCAACCTGTGAGGCCACGGCACTCGCCAGCACCCGCTGATCCCGCACCACCGCTGCCGCCGACTCGTCACAACTTGTTTCGAGGGCCAGCAGTGTCGGCATCAGCTCTGAAGGGCTCCCCTACTGTCCGCAAGTGACATCCTGCCGTGCAGCGGCTGCTTAGTGCAGCTGGGCAGCGGCAAAGCACAACCCAGCACGCCATCCAGCTCAGGACCCGATGCGCCGCCTTTTCGCCGTTCTGATTTCCGCCCTGCTGCTCTTCGGCTTCGCCCCTGTGGCCAAGGCCGACGTGGCTGGCCTGACCCCCTGCTCCGAGAGCGCCCGCTTCCAGCAGCGCGCCTCCGCTGCTGCCACGCCGCAGGCCAAGGCGCGCTTCGAGATGTACAGCCAGGCCGTGTGCGGCACTGATGGGCTGCCCCACCTGATCGTGGACGGCCGCCTCAGCCACGCCGGCGACTTCATCATCCCGGGCATCGCCTTCCTCTACATCGCCGGCTGCATTGGCTGGGCCGGGCGCAGCTACCTGATCGCCATCCGCGGCGATAAGGACGCCACCATGAAGGAGATCCAGATCGATCTGCCTCTCGCCTTCAAGAGCACCCTGGGCGCCGCCACCTGGCCGATTGCAGCCTTCGCCGAACTCACCGGCGGCAAGCTCACTGAGGCGGACAGCAAGGTGACCGTTTCACCCCGCTGATCACCGTCTCCCCAGTCCTCATTACCAGGGTTTCCTCCGATGCAGAAGTTCCTCACTACCGCTCCGGTCTTTGCCGCGATCTGGTTCACGATCACCGCCGGCATCCTGATCGAGTTCAACCGCTTCTATCCCGATCTGCTCTTCCACCCGATGTGAGCTGAGCAGCTCATTGCATCTGCGGTCCCTCCGGGGGCCGTTTTTTATTGGAGCGGCTTAGGTCAGTCCCATCAACTGCTCCAGCTCTGCAAGCGCTACCTGCAGATCAGCGTTGACCAGAACCGCATCAAATTCGGATTCCGCCGCCAGCTCAACACGGGCACGCTCAAGCCGGCGGCTGATGGCCTCCTCGCTGTCGGTGCCACGGCCGCGGATGCGGCGCTCCAGCTCCTCGAACGAAGGGGGCTTCAGGAAGATCTGAAAGCCGCTGGGAAAACTGCGGCGCACCTGGCGGGCCCCCTCCAGCTCGATCTCCAACAGCACCGGGCGACCGGCAGCCAACTGCTGCTCCACGGGCTGACGGGGGGTGCCATAGCCATTGCCGGCGAACTCGGCCCACTCGAGCAATCCTCCGGCGGCCACGTCAGCGTCAAACTGAGACCGACTGCGGAAGAAGTAGTGCTGGCCATCCAGCTCACCGCTGCGGGGAGCGCGGGTGGTGGCCGAGATCGAGAGCCAGATCTGCGGATGACGCTGCAGCAGGGCCGCCACGAGGGTGCCCTTGCCGACACCGCTCGGACCGGTGATCAGGAACAGCCTGCCGGCGGAGGAGCCCTCCACTGCCATCACGGGAGCGAGCACGGCCCTGCAGAGTAGGAGCGCCGCCGCAGCCGATCCCGCCGCCATGGCTCCGCTGCCCCTCCAGGCGATGGACTTCACCAGCCTGAAGGCGGTGCTCTGGGAGCTGCGGCCGCAGCTGCTGCCCAGCCGCTTCGAGAAGGCACGCCAGGCTGATGCCCACACCCTGCAGCTGGGATTCCGCAGCCTGGAGGGCCGCACCTGGCTCGAGCTGAGCTGGCTGGCTGAGGCGCCGCGGCTGCTGGCGATCGAGCCACCCCCCCGCGGAGGTGAGGGCAGCACCCTGGCCCAGCAGCTGCAGCACGGCCTCAGCGGCCTGGCCCTGGTGGGGTTGGAGCAACCGGGCTGGGAGCGGGTTGTGGAGCTGCAATTCGCCCAACGCCCCGGTGAGGCGATTCAGCGCAGCCTGGTGGTGGAGCTGATGGGCCGCCGCAGCAATCTGTTCCTGCTCGATGCAGACCGCCGTGTGGTGGCGGCCGCCCGCCAGGTACGCGATCAGCAGTCGCGCCTGCGGCCGATCGGCACCGGCGATCGCTACAGCCCACCACCGCCGCTGGCGGGCAGCCCGCCCTGCCGCGACGAATCCTTCGCCCACTGGCGCCACCAGCTCAGCCTGCTGCCTCTTCCGCTGGGACGCGCCCTGGCCAGCGCCTATCAGGGCATCAGCCCAGCCCTGGCGCTGCAGCTGGCGGGACAGGAACGCCATGCCGCCGAGGAGCTGCTGGCCTCACCGGTGAACGCGCTGAACAAGGCCGACTGGCAGCAGCTCTGGCAGCGCTGGCAGGCCTGGCTGACGGCCCTCAACGACGAACAGTTCCGCTTCCGCAGCGGCGGCGCCAGCGCCTACAGCTGCTGGGATCCCGAGGCGGCAGCCCCCACCGCCCCCCTGGTGATCAACCGCGCCCTGGCGGCCCATCACGGGGCGGTGCTGCTGGCGCGCAGCCTGCAGCGGCGCTGCAGCAACCTGGAGCAGCGGCTGCGCCAGGCCCTGGAGCGCGAACACGGCCAGCGGCTGGAGCAGCAGCAGCGGCTCGATCAAGTGGAGAGCAGCGACCAGCTGCAGCAACAGGCCGATGCCCTGCTTTGTCTGGCCAATCCCAGCCGCGAGCAGGTGGCCGAGGCCCAGGCCCTGTATCAGAGGGCCCGCAAGTTGCGCCGTTCCGTGCAGGCGATCACGCCGCGCCTGGCCCTGCACGACAGCCGCATCGAGCAGCTGGAGGCCAGCCTCACCTATCTGGAGCAGTGGGGCGAGGGCTCAGCCTCTGAGCCGGAGCGGCTCCTGCAGCTTCAGGCTCTGGAGCAGGAGAGCGAGGCCCTGCTGGCGGGCCGCCGGCAGCGCCGCCGCGGCAGCGAGGGATCAGTCTCCGGCGATGCACCTGTCCCCCTGGAGATCACCAGCCCCGATGGCCTGCGGCTGCAGGTGGGACGCAACCATCGCCAGAACGAGTGGATCAGCCTGCGTCAGGCCCGCCGCGGCGACCTGTGGTTCCACGCCCAGGAATGCCCGGGCAGCCATGTGGTGCTGAAAAGCTCCGAAGGCAGCGCCAGCGACCGCGACCTGCAGGCCGCCGCCGACCTGGCCGCCCATTTCAGCCGGGCCCGCGGCAACGGCCGCGTGCCGGTGCTGATGGTGCCCAGCGAAACCCTGCAGCGCATCCCCGGCGCCGGCCCGGGCACAGTGCGTCATCGCGGCGGCGAGGTGCTCTGGGCGGAACCGTCCCGCGCCCAGCACCTGTTGACACCCCCAGTGCATAGCCTCGGGCAGGACTCACAGCCATGAGCGAGCACGACACCCCGCCGACGGCGGAACCCGCCCTGACACCGCCCCCGCCGATCCGGGTGCCTCGCACCACCGCCGAGAGCCCAGTCGAATCCTCAGGCATCGAATCCGCAGGCACCGAATTCCCGGGCGAGGTGGAGATGACCCTGGTGGGCCATCTCGAGGAACTGCGGGCCCGCATCCTGCGCAGCCTGCTGGCGGTGGTGATCGGTGCGGCCGGCTGCCTGCTGCTGGTGAAGCCCCTGGTGCGGCTGCTGGAGGTGCCCGCCCACGGCATCCGCTTTCTGCAGCTGGCACCAGGGGAGTTCCTGTTCGTGTCGCTCAAGGTGGCGGGCTACGCCGGTCTCAGCCTGGCCCTGCCCTACGTGCTCTACGAAGGCCTGGCCTTCGTGCTGCCTGGCCTGACGCGGCGTGAGCGGCGGCTGGTGGCGCCCGCGGTGGCCGGTTCGGCGGTGCTGTTCCTGGCGGGGCTGGCCTTCGCCTGGTGGGCGCTGGTGCCGGCAGCCCTGAATTTTCTGGTGAGCTACGGAGCTGATGTGGTCGAACCGCTCTGGTCGATCGAGCGGTATCTGGACTTCGTGCTGCTGCTGATGGTGGCCACCGCCCTGGCCTTCCAGCTGCCGGTGCTGCAGCTGCTGCTGGCGACGCTTGGCCTGGTGCAGGCCAAGACAATGCTCAGCGCCTGGCGATTCGTTGTGGTGGCGGCCGCCCTGGCAGGAGCGGTGCTCACCCCCTCCACCGACCCGATCACGATGCTGCTGCTCACCGGCGCGATCACGGCCCTGTATCTGGTGGGCGTCGGCCTGGCGACCCTGGCTGGGCGGCCGGCAACCGGGACCTGAGCGGCCCTGAGCCCAGCGGCTCAGAGCAGGAACTCGCTGGCGCGTCCGGCGGGCAGCTCCAGCGGCAGGCTCATGGCGCGGCCGAGACGGGGCTTGTCGGGGGTGGTGCTGAGCCAGCGGCGCACCTGGTCCGCCACACCAAGCCCGTTGAGCGTCGCCACCAGCTCCTCGAGCCTGCTGGCATAGGTGGCCGCATCGAGCGGGAACGACTGCTGCTCGAGGTGGCCCCACATCACCTGCAGGTAGAGCCGTCCGCGGCGGCTGATCAGCTGAAGGTCGTAGGAGGCCTGCCAGCGCTGTCGCAGGATCCGCAGCACCTCGTCTGAGGCCAGGGGAGCATCGGGCGGCTCAGTCACATGCGAAGCCGATCGGGCGAACGCGCAACAGCATGTTGCAGCCTGCCCGCCCGGGGCTGACATCGCCAACAGGCGTGGCAGGGGCAAGGTTCATAATGGGCGCCACGTTGCTGTGGCCACAACGCCGCCCCGTATGACCCAGATTCCAGCGAGCGCCAGCGGTGATGTGCCCGGAATGGGTCGTCGGCAGTTCATGAACCTGCTGACCTTCGGCTCCGTCACCGGTGTGGCCCTGGGGGCCCTCTACCCGGTGGTGAACTACTTCATCCCCCCTCGGGCCGCCGGCGGCGGTGGCGGCACCACCGCCAAGGACGAGCTGGGCAATGCCGTCACCGCCAGCGGCTGGCTCTCGACCCACAAGGAGGGTGACCGCAGCCTGGTGCAGGGCCTCAAGGGCGATCCCACCTATCTGATCGTTGAGGGCAGCGACGCCATCGGCAGCTACGGCATCAACGCCATCTGCACCCACCTGGGCTGCGTGGTGCCCTGGAACGAAGGCGCCAACAAGTTCATGTGCCCCTGCCACGGCTCCCAGTACGACGCCACGGGCAAGGTGGTGCGCGGCCCCGCACCTCTCTCCCTGGCCCTGGCCCACGTCTCCGTGGACAGCGACAACGTGTTCCTCAGCCAGTGGACCGAAACCGATTTCCGCACCGGCGAGAAGCCCTGGTGGGGCTGATCTCCTTCCCGACCGCTCCCCTCCACTCGCCCCAACGCCCCATGCGTCGCCCCTTCTCCCTGCTGCTGAGCTCGCTGCTGGCCCTCGGCGCCCTGCTGTTCGCTCCCCAGGCCAGCTGGGCCTATCCCTTCTGGGCCCAGCAGAATTACGACTACCCGCGCGAAGCCACCGGCAAGCTGGCCTGCGCCAACTGCCACTTGGCCAAGAAAGCCACCCACGTGGAAGTGCCCCAGGCCGTCTTCCCTGATGAGGTGTTCAAGGTTGAGGTGGAGATCCCCTACGACACCAACGTGAAGCAGGTGGCCGGCGACGGCAGCGCCACCGGCCTGAACGTTGGCGCGATCGTGATGCTTCCCGATGGCTTCAAGCTGGCCCCGGCCGATCGCATCAGCGACGAGCTCAAGGAGGAAACCGGTGGCGTCTACGTCACCACCTGGAACGACGACAACCCGAACATCCTGCTGGTTGGTCCCCTGCCCGGTGATGACCACCAGAAGATCGTCTTCCCGATCCTCTCCCCCGATCCCGCCAGCGACAGCAGCATCCACTTCGGCAAGTACCAGCTGCACGTGGGCGGCAACCGCGGCCGCGGTCAGGTGTATCCGACCGGTGAGAAGAGCAACAACGGTGTCTTCAACGCCTCCGTGGCCGGCACTGTGGATGCGATCAACCCCGGCGACAACGGATCGTCGGTGGTGGTGATCAAGACCGCTGACGGCAGCAGCGTCAACGAGACCATCCCGGCTGGACCCACCGTGACCGCGCAGGTCGGTGATGCGGTGGCTGCCGGCGCCCCCCTGACCAACGACCCCAACGTCGGTGGTTTCGGTCAGCTCGATGCTGAGGTGGTTCTGCAGAACCCTGTCCGTATCTACGGCCTGCTCGCCTTCTTCGCCGCCGTTGCCTTGGCCCAGATCATGCTGGTGCTGAAGAAGAAGCAGTTCGAAAAAGTTCAGGCTGCCGAAGGCATCTGATGCCACTCGCGTTGTTCACCTCACCCGGGCCCTTGCTGTTTCAGCTGGGGCCTTTTTCGCTGCGTTGGTATGGCCTGCTGATCGCCGTTGCCGTGCTGCTGGGCCTGCTCCTGGCGACACGTCTGGGTCGACAGCGGGGCATCGAACCGGCCCTGATCGCCGACCTCCTGCCGATCCTGGTGTTGGCGGCCGTCGTCGGCGCACGCCTCTACTACGTGATCTTTGAGTGGCGGCAGTACCAGCTCAACTGGCTGGATGCGCTGGCGGTGTGGCGAGGCGGAATCGCCATCCACGGCGCCCTGATCGGCGGCACGATCGCGGTGATCCTCTACAGCCGATGGCGCCGAATCGCCTTCTGGAATCTGCTCGATGTGTTGGTGCCATCGGTGGCCCTGGGCCAGGCGATCGGCCGCTGGGGCAACTTCTTCAACTCCGAGGCGTTCGGACTGCCCACCGACCTGCCCTGGAAGCTGACCATCCCCTTCGCTAACAGGCCGGTGGAATTCCTCGACCAGACCACCTTCCATCCCACCTTCCTTTACGAATCCCTTTGGAATCTGGGCGTGGTGGCCCTATTGCTGCTGCTGTTCCGGCGTGCCAGCCAGGGGAAGCTCCAGCTGCCGGCGGGTGCCCTGAGCTGCTTGTATCTGCTGAGCTACAGCATCGGCCGGCTCTGGATCGAGGGCCTGCGCATCGATCCGCTGTGCCTGGCGGGTACGCCACCCTTCTGTGAGGGTGGCCTGCGGATGGCCCAGCTGGTCAGCCTGGTTCTGATCGGTGTCGGCGGTCTTGGGCTGTACTGGCTCTACGGACGCCGTCTCCCCTTGCCAGATCCCAGCGGAGTTCAAGCGTGAGCACGGGCAAGGTCTCGATCGTCGGCGCCGGCCCCGGGGCTGTCGATCTGCTCACCGTTCGAGCTCTGCGAACGATCGAGCAGGCGGAGGTGCTGATCTGGACGGATTCGCTGGTGAATCCCCAGCTGGCGGCCCTGGCACGGGCTAGCTGCGAGCGCATCCGCACCAGCACCCTCACCCTCGAGGAGCTGATGGCCCTGATGCTCGATCGCGCCCTGGCTGGCAAGCGGGTCGTGCGCCTGCATGACGGCGACACCTGCCTCTACAGCGCGCTGAACGAGCAGCTCTGCCGTCTGATCGATGCCGACCTGGAGGTGGAGGTGGTGCCAGGTCTGAGCGCCTACCAGGCCACGGCCGCGGCCCTCCGGGCTGAGCTCACCATCCCCGGCCTTGTGCAGACGATCGTGCTCAGCCGGGCCGGCGGTCGCACCGGCGTTCCCGATGCCGAGTCCCTCGAGCGGCTGGCCTCCCTGCAGGCGTCCCTCTGCCTCTATCTCAGTGCCCGTCACGTGGCCGAGGTGCAGGCGGAACTCCTGCAGCACTACCCCGCCGACACGCCGGTGGCCATCGGCTATCGCGTCAGCTGGCCCGACCAGTGGCTGGCCGTGGTGCCCCTGGCTGAGATCGCCCGCGTCAGCGAAGAGCGCCAACTGATCCGAACCACCCTCTATGTGGTGAGTCCAGCCCTGGCCGCCCCCGGCGAGGCACGCTCAAAGCTCTACTCCGCCAGCCACAACCACCTGTTCCGACGGGGAGCCGGGCAGGTGATGGCTTAAAGTCCGTAGGCGCGGGCAACCGACGCAATCGGGCGATTAGCACAGCGGTAGCGCACTTCCTTCACACGGAAGGGGTCACTGGTTCGAATCCAGTATCGCCCATCTGACTTCATTCCAAAGCCTCAATCAACGCTGGAATCAACGGCGCCTGATTGTCTTTTGGCTCCGATCAGCGCCGCGCGATCGACGTCCAGCCGGATTGCCAGCGCACGCGTCGACGGCGGAGGTGCAGAAATGGGGTTGGTCGCGACCTGTTGGACTTTCAGGCCGATCCGGTCACAATGCCGCCAAACGCGGGATTGACTGAACGACGTGAGCGCCTCTGATGCCTCGATGGACAGCGACACGCAACCGTCATCCGAGCCGAAGCAGGCCACCGTGATGGAGAAGCTCGGTTCGGCCCTCAGAGACGCGCGCCAAAGCCGCGGGCTGGAACGGGCAGCCCTCGCCAGCAAGCTGCACATGGGCGAAGAACAGCTGACAGCCCTTGAGGAGGCTGATCTGGCTCGCCTGCCGGAACCTGTCTTCATCATTGCCCAGTCCCGACGGGTCGCCGCGGCCCTCGGGCTGGACATCGACCCCTTGCTGGCGCCGCTCAAGCAAGCCAGTGCGGGACAACCCCGCGCTGCCGGCACTGCCGCTCGATCAAGCAGCGGATCCGTGGCCTTGCCCTTGCCTGGCCCGCGGAACACTCCCGACGGCCTCCACGCCGGGCGTCTGCTCGGGGGGGCGGCCCTGGCTGCCGGCCTTGTTGCAGCCGCGTTGTGGGCCTGGCCCCAGCTGCAGCGCCAGCTGAACGGCCCGCTGAATAACCGGCCGCCCGCGAGCCCAACCGCTGCCGCCTCCGCTCCATCGAGAGCACCGGTGGGCAGCAAGCCCGGCGCTGCGGCTCCGGCCGGTGTGCTGGTGCTGCGCAGCAGCCAGCCCAGCTGGCTTGAGGTGCACGACAGCAGCCAGAAGGTGTTGTTCAAGGGCACCGTCCAGGGTGAGCGGAGCTTCCCGGTCGGCCAGGGGCTGAAGGTTCTGGCCGGCCGACCCGATCTGGTGCTGGTGAGTCTGGGGGGATCAAGCCCCCGGCCGCTGGGGCGGATCGATCAGATCCGCTGGCAGTCCTTCCCGGAAGAGGCCACCAAGCCCCAGCCAGGCGTTAGGTCAGCAACGCCAGCGGCTCCGGCTCCAGAACCTTGAGCCGCACGCCCATGGATTCCTCCACTGCCGCTTCACAGGCCTGAAGGCTCCAGCGCTCCAGGCTGAGATCCAGATCCTGAGCCATCGGCTCCAGGCGGATCGCGCAGAGGTTCTCCGGCTCACGGCGCACCTGAATGCCAGCCACCGTGGGCTGGGGACGGCGATCGAGGGCGACGGCGAGTCGCAGCAATAGGGCCATGGACGCCACGGTGCGCCGTTGGTCACGGCCGTCGATCAACTGCCAGGCCTCATGGCGCTTCTTGGGCAAGGAGCGACGGTGATAGCGCGCAATCGCCGCCACCATCAGGTGCTCGCTGTCGGAGTAGCCGAGCAGATCACCGTGGCGGATCAAATACCAGCTGTGTTTGTGATAAGCACCGATGTTGATGTGCTGGCCGCAGCTGTGCAGCATCGCGGCCGCCCAGAGCAGCTGGCGGCCGCTGCCGTCGTCGTTATGGAGCAGTCCCTGCGTCTGGCCGTAGAGGCTGAGGGCGTAGCCGGCCACTCGTTCCGCCCGCGCCTGGTCGACCCCATAGCGCTGCACCTGATGCAGCACCGTGCGCTGACGGATGCTGCTCTGGAACGCAAAGCGATCAACGATCAGATCGTTGCGCAGCATCCAGTCGACGATCAATCCCTCGCGCAAGGCCCGCTCACTGACCACCAGCTCGCGGGCCCCGAGCATGCCCATCGCCGTCTGCAGGATCAGGGCACCGGGCACGATGATCTCCGCGCGGCGCTCGTTCAGTCCGGGAATCGCGCGGCGCTGCTCAGGCGTCAGCGTCAGCAGCCTGTTCACCAGCTGATCGAGCCGCTGCCGTGACACGCGGTACCCCTGCATCCGCAGCGGCGGCCGTGGATCCTCAGCGGCGGCCATGGCCGCGATCGCCATCGCCGTACCACTTGTAGCCACCAGCACGGGCTGCTCTCCCGCCTCCACCCGCTGGCGCACCTTCAGGACCGCCGGCTCGAGTGCACCCTGAATGAAGGCCCGCAGGAACTCCACCCGCCGGGGAGGCAGCGGATCCTCGCGGATGAGATCCCGTTGCAGGCGCACGGCCCCGACGCGGGTGCTGGTTAAAGCGCGGGCGTCACGGCCATCGGCCAGCACCAGCTCGGTGGAGCCGCCGCCGATATCGAGAATCACGTGGGGCTGATCGCCGAAGGCCATGCCCGAGAGCACACCCAGATAGATCAGGCGGGCCTCCTCGGGGCCGCTCACCAGATCCACCTCCAG
>Ga0214917_10005727_pt1 | contig 13160 bp, 13 predicted proteins | sample LL_1208_BB_MetaG_FD_177983 | JGI IMG/M metagenome (GOLD analysis project Ga0214917, IMG submission 177983) | Freshwater microbial communities from Lake Lanier, Atlanta, Georgia, United States - LL_1208_BB | ecosystem: Environmental > Aquatic > Freshwater > Lake | place: USA: Georgia | collected... | reverse complement strand
GTGGTCGGGGGCGGGTTGCCTTGTGCGGCGTATGGTGGACGAGCCGATTTGATGTTGCAAGTGGCGCCTTGTGGTCCGGTGTATCAGGCCGGGACGTTGTCGGGGAATCCCTTGGCGATGGCTTCTGGTATCGCGACGTTAACCCTATTAAGAGATGGTATTAAGTTTCAAGCGGCTGTTTCTCATACGGAATCGTTAGTTGAAGGCCTGAATGAATTGATTCAGCGGTACCAAATTCCGGCGACAGTGGCCTCCTGCGGGACGATGTGGACGTTGTTTTTTTCCTTCAAACCAGTTCGGAATTTGTCGGATGCAATGGCGTCGGATCGGGATCGCTTTGCACGTTACTATCGGACGATGTTGGCCAATAATGTGTATTTGGCGCCGTCGCAATTTGAAGCCAATTTTGTTTCGTCATGTCACGGGGATACCGAATTGGCCATAGTCTTGTCGGCATTTGAGCGAGGTTTGAACTCTTGAAAAGTCGGGAACTGGGTACTTAAGTTTCATTTAAATTGGCTCTATATAAGTTTGGCTTTAGCCTGCCGGTTTCAAATTGGCTCATGCTCATTTATAATGGGCAAATCCTGAAGGGAGTTTTACGTTATGTCTGACCGTCGGTTTCGATATGCTGCGTTTGCCTTTGTTACCATTTTGAATGGAGTCACCTTGTTTGCTGCACCGCCAGCGCCGACTTCGGTACCATCGAGAGTTGCTGCGCCGTCCCCACTTCGTCAGCAGAGCGCGCAAGCGACAATTAATGTTCCGGTTGCACTGACCGATGACGAGATCTTTCAGGTCGAACAAAAATATAAAGATGCAATGGCAGCCAAAAAATTTGACGAGGCCTTGGGGTTGTTGCGTAAGCTTCCGGAAACGTCGATGTCTAGACCCCGTCGTGCCGAACGGCAAATGTTGACAACCTTTGAGGTGGTAGAGCAGCGGATCGCGAGTTCTTCGTCGATGTTTGCGAAGGACGATGAATTGGACGATGCCACTAAAAAAATGGTTCAAAAGTTATATAAAGAGGCCCAGAATGCATTGCTTACCAACCAGAATGATTTGGCCAAAGATATTTTGATCCACGTCTTGTTTCTACATCGGCAGAATTTGCGGGCCAAGATTTTGTTGGAAGAAGCATTGGACTTGAAGTCTGGGTCTTACAAAATTGAGAATATGGAAGCGAAGTATTGGAATAAATCGTCCATTAATTTCTATGGAGGGAATTATCAGGCTGCGGTTGATGTTCTTCAGGCGTTATCCTTTTTTGATAAGGACAATCCGACGGTTTATGAACGCATGGGGTCTGCTTATTACATGATGGGGGAAAAAGAAAAAGCGATTAGTGCGTGGAACACGGTCATGTTTTTGGATCCTTCCGATAAAGAATTAGAGGAAGTCATCAAGAAGACTCAAGAACTTATCGCGGATGAGAAGGAACAGGCAAAAAAAGAAAAAGCCCGTCCACGCAATGCCCAGAATGTAAATATTGCTGAGACTCAGCTGATGGGAAAGTTTCCAAAGCAGGATCAGGCATATGAGTATGCGAATACGTTGCGTAAGCAAGGTGTCGATGCGGTCGTGACGGAAGAAGACGACGGCAAGTGGGCTGTGCGTGTGCCAAAAAAAGGCGGTAAATAGGAAAGGTTGAGTGGGTTATGATGCGTAATTTTGCGTTCCGAATTTGGGGTGTTCTTCTTGCAATATTGGTCTTGGGCGTTCCTGCGTTTGCAAATCCTGATGAAGTTGCCATTGAAGAGCAAATTGCGACGCGTCTTCAGCGGTCATTGGATGCTATTTATGGGCCAAATAATTTTGTCGTTCGGGTGACGGTCGCGTTGACGGTTCCGAGTTACCAAGTCAAATACACCGCTCAGTCAAAAGCGGCTGTTGCTACCGATCAAAAGGCGCAGGCTAAAGTTAATATCATGCCCGGATACCCGGTAATTCGCAATTTGGGACCGGAAAATATGAAGCAATTGCCCTTTGATTCGGTAACCACTTATTCTCGCCCTACGATTCAGTCACTTGGTATCCATTTGGTCGTGAATAAGTCCTTTCCAAAAGGGCAGGTTGGGCGTGCGCAAGCGGTTGTGAAGGAGTTAGTCGATTTCAAAGATGGGCGTGACAAAATTGAGGTTTCATATAAGCCATTTATTGAACAAGCGGCGGCGGTCCAAAAAATTGAGATTGCGAATCAGTCCGATAAGTTGTTTTCATTTCAAAATATTTTCTACATGGCCTTTGCCGTTATTGCATTGCTTTTTATGGTTGTTTACATCATTTTTTCGAGCCGAACTGCCAAGAGTTTGAAAGGATTGACTGCCGTTGCAGCGTCAGTCGGTGGCAGTACGGGTGGCGGCGGCGGTGCCGCTCCGTCGGTGAGTGTTAATCCGTCATTTGAGCTTCCAAAAGGGGGCTCTGGTGGTGGCGATATCAAGATTTCAAATGCGCCCCCAGTTAAAAAGTATTTTGACTTTGTTTCGGATGATACGATTGATAAATTGATTTACTTGCTTAAGAAAGAAAATGTGGGTCCTGATAACCTGAGCCTGGTTGTTAGTTTTTTGCGCCCTGATTTGGCTGCACAACTATTGGGACAATTTGATGCGAAAACGCAAGCTGCAATTTCGATGGCGATCATTGACCAAAAGATGGTTAATCGTGCCATGTTGGATAAGCTGGAAGCTCAGATTAAAGGGGCGATCGAATGTTTGACGGGCGGTGAGTCGTCGTTTAAATCAATTTTTGCACATGTGTCCACCGCGACAAAACGCCAATTGTTGTCGACACTTGAAAAATCGTCTCCCGAGGCATTTCGCCGAGTTCGGAATAATCTCGTGTTGTTTGATGATTTGGCGATTCTTGAAGATGAAGAAATTAAAGGCTTGTTATCAGAGGTTCGCGCGGAATTATTTGCGGTTGCGTTGGCATCTGCAGACCCAAGCTTGTATGATCGATTTGATCGCAATATGACCAAAAATGCAAAAGAGGTTATTTCTCAGTTTTTGGAGATCAAAGGGTCGTCTATTGGTGCCGAGGAAGTTGAACGTGCCCAACAGTCGATTTTGGAAGTGGCATTGCGGTTAGAGCGTGATGGTAGGATTAATATTTCAGGAAAATTAAAAAAATAGGCGAAAGACTCTAACGAGGAGAAAAAAATGCCCACTGGTTTATATGTCGGTCTTATTATTGTTGTTATTGTTCTTGTTGAGCTTATCGGCCACGATGCCAATGCGAAGTTGTTTTTGAGTAGAGAGGCATCTATTGCGGTTATCGGTGGGTTGATTAGTGCGGCATTAATTAATTTTCCAAAAAGTCAGATCGCAAAAATTGGGACTTGGACTAAGTTGATTTTTAAGTCTAAGAAGAAAGATCTTTTGGAAGAAATTGTGTTGCTATTGCAATTGTCACGTAAGTTGAGTCGTGAAGGGCGTCCTGCATTGGAGCCTGAAATTGAAAAGATCCAAGATGGCTTTTTAAAAGCGGCCATGACATTAGTTATGAATCGTGTGGATCCCCATGAAATTAAGATGTTGTTAAAAGAAATGATTGAGCAAAGCCAGGGTCGCCATGAGCAAGGGATTCACTTTTTTGAGCAGATGGCGAAATATGGTCCAGGACTGGCACTGATCGGAACCTTGTCAGGGTTGGTTAAACTGCTGGCTAACGTGTCTGATCCTAAGACCATCGGTCCAAACATGGCGTTGGCGTTGGTGTGTACCTTTTACGGGGTTGCGTTGTCTAACCTTGTGTTTCTGCCCTTCTCGGGTCGCTTGAAGGTATCCAGTCACGAAGAAGCGGTCCATAAAGAGCAGTTGGTAGAAGCGGTTGTTGCCATGGCCTCTGACGAATTACCTATCGTTGTTCAAGAAAAGTTGTATATGTTGTTAACGTCTAAGGATCGGGCGTTGGTTGCAAAGCGGCTTGAGGCGTAACAATGGGCAAAAAATTTCAAACGGAAGTTGAAAATTTTTATGTTTCATTTTCGGACTTACTGTCCCTTCTGTTGATCTTTTTTGTTTATTTGTTTTCGATGTCGACCATTGATCCTGTGAAATATACTGAATCGTCAGAGTCAATTAGTGAGCAGTTTTCTTCTAAAGACAAGCCCGCCTCGTCTGGTGCATTTGGAAAAACAGATCCGTCGGATTCTGCGGAACAAAGTCCGGAGTCGCGTACAGCAGAAGGTATCTTAGTTGGAAAGTTAAATGCGTATATTTCGAAAGAAAAATTAGAGGATCAAGCTAAGGTGAAGGTTGATTCAAAGGCGGTGAAGGTCGTGTTATCCGCCCCTATTTTATTTGAGTCAGGTAGTGCCCATTTATCTGAAGAGGGGTATCAGTTGTTAAGGAAATTTGGCCCTGTCTTTAAAGAGGTCACCAATCCAGTTGTTATTGAAGGGCATACTGATGATGTTCCGATTCATAATGCTGATTTTGATAGTAATTGGGAATTGTCATTCCAACGCACGTTGTCCGTAATGAAATTTTTTGTTGGTCAGTTTAAATTCACACCTAATCAATTATCCGGTACCGGCTATGGTGAGTATCGTCCCTTGGTTCCTAATAGTTCGGATGCCAATCGTGCGCGGAACCGACGTATCGAAATTAGTATTATGCGGGACTATGAAACATCCGCAAAGCCGGCTGAGACTGTTGCGTCATCTGCTGACTCCACAACGACCAAACATTAAATTAACTTAGCTTGTTTTAGGCCTGGCCTGGGCCTGGAATTAGGTAAATATTCCTGAATTTAGAAATTCTTCGTTTGATTTAGTATGACGTAGGATTTTAATTAATTCTTCGATTGCACTTTCCGAATCAATGTTTTTACGGAGTAGATATGTCTTTTTTAGTATCTCTTCTGGAATTAGTAGCTCTTCTTTACGGGTTCCGGAGTTGATAATATCGATTGCCGGAAAAATGCGTCGATTGGCAAGTTTTCGGTCTAAGTGCAGCTCCATGTTACCCGTTCCTTTGAATTCTTCGTAGATAATGTCATCCATACGTGAGCCAGTATCTACAAGGGCTGTCGCGATAATGGTTAAGCTTCCTTCTTGCTCGATCTTTCGTGCACCCCCGAAGAATCGTTTGGGTTTATGTAAGGAACTGGGGTCTAGCCCACCCGACAAAGTTCGCCCTGATGGGGGCACTACTAAGTTATAAGCGCGCGCAAGCCGTGTGATACTATCGAGCAGAATTACCACATCTTTACCACATTCGACTAGGCGTTTTGCGCTGTCTAAGACTAATTCTGATATTCGCACATGCTGATCTGGGGGTTCATCAAATGTTGAATAGATGACCTCGCCATGAACCGACCGTTCCATATCGGTTACTTCTTCGGGACGTTCATCGATTAAAAGTACTTTGATGATAACTTCGGGGTGGTTTTTAGCGATACTATTGGCAATTTCTTTTAAAATGCTGGTTTTTCCTGCTTTGGGTGGGGAGACGATTAACGCACGTTGTCCCTTTCCGATCGGCACCAACATATCCATAATTCGGCCCCCCAAATTGGTAACATCTGTTTCGAGCTTTAGTTGCTCGTATGGGTAGACCGGGACTAAATTTGAAAATAAAGTGCGTTCTTTTATTTTTTCGGGATCTTCACCGTTAATTGCCTCAACTCTCAGGAGAGAAAAATAGCGCTCACCTTCCTTAGGCGGGCGAACTTGGCCTGAAATTGTGTCCCCCGATGTTAAGCCGAATCTCCGAATTTGAGTTTGTGATACGTAGATATCTTCCGAACTTGGAAGATAGTTGTTGGTTCGCAAGAATCCGTAGCCATCTGGCAATATTTCAAGGACTCCACGGGCAAAAATTAGTCCGTTGGATTCTGTCTTGGCTTGTAGCATCTTAAAGATTAGGTCGTTTTTTTTGAGTTGTTTATAGTCTGGAATTTGAAGCTTAACTGCGAGTTCGTGAAGGTCTTTTAAGTTGCTTTTCTGAAGCTCTACGATGTCAAGGGTATCATCGTTTTCTAAAATTGCTTTTTTTTCTTCGTCGGTCTTGGTTTTTCGTTTGTCCATTAGGTCACACTACTCCTTGTGACGAATCCACATCAAAGTAGACAGGAGGAGGATTCTGATCTGACTATCTCAAGATTGGGGATTAAATTGTGGGAAAAGGGTTGCGTAGAAGGGCAGACTATACAGGATTACTGTAAGAATCTCAACACATCCTTAGCTGCGTAAGAAATGATGATATCGGCCCCTGCCCGTTTAATGCTGACGAGTGACTCTAAGAATAGATCCCCTTCATTTGCGATACGTTTTTCAGCGGCCAATTTTAGCATGCTGTACTCGCCGGAGACCTGGTAAACAGCAAGCGGTTGACGTATGGTTTCGCGGATTCGAGTCACCATGTCGAGGTAAAACATGCCGGGTTTTACCATGATAATGTCGGCACCTTCCTCGATGTCAGTGAGTGTTTCTAGGATGGCTTCGCGATTTTGGGTGGGGTTGATTTGATGACTTTTTCGGTCCCCCTTGAATTGCTGTGAGGAGCCTGCCGCCTCTCGGAATGGCCCGTACAACGCCGACGCATATTTGGCTGAATAGGCCATGATGCCAATACCGAAATGGCGAGATTCATCGAGCCCTTTTCGGATTGCGCGTACCGCTCCATCCATCATGCCGGAAGGGGCGATGAAGTCAGCGCCGGCATTTGCATACGAGAACGCAATTTTTTTAAGACAATCGAGGGTTGCATCGTTATCGAGGCCTCGGGTAGTCATAATCCCACAATGTCCGTGTGTCGTGTATTCACACAGGCAACAATCTGCCATGACAACCATGTCGGGTAACCGAGACTTCACCGCTTTAATTACGTTTTGCACGCCCCCTTGTGGGTTCCAAGCGGCGGTTCCGTGGGGGTCCTTATGCCTAGGAATTCCAAATAGCAAAATCGACCGAATACCCATTGCATATACAGTTTCAATCTCGGCCATCGCGGATTCAAGGGAATGTTGGACAACCCCCGGCATTGATTTAATCGGAACTGGCTCGGAGATGTCTTCGCGAACAAATAAGGGCAGCATTAGGTCTTTTGGGTTTAGTCTTGTTTCGCACAAAATGTCACGAATGCCTTGGGTTCTACGAAGGGGGTGATAGCGATGAAATGGTATGTTCATATGAATGCCTTTAAGTTGACTGGAGTGAGACAAGTGCCTTGATGATGCCCTCTTGTGTTGAGGGATAGGCCGTGATTACACGACTGGAATAGCTTCGAATGACATCCGCAGTTTGTTGACCCATTGCGATATAGGTAGCGACCAGTGTCTCGGGAGGGTATTGGGAAAAGAAGCTTCGAGCAATTGAGCCGCTCGTCATGACGATGTAATCATACTGATTTGCATGAGCGATCGCAATCTTGATTGTTTCAGGACGATAAAGTGCGACCTGGGTGACAGATGCGCATTGAAGTGACTTGATTAAAGAAGGGTCGGCGGCTTCAGAGGTTGGGTAAAGCACGTGATCGTGAGCAAGGGAGGCTCCCCATTCGTCTCGTATTCCTTTTGCGCTATGTATGCTGGATATTTTGATTTGGTGAGCCGGTATTCCGGCATTGATTAGGCTTTGGTACGTGCTTGGTCCGACGGCGATATAGGATTTGAGCTTTAACAAATCGATGATAGTGTGAATTTTAAACAAGATCGATACTGTTTCGTTACTGGTAATAATCAGGGTGTCAATTGGCCCAAGTATTTCAGGGGTTATCTGTGCGATGCCGGATGGAATGGGGGTGATTGCTATTGCAGGAACTGCGTCGACCTTACCCCCGAGATTCGTTATGCCTTGGGTCATTGATGCGGCGGCGTCCGGATGACGCAAAATCAGGATTTTTTGCCCGTCTAAAGGGGTGCGTGTTTCCATTCATTCCCCCACCGGGTACATTCGGAGATGCATGCGGTGATGTCGCACGAGAAGGATTCTAATTCGGTCTTACTTAGATCTGACGAAGCTCGGAATAGGGTGGTCATAAAAAGGCCATTTGCAATGTGGCTGTGCATGCCAAGAGGGGTTTGACAATCAAATCCAACTGTCTTTAAAAATGCCAATTGTGCGCTAGAAATGACAAATTGGACCGGGTGACTCAACTGACGACAAATGCGGATGGCTTCGGTATCCGCATTTCGGGCTTCCAATGTGATTACCCCTTGGCCCGGTGCTGGAATAAATTGATGGGGTGGCAAGATATGGTGTGGAAGATGGGTCAGATTCAGTCGCATTAGGCTAACATTACTCAAGAGTAATGCATCTAGTCCTTCATTAAGTTTGTTGATTCTTGTCGCTATGTTGCCCCGGATATCTTGGGTCCTGATGTCGGGTCGCATCATCCTCAACAAGGCCTTTCGTCGCATGCTTCCGGTTCCGATAACGGCCCCTTTTGGAAGTGTATCTAATGTGTATCCAGCATGGCTTATTAGGCTGTCGCTTACGGACTCTGCTTTTAAAAATCCGTATAGACCTAATTCGCTATAGATGTTGGTTGTGACGTCTTTAAGGGAGTGCACCGCAATGTCGATTACGTTGTTGATGAGGGCGTTTTCGAGTTCTCTAATGAAAATGCCCTTGCCCCCAATTTGCGAGAGCGAATCGACTTGATTTAGATCCCCTTTAGTTTCGATTCCGACAATTTCTACCGTAATATTGGGGTGGCATGCGGTAATGCGCTGTGTCACTAAAGTGGCTTGTGCCATGGCTAGAGGGGATTTTCGAGTACCAATCCGTATCGTGGATGTCATCGCTGGCAAACGTCTCGTCGATGAAGCCATTCTTCGTATTTGCATTGTTCGTCGTCAAGGATTGCTTGAATTTTAAGGCTTTCTTGTCGTCGTTTGGCGACATTTTTGTCCGCAATTTGTTTGAGTCCATCCACAGAAATGATTTGGCGATTAGCAGTTGCTGTGTCGGGGTCAACATTTCTGGGGACGGTTAAATCGACGATTAATGACGTGTCGGACTGCTCCGAAAATTGCTCGGGTCGAATGAGATAATCAGATGCTGCAGTTGCGACGATTACGATGTCGTAAGTTCCAACTGATTGTGTGAGTTGCTCAAATGGGATCATGGAAATCCCCGACTTTAAGGCGATATCGGATGCCTTTTGAAGGGTGCGATTGCAAATTGTCAGCGAGGGATGTCCGATTGATACCAGCTTTTTCATTGCCCGTTGGCCAATGGTTCCTGCGCCAACAATCAAAATTGAGTGATCAAAGTAATCAAGTTTGAGTTCTCGAATTGCGTCGATTGCGATTGAGCTCACCGAATATGCGCCTCTCGAAATTTCGGTTTCGTGCCGGACGCGTTTTCCGACGCTGATGGCGGTTTGGAACAATTTGTTTGTTGCCGGCCCCGTTGATTTGAGTGTTTGGAAATCCGAGTAGGCTTTTTTAACCTGGGATAGAATTTCGTCTTCTCCAAAAACCATGGACTCGACTCCGGCAGAAACGTTAAACAAATGTTGAATTACATCGCCGTCGGTAAGGGGGTAAATGATTTTTTGAATTGACTCTCGAGGAATGTTGGCGGTGTCGGCGATGAACGCAGTTAACCAGAGGATAGATGCGTCGAGGTCGTCGCTTGAGAAATAGATCTCGAACCGATTACAAGTTGCTAAGATAACCAACTCACTAATTGGCGAATCGATCCGTACCATTTCGCATAACGTGGGCCACATTTCGCTTTTAAGATAAATCAATTCGATGTCCCGTAATTGGGAGCGTTTATAGTCGGTTCCTAAAAATCCAAGCTTTGTCATGTCAACCGATAATTGTATCTGTTGCGAATGCTCTTTTGCAACGCACCTCCTGGATTGCATTTTTAGGGTCATTCTCATACTATGGCTGGGGATTTTTTAACTTAATCACATGATGCAAACCCTAACTCGCGATTTTTTCACGGCCTATCGAGTATTCCATCTTTTTGTTGGAGCGCTTTTTGTATTCTTGTTTGCCAATTCGACTGAAGCTCGGTTTATGCCAGAAGTCGAAGAGATTACGGACCCATCGATCCGAATGGTTGTTCAATCTATGCGGGCGCATCAAACCCAGTGGTACGCGATTTTGGTTCAGACGACCAACGTTGATACCCCCGGGTATGTTGAGCCTGGCGGATACAATTACAAAGATAAAAACGGAAATATTGAGATGATCCCCTTTTATCGGTGGCGTGCTGGGCCAGTTGTTGAAACCGGCAATGCGTTGGATTTTTATTTAGACGCCGGGAGTCGCGGTTTTTTCCAGGTGTTATTGCCAACTGGATTGGGATATACCCGGGATGGACGATTTACCTTAACGATGAATCGGAAATTGGTGATGTTGGCGGGTGGATTCCCCGTTCTTGGAGAACGAGGGGAGATTTATTTGCCACCGGGTAGTGAGATCGCGGTTTCTAAGACGGGGCAGATTTTTGTGGATGGATCGCCGGTAGATCGAATGAAGGTGATCCTTTTTAATAATAAAGGGTTGGCGCAGTTAGAGGCCTTGAATGGTAGTATTTTTTTTCTGAGTGGCGATCCTGAGATTGATCCCGAGGGCGAATACGGGGTTCGACAAGGATTTTTAGAACAAAACAACGTTTTAAAGGCTTTGGTCGGGGACGGCGCGATGGCCGCTCGAGCATATGAGGCGACATCGAAAGCCGGTAAGTCCATCACAAAGGAGATGAATTCTGCAATTCAGCTTGGTAGCCCGTAGGTAATTGTTCGGTAATGTTTGGAAATAGTTGTTTTTGTCGATAGATTGAGAATCTCAGGAGGTAAATAGACATGATTTCACAAATGCATATGGCCAAATCTGCATTGTTTGCGTTTCAGCGTAAGCTGCAGGTAATTGTTAACAACATCTCTAACGCTCAAACGGTAGGGTATAAACGCCGTGGTGTTGAAATGGAAAGTTTGTTTCCATTGGTTCTTGAATCTGTAATAACCGAAGGCGACGATAGCGTTGCGGGTAGTACGAATAGTCGGAAGCGGTATGTTGAGTATGGCCAAGGAGTCAGAATCGCGGATATCCGAAAAGATATGACGCCCGGGAGTATCGAAGTTACCAATCAACCATTGGATTTGGCGATCGATGGGGCTGGTTTTTTTCAGTTTCGGATGAGTGATGGTCAATTGGCATACGGGCGTGCGGGTAACTTGCACGTTGACTCAGAAGGTAACGTTGTTGATCCGAATGGGCATCCGTTGGAACCTTCAATCCGGCTTCCGCGCGAGTTTTCTGAAGTCATTATTAACGAAGAAGGTAAGGTCTTTGTTCAGACCAACGGGGACCCAACTCCAAGGGAAGTAGGGCAAATTTTATTGTCTGTATTCCCTAATGCCGGCGGTTTGAAAGATGTGGGACAAAATTTGTATATGCAAACCACTGCCTCAGGGGAGCCTAGTTTTGAAGTTCCGGGACGACAGTTGGCGGGTGCAATTCGTCAACGAGCACTTGAGTTTTCGAACGTTAACGTTATTGAAGAGATGATGGCGATGGTATTGTGCCAACGGGCATTTGACGTCACGATTAAGTCAATTAACTCTGGTGATGCAATGTTGAAGTCCGGAAGCGATCTAGGAAAATAGGACCACCGTTGGATAGAGTGACGGCAAGCGTAGCGATGGTGGTGGTTTGTGCGACGTCTCTTTTTGGCGTCACGCAGTCAGAAGTGCGGGACCAGTTACGGTCGTCGATATCCGACAAGGTTGCGCGACAGCTGAATCGCTTTTCGGATGTCGACTTGACGATTGATATTCGATTTCCTGATCAATCCGGAACCTTGCTCGCGTCGGCAGTGACCACCAATGTTGTGTTGTCCGACTATGGTAATTATGTGGGGCGATCTGTTATTCCGATTGGGCTAGTGGACGCCAAACGTCGGATTTTTTCGACAGTTAAGGCCGTTGTCGATGTGACTGCTGTGGGGGGATATGTTATTTCGAGCCATGTGATTCAAAAGGGGCATCAGTTGTCGACCTCTGATGTTGTGGTGCATCGCGGTGTCGTCAACGATATATCTCGGCAGGCATTTGGAGATGTTTCCCAGGTTCTGGGTAAAGAGACAGTTGCGACGGTTTCGGATGGGGTCCCGTTAACACAAACAACAATTCGTGAAGTTCCGGACATTCGTCGCGGAGATTCGGTTTGGGTTGATTATCGAAATGGCGCGATTCAGCTCAAAGTTCCCGGTGAAGCATTGTCTGATGGCCGCATTGGTGATCGTTTGCGTATTCGATTAAAATTAGATTCTCATAAAGTTATGGAGGGCAAAATTGTTGATTCAACGACAGTTCGCGTTAGCGCTACTTATTAGTGGGTTATTGATTGGCGTTCCGCTTTACGCGGATTCGTTGTGGGATACGGGTAAAGGTAATCTTTACAGTGCTGAGCGCCGCAAGCCAAAGGTTGGGGACGTTGTGACCATTGTTGTTTCTGAGGCATCGAGTGCGCAACAAGAAGCGACAACCCGTACGTCCAAAGAATCGGGAGTGGGTCTTGATTTGGAGTCTGGCTGGGATCAAGTCGCCAACCTATTGGGAAGTGAAACAATTCGGAAGACCTATTCCGGGAAATTGAAAGGGAATGATGAATTCCGTGGAACCGGCCAAACTGCGCGAAAGAGTACGGTTCGTGCGAAGGTGACGGCAGTGATTACTGAGATATTAGAAAACGGAAATGTTTACGTTGTGGGAGAACATAAGGTAAAAGTGAATCAGGAAATGGAAACGATACGTATTTCAGGTATTATTCGGCCGAGTGATATTAGTGCTGCAAATACCATCGATTCATACCAAATTGCGAAGGCCGAAGTATCGGTTAATGGTTCGGGTGTGATCGGTTCCAAACAGTCTCCGGGAGTGTTGACCAAGATGTTTAATTGGTTGTTCTAAATATTATGAAAAAATTGAGTCGCCGAGTTGGAATTTTGTTGATGATTTTGCTGACACCTATGATCGTGTTGGCCGACGCGTTGCCCGTTCGACTGAAAGATGTCGGAAAGATGTTTGAAGCGCGGGACAATCAACTGTTGGGATATGGTCTTGTCGTCGGATTACGCGGGACCGGGGATACGCGATTGAGCGGATTTACTGAGGCGTCTCTTGGTAATTTGTTGCGTAAAATGGGGATTGCATCCACCGGACAATCCTTCGGGTCTCGGAACGTTG
>Ga0214917_10005726_pt1 | contig 13169 bp, 12 predicted proteins | sample LL_1208_BB_MetaG_FD_177983 | JGI IMG/M metagenome (GOLD analysis project Ga0214917, IMG submission 177983) | Freshwater microbial communities from Lake Lanier, Atlanta, Georgia, United States - LL_1208_BB | ecosystem: Environmental > Aquatic > Freshwater > Lake | place: USA: Georgia | collected... | reverse complement strand
TCCCGCTGCAATCAAGGGTAGCGATGTGGCTTTTCTTACACCAGGAAGTAAAACAAGGGTTGTGGTTTCTTCTCGTCCATTATGTCCTCCGGCTCCTGACTTGTCCACTTTAGTACAACAAATTGAGCTTAGTCGATAATGGCTCTAGTGTTTTATTAATTTTTCCCTTCACAATGACCTCTTTTCTAGTAAGTTTATTCATCATTCTCGCGTCTGTTACCTTCTTGGCTTCGGTGTTGAAGCGTCTGATTGACATACCTGTATTTATTTCTATATGCTTTGATATTACTAAAGCTAAAAAGCAAATTAGAAGATGGAGTTTTATTGGATCTTCTTTAAAATGGAAAATAGGACGGGTTTCTAAATCAGACTTTGCTACTCTAAAGGCTTGTTCTACTTTGTAAAGTTCGTGATATCTTTCAATAACTTTATTGGTTGGCAGTTCTTGTTCATTTAAGTCGGTGTAATAGCCCTTTACACCCAATAGTTTTGAGGTTTTTAGGATAAGTTCATCATTGAGTTTTAGCTTTTCATTGTGTGCCTTTACAAACTTGGCTTTAGTGTTTTTTGAAGGGCTTTTAATGATAGTTTGGGCTTTTAAAATTTGCTTCTCCATTTCATATTTATCCTTTCTGTATCGGGCATTGGAGAAGCTACAGATGAGATATCCTTTATCGGTATGGAGTCTAATTGTTTTATCATCTTCTCGTTTGATTTTAGCATCTATTTCCTCAAAAATAGCTTGCGGTAAATTTCCCAGTCTTGCCCCAACGATGTAATGAATACCTTCTGCTTTTAACTCTTTAATGTTTTCTGCACTTATCATAGCCGCATCGGCCACTACAGTAAATCGTTTTACGTTGTTTTTTTGAATAAACGCATTCACTACGGGCAAAATGGTGTGACCCTCGAACGTATTGCCAGGAAAGATGTCAAATGCCAACGGAAAGCCATCTTTATTCACCATCAGTCCAACGAGTATTTGTGGTTGTTGCGATTTACTATCTTTAGAAAACCCTGTTTTTCGTAAATCATCACCCTCAAAGGTTTCAAAATAGAGCGTTGTTACATCATAAAACAATAGCGAATAATCAAAGCCATATTCTTTTTGTGCAAAGTCATTCACTTTTTCAAGCACTTGATTTTTTAGCGAAAGCCACTTTTTAGCTTCCTTATAATAACTCTGCCTTCGATGTTGAATACCAAAATACGTTTCAATAAGCTCGATAGAACGCAGTTTTGAGGCCGGCTCTAATATCCTTATAGTTACTAAATCTATGAATAAATTAGAGGTTAATTCATTAATTCCAATTTGGGTTATCAATCGCTGGATGGTGTCGTAAAAAAAGCGATAATAAAACCCTATGCATTCATATTGGTCAAGGTAAGAATATGCTCCAGACTTCAATTTGGGGAATAGGGTTGTTTGGCTAGAATAGTCCTCAATAAATTGCTGTGCTTGTTGTTTTAAATTCTCTAGTTCCTCATTTGTATTTGCTGAACCTAAATGTTTAACAATTACATGCTTGCGATTATGCAAGTAATAGACTTGAACAGCTGTCTTTCCAGAACCAGTTTTAACTTCTCTAAACTTTAACATACAAAACCCTTAGTACAACAAATGTCGTACTAAAAATAATGCAAAACACTGAATTTAAGCTGCTTATGAAAATTATAAAAACTAAGTGGACAAGTCAGGAAATAAAGAAAGCTATTTTAGATTACTCAAACTTTGCCTCGCGGCTTCAAAGCCCGTAACAATATCTTGTATAATATCGGCCGAACTTTCCTTTTTATCCAAAAGGGCTGAAACCTGTCCGATTTCGAGCTCGCCTTCAATCATATCTCCCTCAAAAATGCCTTTTTTGGCTCTTGCCCTTCCCAATATTTGAATCAATTCTTCTTTACCTGCACCTCGATTTTCAGCATCTTTAACCTGGTTGTAGAACCTATTTTTTATCAATCTGACCGGGGTAATATCCTTTAGGGTAAGAACCGTATCTCCTTCTTTGGTATCAATAATTGCCTCTTTGAAATTTTCATGGGCCGAGGATTCGATGGCTGCCGCGAATCTTGATCCTACCTGAATTCCCTCGGCTCCCAATGCCATAGTCGCCAGCATTTGATTTCCAAAGGCAATTCCTCCCGCTGCAATCAAGGGTAGCGATGTGGCTTTTCTTACACCAGGAAGTAAAACAAGGGTTGTGGTTTCTTCTCGTCCATTATGTCCTCCGGCTTCGAATCCTTCCGCAACAATGGCATCTACTCCACTTTTTTCGCACTTTTCGGCAAATTTGCTGCTACTCACTACATGAACCACAGTAATTCTTCTTTCTTTAAGCCAGGCAGTCCATAAAGCAGGATTACCAGCAGAAGTAAAAACGATTTTGACTCCTTCTTCAACAATAATATCCATCAGTAATTGGATGTCGGGATAAAGCAAGGGTACATTTACCCCAAATGGCTTATCTGTGGCGGCTTTGCATTTGCGAATATGTTCCCTTAAAACTTCTGGATACATACTTCCTGCACCCAAAAGTCCTAGACCACCCGCATTGCTAACAGCTGATGCAAGCCTCCATCCGCTGCACCAAATCATGCCAGCTTGTATTATTGGATATTGAATGCCAAATAGCTTGCAGATGCGGTTGTTTTCAAATACCATGTTTACGGATTTAAAGACAAAGTAAAAACATAATCGTGAATTTTTACAAGGATTTTATTTTTCTGGAATCGGAACGCTATTTTTGAAGGATGGAATTTGAAAGTGCCATTTTTTTCCCCGCCCCAAGATCCTTAGGCCGTTTGGTTTATTTGGTGGAAGGAAACCCAGTAAAAGAGATACTATTTGAACCGACTTCGGGATTCAAGAACGAAGACTTGGAGATTAAAGCCGAAAAGCAAACGAAAAATGGAAATGGCAGACTGCAGCTATACCTTCATCCCAAGCGCGAACTAAGTATCCGAAAGTTTGAACTGGAGCTGGAGTGGGCCTACCAGCAGGAAGATAAGCTGTTTTGCAATGGTTACCAAAGCTGGACTGATTCAAAAGAGTTCAGAATATGGGAAAAAATGGAAAATATTGCAGCTTTTTTACACGAACTTACCAGCAGAAGCGGAGATTACACTTTTTATCCCTATTGCGGCCAAAAAGGATTTTTGCATGGATATACCTACACGTATATCCGCAACAAATCAAATTCTTTGGCTTTTTATGGCTCATTGAATGAGCGATGCGGTTACACCATTTTCCAGCATATTGTTCCGGAGAAAAAGTTGCTGATAATAAAAGATATTGTATCCCTAAGGTATACTGAACCCTCACTTATATTGGATTTGTTTGCCGGTTTTGGCTCAGAAAAAGATATTTTCGATCATTATTGGAGAAGCCATTCTTTTAGCTCCACTATCAATAAACCTATTACCGGCTGGACTAGCTGGTACCTGCATTACACCAAGATTACGCCAGAAATTATTTATTCCAATTTGGAAACCTATTCCAGATTGAATATTCCTATTGATGTCTTTCAAATTGATGATGGATATCAAAAAGCTACTGGCGATTGGATTCATACCAATTCTAAGTTCCCGGAAGGTATGAAGCCCATAGCTGATGCCATTCATCAAAAAGGATACAAGGCAGGCCTCTGGCTGGCTCCACTTATTTGTGAGAAGAACTCATTTATTGTAAACGAACATCCCGACTGGATTTTTAGTCCGGATTCTGAACATTTGCAGAAAGCTGGCTATAATCCTTTATGGAGTGGCTGGTATTATGCATTGAATTTTTATAAACCAGAAGTAAAGGATTATTTAAAGGAGGTTTTCGATACCGTATTACACCAATGGGGTTTTGATTTGGTAAAGCTTGATTTTTTGTTTGCCCCTGCTCTGGTTCCTTATCAAAATAAAAGTAGAGGTCAAATAATGTGTGAGGCGATAGACTTACTTCGTGAATTGTGCGGAGATAAGTTGATTTTAGGTTGCGGTGTTCCATTGGGTCCCGCATTTGGTAAAGTGGATTATTGTCGTATCGGTAATGATATTAGTCCTGGCTGGGAAACTAAATGGATGCGAAACTTACGGGTCCGTGAGCGAATAAGTACCAATTCTTCGCTAAATAATACCATTTCCCGAAGACATATCAACAGCAATGGGTTTTTTAATGATCCTGATGTGTTTATATTTAGGAAAGAAAAAAATCACCTGTCCGCTGCGCAACGAAAAACCTTATTAACCTTAAATTACCTTTTCGGTGGCCTGGTATTTACCTCCGATGATATATCGACCTATGATGATGCGCAGCTGTCTTTTTACCGAAAATCTTTTCCGCATGTATGCAAGGAAGAGTTGGAAGTGAATAATGAAAATCAGTTTTTTACTATTCGATTCAAATATAAAGGATTGGAGTATTTAGCATTCAGTAATTTGACAAAAGATTGGAGAGACGCCCAGGTAGAGGACGGTATGTATTTCAATGCGGAAATGACAATTTTCAAGGGAGTTAAAACAATACGGATTCAGAAATACGAAACCAAGGTTTTTGTAAAAATCAGACCTGAACTGGGGGCCTTTGCGGGAAGTAATCTACATATTTTTCCCGGGGTTGAAATGACGAAATTTGAGATGGTAGACGGAGGTTTACAGGTTGAATTGGATAGAAAGGCCATAAAGAAAGGTACTTTTTTTGTATTTGGTAGCGATCAGGAAAAGATTTCAGTCAACGGTAAAGAGTATCAAGTTAAAGAGGAGATGGGCGCTCGCTTAGCACGCATTGAGTTGTAATTTTTTTTCTCCTGTGAAAAATCTATTTCTTTTCGTTGGCGCCAATCCTAATACCTTTAATTTTGGAATATGAATTTTTCTTCCAAACTAGTAGAGATGGCAGTCGATGAATTTGCTAAGCTGCCAGGTATTGGACGCAAAACAGCTTTTCGATTTGTAGTACATCTTCTCAAAAAGGACCGGGATGGATTAACTGGATTTGCAAATACCTTGCTTCGGTTGAAAGAAGAAACCAGGCAATGCAAATTTTGCCATAATGTTACAGAATCTGAGGTTTGCGGAATCTGCGCCAATCCTACCCGCGATCGCTCAATTTTTATGGTGGTGGAAGATATTCGAGATATGATAGCTATAGAATCAACTGGACAGTTCAACGGATTGTATCATTTATTGGGAGGAGTTATTTCGCCAATGGACGGAATAGGACCATCCGACATTACCGCCAATCATTTGATGGAAAGGGTTAGAGATGAAAAACCTTCGGAGATAATTATGGCCTTGCGCACAACCATTGAAGGCGACACCACTAACTTTTATTTGTACAAGAAACTTAAAGACTTTCCTCTAACACTTACTACGATTGCACGCGGTGTTGCTATTGGTGGCGAACTAGAGTATGCAGACGAAATAACCCTCGGCCGGTCAATAGTTCACCGGATGGAGTACGAAAAAACACTTTCTAGATAGAATTTAAGTCTTCCTAATTATCTTCTTCCGCCCCAGGTCTTACCTATACTTATACCTGCAAATGGCAGGATAGCGGGAAGGGAACTTGAATTGTCTGCCGGATTGGCAAATACATTCATTCCAATAAGAGGTGTGAGACTTAGTCGAAGCATAAAATATTCTCCATATTCGTTTCTTTTTGAAAAATACCTTAAGCCCAAAACAGGGGTCAAGAATATACGGGTTGGTGGAGTGGTCAAATAAAAACCATCACCAGCAATGGGATTAAAATCAATTCTAAATAGAGCTCCCATTCCTATCTCTGCTTTTATTCTTTTTTGACCTAAAATCCAATTCGCTGCTAATGGTATATGAATTACCGATTGTGCTCTTTTTAAAGGGATATATTGCAATCCGACCCTGGCAAAAAGGGCTGTATTATTTGTCTTGACCAATAAGCGTTCATAATTGGCGGAGTAAATTACCGCGCTACCCCCTAATTCTATATAAAATGCATGGGGGTTGGTGTTTCGATTCTTATCTTGCAGCGACATTCCCTCCCCTTTGCCTTGAGAAAAGGAACAGGTAGCTTTTCCTGAAAGAATTACCAAAAATATAAGGCGAATGAAACTACGCATGCAGTGGTCAAAAGTAATGTTTTTAAGGTAGCCTCGATGCTTGCCTAATGCTAGTTTGTTTTAAAGGCAACAATTGATAGCGAGAACTGTCAGGTACAAAAAATGTTGAATTCAATTCTTTAATTGGGATTATTTCCCATGGTACAGCCAGAAAATCACTTGTATTTTCAATGGAATTCAGGGCTGAAACGGTGCAGATGGTGCAAGACCTTTTATATTTGGAATGGGATCGCAGATAGGTTTCGGTTCCCAGAGCCCAATTAACCAGCATAATTTCGCTTTTTAGTTGCGATTCAATCACTGCAGATTTGGTTTGATTGGCTTTTAAACTAAGCTCAATCAGTTCGTCGATTGTATTTAATCGGTCTGAAAAAAGACTAATCCCTCGCCAGCAAATAATTAATCCCCCAATACTTGCAATCAGCAAGTATCTTGATCCAGATTCCTTTAATTCTGAATTTACTAGGAAAAGGGTTTCCAGAAAAAGCAGGCTTATCATAAAAACAGAGGGCAAGAAGTTTTTTTCCATCATGTAGTCAGAATCACCGGCGCGAAAGGTGAGTAAAGCGATGAGTGTGTAGCCTCCCACCGCCATAAAAAGGATTATTGCACGAGTTTTTTGTTGTATTCTCCATAGCTGAAATAAACTCCAAATTGCCAACAAACCTGTTGGCCAGTAGAGGTAATAGCTTCTAGTTATCAGAAATTTCAATGAAACCCAATTCCAGGGGAGTAAATCCTTGAATTTAATATCTTTGAGTAAGGCATATTGACCTGCATCATAATTGCCTGATGAAAAAACAAACCGAAAAAAGCTCCATCCTATCAGAATTCCGAGCAAGGCAATATGCCAATTAAACCTTTGGACAGGGAGTCTAATTATCTCTGAAATAACAACAAATCCTAGGACAAACACGGCGATGGGATGAATCATCATAGTATTAGCTAAAAGGAGGGTGGATAAAATTCCTTTGGTCCAAAAATTTAATTCAGATTGCAGTACAGCATACAGAAGGGCTGAGAATGCCAGCACTTGCAAGGTTTCAGAGCTGGTATGAACAAAGTTTTGCCTGGTGCCTAAAAGCAGGCTTAAAAGAACTAGCCATGCAGCTTTTTTATTTTTAAGGGGAGAATAACAGATCCACCAAATAAAAAAATAAGCAAGGATGTAACTAATAGAAAAGATATAAATCTGCCAGATTAAAGGAAGACCTGTCTTGATAAATACCCAGGAAGGAATGGCCATCCAAAACACACCATACCGCTGCTGCGGAAAAATAAAGCGTTCAGAATTCAATTTTTGAAAAAACTGCCATGCCGAATCAGCAAAGGATGCCCTTTCTGAAGCATAAACGATGGAAAGAAATAGTAGACCTCCCCAAAACAATAAAGATAAATAGGGTTTTTTAATAAAAGAATATGCTGTTATCACTACCTTAGAATGGGAAATTATAAATATGTGTCCTACCTTTGCCAAAAATATCATTTTTTTATGAGTAAAGACCGTTTTCAGGCACCCGATTACTATTTCCTTGATGAACTTCTAACAGACGAGCACAAGTTGATAAGGGATACTGCCCGTGCATGGGTAAAAAAGGAAGTAAGTCCAATAATTGAAGAGTATGCCCAACGTGCCGAATTCCCGGGGCATTTGATCAAGGGATTAGGTGAGATAGGTGCATTCGGTCCTTATATCCCCACAGAATATGGCGGAGCAGGGCTTGATCAGATTTCGTATGGCTTAATTATGCAGGAGCTTGAAAGAGGTGATAGTGGTATTCGATCCACTGCATCTGTTCAAAGTTCTTTGGTTATGTATCCAATTTATACCTATGGGAGTGAAGAGCAACGCAGAAAATATCTTCCCAAATTAGCCACTGGAGAATGGATGGGTTGCTTTGGTCTCACCGAACCGGATCATGGATCTAATCCAGGAGGTATGCTAACAAATTTCAAGGATAAGGGTGACCACTTTCTTTTAAATGGAGCAAAAATGTGGATTTCTAATGCTCCGTTTGCACAGGTGGCGGTGGTGTGGGCTAAAAATGAAGCTGGCGAGATTCAGGGATTATTGGTGGAGAGAGGCATGGAAGGGTTTTCAACTCCGGAGACTCATGGTAAATGGTCGCTGAGGGCGTCTGCTACCGGTGAATTGATTTTTGATAATGTAAAAGTTCCGAAAGAAAATTTATTACCCAATATTAAAGGACTTAAAGGGCCTCTGGGTTGCCTGAACTCAGCCCGATATGGAATTAGCTGGGGAGCCCTTGGTGCCGCGATGGATTGTTATGATGCCGCTTTGAGGTATTCAAAAGAGCGTATTCAGTTTGGCCGTCCCATTGGTGGATTCCAATTGCAGCAGAAGAAGTTAGCAGAAATGGTCACAGAAATAACAAAAGCACAATTACTAGCTTGGCGTTTAGGTGTCCTAAAAAATGAGCACAGAGCTACACCCGCTCAAATTTCAATGGCCAAAAGAAACAATGTTCAAACTGCTATTACTATAGCCCGCGAAGCCCGTCAAATATTGGGCGGAATGGGAATAACGGGAGAATTCCCTATTATGCGTCACAGCATGAATCTTGAAAGTGTAATTACATATGAAGGTACACACGATGTCCATTTATTGATTACAGGGATGGATATAACTGGCCTTAATGCTTTCACCTAAATAAATTGAACGGGTGACTATTCAGGAAGGTCTATTCTTTTCGGCTAATCAATTTGCGGAGAGGATTGCTTTTGTTGAAAAAGACCAAACAATCACCTATCAGGGGTTTTTTGCCTTGGTTTGCAAAGTTCGGCTCCAATTAATGGAAGCTGGTGTTTTGTCGAATCAGGTAGTGGCAGTTAAAGATGAAAACAGTATTGCTTTTGCGGCTGCCCTATACGCCGTTATGGGTATTGGGGCTGTTGCGGTTCCGGTTTACCATTTGGCAGGCACAGATGAATGGAATGAACTGATGCAAAAGGCTAATGTATCTTGGATTCTCGGAAATGAACCATGGTTGCCTTCCTTGGATTTGCCTCAGGTTCAAATTAGTGTTCAGGATAGAAAGTATAGGCTCTCTGCATTAAACAATCATATAATAGATTGGAAAGAGATTAGGAAGCCTGTTTTTATTCGGTTTACCAGTGGGACTACTGGCATATCAAAAGGGGTTGTTCTTTCGGAACAGAGTATTTGGGGCCGGATTGATTCGGCTAATGCTGTATTTCAACTAAATGAAATGGATACAGTAATTTGGGTATTGCCAATGGCTTTTCATTTTGTTGTCTCTATTATGCTTTATCTCCGGTTTGGCTGTAGAATTGTTTTGTGCAATAGCCCTTTTCCATCAGAAATTGCGGAAAAAATGCAAGACGAAAAAGCTAGTTTTTTTTATGGCAGTCCGCTGCATATAAAATTGTTATCTCAATCTAAGCCATCCTTGCCCAAAAGCCTTCGCTGGGTCATTTCGACTTCTTCCGGCATACAAAAGCATGTGTGCGATTCTTTTTTCGAAAACCATGGAATTCCCGTTTCTCAAGCCTATGGAATAATTGAATTTGGCTTGCCTTTTATTCATTTTCTGGCGGATCCTGCTCAAATGGAATCTATTGGTTTTGTCACCCCGGGCTTTGAAGCCTGTATTTTCGATGAAGAACAAAAAGAAGTACCTGCTTTGACAGAAGGCAAAATGGCAATCCGCGGGAAAGGGGCATTTGAAGCCTATTTATCGCCTTGGAAACTTTCTATTGAGGCTTTTCAAAATGGATGGTTTTTTACTGGAGATATTGCAGTGAGGGATGAAAGGGGCCGATTTTTTATAAAGGGCAGGGAGAAATCTATGGTTAATTTAAGTGGGCTTAAAGTTTTTCCTGAAGAGGTAGAAGAGGTAATTGTAAGAATGGCAGGCGTTGAATCCTGCAAGGTTTATGGGCAGCTTGATAGCCGGGGAGAAGAGGAGCTTTGTGCAGAGGTAGTTCTTAAAATACCACTGGAAATAGAAGAGATTAAACGATTTTGTCGCGAAAGTCTTGCACTCTATAAAATACCTAAACAGTTTAGGATTGTAGAATCAATAGGTGAAACTTTAAGCGGAAAAATAAAACGATAAAAATGAAAAAAGCCGCTAATGGCGGCTTTTTCATAAAAGTTTAACGCGATTAGTGCGCAGCAGTAGTATCAGCTGGTGCAGCAGTATCAACTGGAGCAGTTTCTACAACAGCAGCAGTATCAACGGCTGTGCTATCAGTAGCAGCAGCTTCTTCTTTGTGACCACCGCATGAAACTAAAGCAAATACAGCAAAAGCTGCAGCAAGAGTGAAAATTTTGTTCATTTTGAAATTTCTTAAGTTGGTTAATAAAATATTAATGGCACAAAATTAACACTTCTTTAACAACTTTACCAAATTTTTCTTCAATTATTTCAACATCAAACTGTTTGCAAGCCTAAAATGGTTTGCTAGTAAGGACCATATAAAAAATGCTAATACTTTTGTCTGGCTTAGTTTAGGTAAATATTACGGAGCACCTTGTTTAGATCAACGTGGAATCAAGAAAAATAATCACAGCAATACGGCAGTTTATCCAAAAAATCAAAAAGGTGAGTTTACCTATTTTCGGAGGTTTGCCGCTATGGGATGTGATGATGTTTTTTTTTAGAGGCTTACAAAAAGGAGCCTTGAATCTCAGGGCTTCCAGCATGGCATTTAGTTTTTTTCTGGCCATTTTCCCCGCCATAATTTTTTTATTTACTCTAATCGCTTACATACCCATTGAAAATTTTCAGGATCAGTTGCTGACTCTTTTAAAGGAGTTTATGCCCCATAATGCCTATGAAGCTAGCCGAGAAACTATTGAAGATATTGTTAAACAAAGAAGGGGAGGCCTGCTGAGTATAGGTTTTATTCTGGCATTGTTTTTTGCAACCAACGGAATCAATGCCATGATTGAGGCTTTTAATAGAACCTATCACCAGGTTAGGAGGCGTAAACCTATTCAGCAAAGGTTTGTTGCTATCCTCCTCACCGTAATTTTATCCGTACTTCTCTTTATGTCTATCGCTTTAATAATCTTTAGCCAGGTGGTAATGAGCTATTTGGTGAAGACTGGTTTCCTTAGCCGCGATCATTACAACCTGCTGGTTTTTGTAAACTGGCTCATCTCAGTCGCACTAATATATTTTGCCTGTGCATTCGTTTATTTTCTTGGACCTTCTCGGCAAACTCGCTTCGGTTTTTTTTCGCCTGGATCTTCCCTGGCAACCATCCTTGTTATTCTAACTTCGGTGGGATTCTCCATTTATATCAACAATTTTAATCAATACAACAAGCTGTATGGATCTATCGGTACTCTATTGATAATCATGTTGTGGCTTTACATTAATTCGTTTATCTTATTAATCGGATTTGAACTGAATGTGAGTATCGAAAGTGTAAAAAACCAGGCAGGTATTCCAAAAAGACTGAATGAATAATAAAATCACAGCCATTCAGATTTTCCTATGCTTGTTTCCAATGATTATTGAATAGGATTTCGGTATGAATTACAACCAACCTAAGTGCGAAACTTTAGTGGATGCTCCCCTCCAGGTTTATTTTCTCCTCCTTTATAAAAATCTATTCTCTTTGCCTGTTGGTATCGGCGGACTGTTAAATCAATTTCAGAATTAGGTCACTAGATAACAATTGCATAGCTTTGTATCATATAACGGTAATGGAAAGCATAGCTCAGTGGTTTAATCCGGAATTCCTTCTTCAATATGGAGGAATAAGCCTATTGATTTTTATTGTCTTTGCCGAAACCGGACTTTTTTTCTGTTTTTTCTTCCCGGGAGATAGTCTGTTGTTCACTGCTGGTCTTTTGTGCGGAACATCTTTTCTGCCCTATTCTTACCCGGTCTTATTGACGGCAGTATTCATGGCGGCTACGATAGGAAGTGTTTTTGGCTATTTCAGTGGCAAATTTTTGGGCACCTGGCTACAGCGGCAGCCTAATTCTTGGCTTTATCGAAGAGAATATATTGATATAGCCAGGGAATATCACAGCAAGTATAAAGGAATGGCTTTCGTTATAGGTAGATTTTTGCCAATTGTGCGCACTTTTGTACCCATACTGTCTGGCATAATTCGACTTCCTTTTGCGAGTTTCATGTTTTGGAATGTCATAGGCTGTTTGTTTTGGGTTCCCAGCATGATATCAATCGGGTATTTTTTAGCCGCCCGATTCCCTGAAGTTCAGCAGCATCTAGAAAAAGTAGTCATTTTTCTGGTAGTTATTACCTCTATTCCTGTTATTGTAACCTTCCGAAAAGAACGAAAGAAGAAAAAAGAAAATACCAATTAATTCATCCGAATTATGGGATTGACTGCTCAGGACCAAGTTTCCTATCCTGATTCTTGAACTTTATTAAGCGCTCAGAATCTGCAGTGTAAAGTGTGATTTTCTCAACAGATCTAAAAGTAATAAAATAAAAAACGCCGTAAGCGAACCCCGGCGTTTACTGTATTGCAATACGAATAAAACTAGGCGATATATCCTTTTTCAAAGGCTTCATTGATAACCGCCGAAATGCCTTTTTTATGAATAGTGCGAAGAGCAGAGGTACTCACTTTAATAGTTACCCAAGCGTTTTCTTCAGGGATAAAAAACTTTTTCAGTTTCAAATTTGGCTTAAATAAACGCTTTGTTTTGCGATTTGAGTGAGAAACATTATTGCCAGTAATGGCTTTCTTTCCGGTTAATTCACAAACTCTTGACATGACAATTTTCTTTTTGAAAGGGCCGCAAAGATAAAAATCTTTTCGATGTATAAAATATTTTTTTCTTTAATTTTTAAAATGACAGGATTTAGAAAACTAGACCAAGGGATCGGATGTGATCTTCTTCCATTTCACGAAGCACTCCGTTGTCGGTCTGATATTTCATCACTAATCTATAGGATGAATAAGTTGCTAGTGGGGCTATAAAAATATCAATAGTATAATGAACGTGTTGTACCATAAGGAGGGCCATCAACAAGACGGCACAAACTCCCATGATTAATCTATAGTTCCGGTTAGAAGAAAAAAGGATACCCATGGTAATAACGGCTG
>Ga0214917_10005724_pt1 | contig 13171 bp, 9 predicted proteins | sample LL_1208_BB_MetaG_FD_177983 | JGI IMG/M metagenome (GOLD analysis project Ga0214917, IMG submission 177983) | Freshwater microbial communities from Lake Lanier, Atlanta, Georgia, United States - LL_1208_BB | ecosystem: Environmental > Aquatic > Freshwater > Lake | place: USA: Georgia | collected... | reverse complement strand
TCTATGGCCGAATCCCATAACAAGCTCTTTCCGTGACAGGATCCCACGGATTTGCTTGTCAGCATCCTCGACTGATTTGAATGATGCTAGCATGTCCATAGCTGCTTCATTCGCTCCCCCATGCAGAGGTCCACGCAGGGTTCCTATAGCCGTTGTAATAGCGGAGTAAATGTCCGATTGAGTACCCGTAGTGACGCGAGCTGCAAAAGTGGACGCGTTGAAGTCATGCTCAGCGTAACAAATCATGGAAACATCCACTGTCTTTACCTTGAGTTTGTCAGGTCTCCGTCTAGTACCACGATCGACTAATCGCAAAAAATGAGACGCAATAGTCTCTGCACCATCAAGACCTGACGTGTCGATGCGAATTCCTGAGTATGAGAAATGATACCAATACATCACTGCGGATGGGAAACATGCCATCAATCGTTCAGCGACATCAGCCGTTCGTGCCCTCGGGACTGGTTCGTCCAAGCACCCCAAGAAGCTACATGTTGTTCGCAAAACGTCCATCGGATGTGCGCTTTTGGGCAACAATTCAAGAAGTTTTCGCAAATTCGCCGGTAAAACTCTGAAAGCGTTTAATCGCTTCATGTACATGGAAAGTTCAGTCTTAGTCGGTAGTTTCTCTCGAATTAGAAGATACGCCACTTCCTCAAAAACACAGTTCTCGCAGAGATCCTCGATACGATATCCGCGATAGTTCAATCCAGTTCCCAAACCGACTGTGCAAATCGCACTTGTACCGGCCTCAACACCAGCCAACCCTCCGCTACTCATATGAAAATACTAAGCCTGCAATAATTCATGCTCTGATTTTTTCTTGAAAGACGAAAATGAAATCGAGGCAGAAGATTCTAAGCTTCTTGGTGCCGTCAATATGTATGTACATCATGGCGGAACTATTGCTCCAGTACAACTGGAGAGCGGATTCCAACCTGTCAAGCTTAGGAGATATTCAGAAGTCGTCCGCTGGTGTCGCTTTCAAACCACCGTTAAGACTGATACGCTCTGACAAGAGGTTTGTAAACTCCATAGATGGGTTTGAGGTGATCGATTCCATCCCAGACGATAGCTCATCTGCCGTTGTTCGCATATTCAAAGAATGTTGTTCGAATAGATCCAGTGAATGTGTCGATGCTCTTAAAACCGAACATCTCGATCCCAACTCATTTTGGTTTTTTCATGACACTACGTGCAAGAGCCATGTGAATCCGATATCTTTCGACAATGTGGGGTATGCCAGTACTGATGTTCCCGATTTCCTCTCTCGATGGCGAGAGGAATGGAATTCAGTTCGTGAATTCGATGGACCCTTCAAGAGCATGCACCCGATAGTGTTCATTCGGTCAATGAATGTGTTGACTGGTGACGATCCGACTCCCCGTTACGACCTTGACCTCTCCCCGCTACAAGAGGCCGTCCAAGATATCTTTGAGATTGTCCATGAATCGACGGTTCTTTACGGTGGTCCTGAATCTCTTCGTGCCGTGGAAGAATCCCTTTCAGCCAAAGACCCGCACGATCAGTCCCGGTTGATCAACAACGAGCTCCTTGTTTGGACCGGCTCATCCCATATGCCATCTTTCGGAACTTTTACCATGCCACCGATTTCGTATATCGCAACCGTGGAAGCCCCTGATAAACCTTCGTACGGATTGTATCAGGTAGATCATTTTGGTTTCATTCATATTCCCTCCAATGTATCGGACGACGATCCGATGCCAGACATTACGAGAGTCTGGCTTGGTCACACCAAACCGGGCCCGATCTCGTTCACAGACAGAATCGCCATGAAAAGTTTTGCCAGAAAAACGTTTTTGAAAAACGCAATGAGTAACCTGGGAAAACTTTCCCATATACTCGAGGAATTCCACGATCTAGCGTTCCCTCAATCGACCGCATCAGTCGTAGATTCTGCAATCAGACATATTGAAGCCAGCCTCCAAGCGTCCCATCTTGATGACTCACTTTATCACGCAAGAATCGCTGTAATTGAGTCTATGGAAGCTTTGAACGATCAAGCAGTTTCTGATCCTCCGTTTTTCTCCATTGAGTACACATTCGCCCTGTATGCTCCTCTCGCACTGCCAATCTCTGTCCCAGTGTTGAGCGCCCTAATCCGACTCATACGTGAACGTAGAAAACCCGTTATCAAGAAAAATTAGACTAGATTACATCAAGTTGGCCGGATAGTATATCCCTGTGCAAGTCTTTGGTAGAATGCAAGACGAAGATTTATTAGATTTTTCGCGGCAAATTGCTGATAAAACAGCGTTATCTGTGGATCCGCTCATCCCTACAAATCGACCTCCATGTATGATGGAGCGATCCGAGTACCGGAAGGTTCACAAGATGGAAACGAGCGGATCAGAAATTGTTTCTGAGAAAATTTCTGTCGGAAAATATTCGGGATTATTGGAGAAGGATATGGACACTGTACGATTGAGTTTGTGTCTTCAATGGAGGAACGCGGAAGGTTGTTGGACAGCAGTCTTGGATTCACGAATACAAACAGCATTTTACGATCGATTGAGTCGTTCGAGTGTAGTAGACTGGCTTCGAAAAACTCCTGTGGAAAATTTTGATTTGACGTTTCTCTTCACAGCCGGCGATGATCCAGAGAAAGTTAGAATGTTCTTGATGGAGGCGATCCTGGCATGGCGAAACGTTACTCGACAAATCCGAGTCCGACAAATGATTGCAAACAGACGATGTGCCAATTCGTTGTTTGAAAAGATTCGATTTTCCCCGGTATCAAAAAACCCTGACAATATTACGGCCCCATCAGTGCTGGCCACCCCGTGCCGGTCTCCGAACCGGCACGGCGGTGCCGCCAACGATAATTGGTCCGTACGAACAGATGCATGCGATGTTTGCTCAATCGCAGAAATCGATGATTTGATCAAGGAGATTGAAAATGATTCAAATTTAATCAATTTTGATATTGAAGAGTAATTGAGAATTTTTTTCAATCTAGTTGCATGCATGCATTTTCTCTAGCTGTTTCTATGCACACCCCACTGCTTCACGGCCACCATCGCCCAATCGAACCAGTCACAGAAATTGTGTCCCCACGAAGGATTGCGAAACCCGAACCGTTTCGTATTCCTCGGTCTCCGGGCAGTTTTGTTCGGGATGAGAAAAAAGCCGAACTTGCACTTCGGATTTCCGTCATTCTCAATATCGCTATTTCAATCGTTAAACTGGTTGCAACGATTGTTTCAGGGTCACTTGCAGTGACAGCAACTTTGGTTGACTCAATTCTCGACGTCTTGTCCCAATTCATTTTATTCTATACCGATTCGGCCGCGAAAAGTCATGACGGACGTAACTACCCCGTTGGGCGAACTCGAATGGCTCCTCTTGGGATATTTGTGTGTGCAGTTTTGATGGGGATGGCCAGTATGGAAGTTGTTCGTGAATCTGTTGTGAAGCTGACAGATGTATGGAATGAATCGACGTCGGAAGATGACTTGAACTTGTCAGGGATTGTGTTGTGGTCGATGGCGTTTTCCTTCATTGCAAAATTTTCATTATACATTTATTGTAATCGTGTTTACAAGGTAACTTCGAATGATTCAGTTAAAGCAGTTGCTCTGGACCATTTGAACGACGTCTTGTCCATAGCTGCAGCGACAGCTGCAGCTCTGGCAAGCGCTCATTCAGCCTCCCTGAACTGGGTTGATCCAGTGAGTGCAATTGCGATTTCCATCTACATTATGTCGGAGTGGTGGGACACAGCGAAAGAACAAGCAAACATGTTGGTGGGTAAAGCAGCAAGCGAAGAGTTTTTAAAAGATGTTCGGCAAATGGCGAACAATCATCACCAGGATATGCAAGTTGACGTCATACGTGCGTATCATTTTGGGCCAAAGTATTTGGTTGAGCTAGAGGTGGTTTTACCCCCAAACATGACCCTGGAGACTACTCATGATATTGGAATGACACTTCAACACAAGGTCGAAGCATTTGAGGAAGTCGAGCGCGCATTTGTTCATATTGATTATATGGAAAGGGACTATGACGAGCATCGACCGGAATCGTGGCCAGACCACTATGTAGAAAAAGTTAGTCGTGTAGCGTGATAACGTGCAGATATAGCAAAGTATGGAATGTATACAGTATGAAAGAGGGGAAAGGGAAGGGTCATTTCACATCTATTTTCCAATACTTCTTACACGTTGTTGTTTACTTGATCCAGAACGGTCCGCCTTGTGCGTTGGAGAAGTCGGCAATGACACCGCCAAAGACGAGGGAAATAATGGCCGACAACTTGACGAGAATGTTGAGTGATGGTCCAGAAGTGTCCTTGAGAGGATCACCAACAGTATCACCAGTGACAGCATTCTTGTGTGCAGCGGATCCCTTGGCGTGCCCTGGAACTCCACCAGCCTCAATATACTTCTTAGCATTGTCCCAAGCACCACCAGTGTTACTCATCGAGATAGCGAGCTGGACACCGCTAACAAGGGCTCCAGACAGGAGACCGGCGCATGCATTCTTACCAAGGAGTAAACCAAATCCAAGAGGAGACAAAATAACGAGTAATCCTGGTGCAATCATTTCACGAAGAGATGCCTCAGTAGAAATCGCAATACAGCGACCATACTGGGGAGCCATTCCGTCATTGATAATCTTGGGGAACTGTCGCATGCATTCCGCAACCATGTCGTTAGCCGCCTTACCGACCGACTTCATAGTGAGAGCAGAGAACGCATATGGCATCATAGCTCCATAAAGGAGACCCGTGAATGTCCATGGATCAAGGATATCAACAGTATGGACCTAGAAGGGAATATATGAAGTAGCAAGAGAGGAGAAGGAAAAATTATTGCATGCAATCAGACCCAAAAGTTGTCCTCATACGTGTTTCCACGTTGTTCAGAAGAACGAAAGTTAAAATTGTTTATTTCATCATGAAAAAATTTTCGAGACGCGGAATGTACACGTACCTTTGCTCTGACAGTGTATGCTCCAAATAGGGCAAGAGACACAAGGGCGGCGGAACCAATAGCGAAACCCTTACCGATAGCGGCAGTGGTGTTACCAGCGGCATCGAGAGCGTCAGTTCTTCGTCGTACTTCTGGACCAAGCTCAGACATTTCGGCAATACCACCAGCATTGTCCGAGATAGGACCATACGCATCAATGGCAAGTCCCATTGTGAGTGTTCCAAGCATACCGAGGGCACCCAAGGCAACACCATACATACCAGCAACTTGATGAGCCACACAAACAGTGAGACCAATCAACACAACTGGGACAATGCAAGACATATACCCAAGGGCAAGTCCGTAAATGATACCGGTAGCGGCTGATACTTTTTGGGTTTGGGCAATCTCACGTACTGGGGTGTATGAATGAGAAGTATAGTACTCAGTAACAAACCCAATGAGAAGACCGGACCATAAGCCGAGCATGACACACAAGATACAATGGAAAGGAGTCACGCCAACAGTGGACTCATCCAAATCAAATGATGATGGTAAAGTGTTGTATGCCAAATATATAGTTAAGGGAGTTTGGAGGATAGTCGATACAACCAAAACAGCCTTGAGACATTTCTCAATATCGGCGAGTTCCTTGATCTGGTAGAATGCACCAATGATAATCATAGTGATAACACCAACAACAATACCAGTGGATGATAGGAGAAGAGGGAAGAGCATACCCGCCCAACTAGCAGAGATTCCAGTCACTGCAGATGATGATCCAGCAATAACCATGGCGGCACATGTTGCTTCAGCAAAAGAACCGAAAAGATCAGCACCCATACCAGCAACATCACCAACATTATCACCAACATTGTCAGCAATGCATGCAGGGTTTCTTGGATCATCCTCATCCATACCATACTCATTCTTACCAGACAAATCAGCACCAACATCGGCAGCCTTGGTGAATATACCTCCACCAACACGGCCAAATAGGGCAATAGAAGAACCACCAAGACCATAACCAGCGAGGGCCTCAAATAGCTCCTGTGTGTCATCTCCAAACATTGATGGAAGGCTAAACATAACAATTAGAGCAAAGAGTGTGAGAACACCCAAAGAGACGAGGCAGAAACCCATAACGGATCCTCCACGAAGAGCAACGTCAAATCCGCTCGACAAATTCTTCCATGATTCATGAGCCGTTCGGACATTGGCAAAGACCGCGGTCTTCATACCAATGAAACCACAAGCGATAGACGTAAGGGCACCAACAATAAAGGCAAACATGGTGCCGTAATTGATCAATGGCCCCATCAAAACAGAGAAAGCCATGACATATACCAACATATACTTATATTCACAGATCAAGAAGGTTGTGGCACCTTCGGCGATGTGATCCGATATCTCGCGCATCATTCGAAGTGCTTTCGAGACATCAGTTCCATCCTCGACAACTTGCAAGTAGTCCTTGTGTTTCAAAGGCTCAGCGAGACCCGATGATCCCGGTCCAACAAGCTTAATTGATCTCAAATACGCGAGTTCCTTCAACGCCCAGACAAGACCGAGAGCCGAAGGCCCCACTACGAGCCAGTTAACTGCGTTATCAGTCAACATTGTAAATACTTAATCCTAAGTACGAATCGATATCGACGCTATGTCCGCAGGAATTTTTTTCTCTCTTTCTTCATGCCGTTAATGAATTAACATTCAACATTAGGGTTACTGAAAGAATATGCCCCGTAAATTGGATTTACCCATCCCATCGAGACACGAACGTTCTGTGCCGCATGTCCCATTCATAAGCGAACTCGAACCTCCTGTAGAAGCCACCCTAAGTAGGGATATTCAGGATTTACTACGAGGTGATGGAACTGAAGAAGGGGATATCAATGCTAAGATTTTACAAGCACAAGTAAACGCGGAAAGGAATCGTGTGATGATTTTATCACTGTCCGAGGCGGGTGACGTGAATGAGTACGAAGAAACCTCGACGGGAGGGTCACCACAAACGCGTCATATTCGTTTTGGAAGTGAAAGCGAGCTTGAATATGACAATACCGATGCATCACCACTAGTCACGAAAGCGGTTCATGACTCGAAGGAATTCGACGGGAACCGTTCAGGTCGACCGTCAATTAAGGCATAGCACTTTTTTTCTATAGTTTGGCGATGATTACGCCGCAATTTTTCAACGTATACCTATAGTCTCAACTAGCCAATTGATACGCTTAATCACACTAATTGAATTGTGTTGTGTACTGTTCTCTAAGAGACGTGATAGCGGAGGCGTTGAATGGGACTCGTTTCAAACCGAGAGCCTCCTTGATTGTCGTGTTTAGGAGAGGATCACTGGTAACCTCTGCCACGTTTGCCAGCGACAATCCACCTTTCCCCTTCTTCTCCAGATACTCATTTAGATTCCCTATCGCTTCTGCACCAATACCTGGCACGACACGGAGCATGCGCGCAGTCATCTGAGCGATCGTGAGTCTATTTGTTTTATGAGATTCACTACTAAAGTCCCTATAAGTGACGAGATCATTCATGTCCACACACGCCGTATTTGGGTCCTCGCTCCCCATGAATCCGACACTTTCGATTCGCGCATGCATCTCTAGCAACGCATTAGCTGAGTCTTCAATATTCTTAGTCTCAATCACCGAGAACCCGGGGGTTATCTCCGTGTGCCTGATTGCTGTTCGAATAGCTTGTTCACTCACTAAAGACATACACGACTGAGCCGTCTCCTCATAGGACCCCTCGACCAGATAAACCACCCTATTAATACCAGGCGCCTTTTCAAGGCGGAGCTTCTGCTCCTCGTATCTTCCATCCTTAATGGACGTGGATAAATCTTCGATCGTTTTGCGTTCAACAGCGAAACCGGCAATATACTCATCTCCAGGCTTTGAACGTCTGCGCCAAACCCACAAGAAATCCGATATGGCAAGGGTTCTGAGCTCGACGCGGACATGAGATGATGACAGGAGATTCGCTGATTCCAGCAAATTGGAAACTGCCACTTCGCGACTATCAACAATAAGAACAAGCTGAATGTCGCGATTAGTAGCTCGACCAGACGTGAATTCGTCCAGTCCGAGCAGAGTTGATAAATCCTCTGTTTGAAGCGATTTCGACCATATCATGAAACCGGCTTCCTTTCCTTTTTCTGTAAGCCTAATATGCTCGATCATCTCGGTCGCTCCGAAAAGACCGTTTGACCGACCTGACGGATTCGGAGTGAGGACCTTCTGAATAACGTCGTCGCGAAGCATCTGCTTTATTACCGACTCTCCAAACTTAGTCGTCTTTGGGTACTTAGCGTGCATGTTCTCCATGTAACGATATAGATCACACATAGGAACTCCCGTTGATTGCGAAGCGTCCCGCGAATGTAAAATAACCATAACCGCCCATTTACATCCACCAATCGGAGGGAAGTAGGTTTTATCAGTTCCGACTCGTCGTATTTTCTTGACCGCGGGTGCATGTAGACCACATACTGAACTGATTCGAGGAAATCCTCCCACTTGGTGAGAGAACTCTTCCATTCGTCGTTGCAAAATCGATTTCCATCCGGTATCGTCATGGGACTCATTATCATTCGCAGGATTCGCTAAAACTGATTGGAATATCCGCAATTGAACTGGTCCCACACCCTGCAAGGACTCAGCCTGTTCGACAGTAGTTAGAGCTAGAGGGTACCGCTGAAGTGAAGCGATAATCTGTGCGTAACCCTTCGCTAGCGTCGCGTTATTGTGCCGGATACTGTCCTGCCTCAAAGACTCGAAATGTCGTATGAATTTCGCATTTTCAGGATGACATGACATTTTTCCATGTAACTGTATGCCAACGTTTCCTAGCAACTACTTCTTATGCGATTTGGTGGAATTCATTTGACGCTGATCCCGTTCATGCAAATTCCATATGTTTTAGGCCAACTGTCGTCATCCGGACAATCTGACCTCAGCACAGACGGTGATACAGGGCCAACATTTACTTATACTCCCTCGAATTCAAACACCAAACCACCGAAACTTTTCTCGGATCCTGTCATTCCCGACACAGCATATCATGAGCTGGTACCGGCTCTCGAGGCTCTGGAGGACCTTGTCACAACAACGAAATCCCCGACTAAGCAATTCTAAGTGTTTTAGTAATTCCCAGAGAATCTTGAAATACTGTACTTAAAGCTGATGCCGGATATAGGAACTATGACTGACCTATTTTGAATCTCAAAATCAGCGATGGGAATAGCGGACTACCAAAACTAGCGACATGCAATCAGTCGGACGGTTTATGACGAAATTACCCTCCTATTCGAGTTTCTCAATTCGGCATTCCCATTCAATGTCTTCGAGGCCGTCAGAACTAGCGCTGCTGCTAACGGATTTAAAGTCAAAGGCCTTATACCCGCTCGGCTTCTTCAGAAAGGGGTCCCCTGATCTGGAGACTCGTTCCAGATTCACAAGGGGTCTACTGGGTCGTAAATCAATGAGTATACACGACAAGTTGTCCCCGCCTACTCCTTCCGTTTTGCCAACATCCTCTGAGCAAGCAACATCGAGAATGTTCCCTATGAGCTCGCTAAGGCTGGTCGGCATGATCGAGGACGATGATGTGGGCGACGACGGCGCTGATGGAACGTCACCTCCGGTCGGTGAGGACCCTCCACGGATCCCCTGGAGGCTATGGAGTATGTAATCAACAACTTCCTGAGAATTCATCACTTCCCATAATCCATCACATGCAATTACTATGAAGTCATCTGTGTCTGGGTTGATATCAATCACTGTTATATCCGGGTTCGCTGTGATCACCTGATCCTCAGGTGATAAACTCGGATCACCTTTGAATGCCAAATCACCTATGGCTCGAGTAAGGTTTAGACTACCATTAACTCGACCGTTCAGAACAACTCCTCCTGCTGCCACTATTCTATCCGCTTCTGACTGTAGTGTAACTTTATGATCTGTCGATAATTCAACGGCGTCACCGTTTCGACATAAAACTGCGCGACTATCACCCGAATTCGCAATATAAGCTTTCGACGCTTTCTCATCAATATATACCACCAGCGCGGTGCACCCTGAATTAAAAGCAGGATGACTGTTTTGCCGTGGAGGCGTTCGCAACGGAGGGGGTGTTTCACCACCTCCACGGGATTCTTTAAGATATTGTTTAAGTTTCGGAATAACTTGCGGATCGTTGAGAAGAAGCTGATCCAACTTTAAATACGTTTTTCGAAGAGCCTCCGATACATTCCCTGATTTGAAATCTGAATCCTCCCGTAGGATTGCAGGGAAATGGACGTGACAATATTTGGCTACGGAGGAACCTCCATGTCCATCGAACATGCCAAACAGACAATCTGGCCGGCTTTCAGTAAAATCGAGGTATTCAAAATGACTATCTTCCATATCTTTTCTCCATCCTTGCATGCTACAGGATCCGAAAGCTAGGAGATCGTTGCACCCATCCGATGTCACTTTGTTACGGACGGGGTGGCTTAGATATGCGCCCATGACGGTGATGATATTTTCGGATTTTTTCCGCTCCTTCAAAGTGACGCAGGCAGTATGTCCAAATATTGTTTCGTACATGTTCAAGTTCCAGGACGAATTAAGATACGTCTTCTGGTTTGTTGTCGTATGCGCGGGTGTGCTTTACGGTTCCATCCAGCTTATGCGACGCGAAGCCAGGAAGACATTGGCGGCGAACTATATACGCGAATATGACCTGGCGCATCCACGCCAGGGAATCCGATTCGACGAATCTCCATCTCCCAAAGACGCGAACGAATTGTCCACATTCCCGCTCAGACAACTCGGTATGTTTATGTAAATCTCTTTTACTCTCATTCCTGTAGATGAGTCAGTTATATGATTTTCCGGATAGACTTAGACAAATTAGTATAATCTCCATCCTTATCTTCGACTCTCTTTATCATTACTCGTCACAGTTTTGAATGACGGATCTAGTGCCCATCGTTTCGCCGTCCGGTTCGAGTGTACTCTCGCGACCGCCGCGACTTGTTATTCGCGAAATAATACTTCAGGATTTCAAGTCTTATGGAGGTAGAAGAGTGATAGGTCCGTTTCACGAGTGTTTTTCTGCAATTATTGGCCCGAACGGATCCGGTAAGTCGAACGTAATTGATGCGCTAATGTTTGTGTTTGGTAAAAAGGCAAAGAAAATCCGTTTATCAAAACTCTCGGAGCTGATACATAATCCCCAAAAGGGAAGTCAGCGTCCGTCGTATGCTCGAGTAGAGGTTATTTTTCACGAGATTCAGGACGTAGCACCGGGCCAGTACGAGACTGTTCCGAATTCCGAACTCGTCGTTGCTCGTGAAGTTTCTCAGAACAATGCTTCCAAGTATATTGTGAATGGACGGATATCGAACTGGACGGATGTTACTAGACTATTTGAGTCCAAAGGTATTGACCTGGAACATAATCGGTTCCTTATTCTTCAGGGAGAAGTTGAGCAGATTGCGCTCATGAAACCCATGGGCGATGGCCAACATGAAGAAGGTCTTTTGGAGTACCTAGAGGACCTTATTGGATCAAACAAGTACATTGAGTCGATCACAGAGAAGACGAAACAGTTTAACGATTTATCGGAACTTCGAAACGAACATATTCATCGAGTGAAGCAAGCAGAGAAGGAGAAGGATCAGTTGGAAGGACCCCGGCAGGAAGCCGAAATGTATGTTAAGGCTGCGAGTGATTTGCTGGATTCTAAATGTCTCTTGACGATGATTCAGCGGTACCAAATTGATGTAAAGGCAGAAGAAACGCGAAAAGAGATCACAGAGGCAGCCACTTTGCTGGACAGTGTTAATGAGCAGATTGACAAGGTAACAACGGAGGGATCAGTAGTGGAGACAGCTCATCAAGAAAAGATCAAGGAACGAAATCAGTATGATGAAGCAGCCAACAAGGCATCTGCAGCCTTCAATGAGTTTGAGCGTCGAGATGCTGAAGTTCACGCTCAGATTCGTAGTACAGAGGAGAAAATTTCCAAGCAAAAGAAAACGATTGAAACAGAGACAAAAATGATAGCGAAATTACAATCAGATTTTGCGGAATTTCAGTCATCAGTTGTCCCGAAACTGGAGCGCGAACTCGCAACAGTTTCTGCCCAATTCGATAGGGAGAACGACACACTGGATTCTATGTATGAAAGTGTGCATTCTCTGACATACGAACTGAAGGGTCAAAAGGAAGCATTGGAAGTCAAAGCAGGGGAGATTCGTCAACGACTAGACGGCCTCAAGTCGGAACGGAAACTGCTGGCTGCAGAACGACAAGTTTTGATGGACAAACAAGCGAAAGCAGAAGAATTGTTGTCGAAATCGCAGAAAGGAATAAGTGAATTGGAAGAGAAAATTTCAACACGGAAATCGGAACTTGGTGAGGCGAATTCGACCCAAGAATCTTGTCGGAAAAAACTAGAGTTGACCAAGAAACTCTTGACGGATAAATCGAGGGAATATGAGGTCACAATCAATCAACTGACAAACGCCAAGGGGAAAGTGGAAGCAGCAAAAGCTCACTATGAGACTCTTTCTGGGGGCGGTGGAGGCAAGGCCGGCGGCCTTGCCCAGCTCCACCACCGTATCCAGAAAGAGGTTGAGAGGGGAAAACTACGAGGAGTTGTTGGTCGTCTTGGGGACTTGTGTGATGTGGACTCCAAATACGATGTAGCATTATCAGTAGCATTGTCTTCGCATATGGAATCAGTGGTTGTTGAGAAAACATCTGATGCTCAAGCAGTGGTTGAGTTTGTGAAGAGAAACAATCTTGGTCGAGTCACATGCATTATTCTCGATATCGTGAATGGTAATATTCCGGAACCAAATCGGAATATCCCACTGGCTCGAATGATTGATCTGATTTCAGTTGAGAATGGGAGAATTTTACCCGCATTTTTCTTTGCGTTTCGCGACACTTTGGTTTCGGAGGATATTGATACAGCAACCCAGGTGGGGTTAGGGGGTTTGGACAATCGCCGGTACAGAGTGGTGACGTTGGCGGGACAGATTGTGGAACCTTCTGGGGCTATTACGGGAGGAGGGAATGTGTCTCAGTTGCGATCAGCTTCTTCGTCAGGTCGAGGCGCGGGGAAATCGTCTGCAATTGATCAAGCGGAAAAAGACGTTATTTTGGCTCAATCTGATTTGGAGAAAATATCGGGTAAATTTGAAAATATTCGAAATGAAAAAG
>Ga0214917_10005723_pt1 | contig 13175 bp, 11 predicted proteins | sample LL_1208_BB_MetaG_FD_177983 | JGI IMG/M metagenome (GOLD analysis project Ga0214917, IMG submission 177983) | Freshwater microbial communities from Lake Lanier, Atlanta, Georgia, United States - LL_1208_BB | ecosystem: Environmental > Aquatic > Freshwater > Lake | place: USA: Georgia | collected... | reverse complement strand
GTGCGCCAACAAAAGGTGTCTTCATTGTTTTTGAGGGCGGCGAAGGAATTGGTAAAACAACACAGGCACGATTACTCAAAGAGTGGTTAGAGCAAGAGGATGAAACTGTTGTTCTTTCTCGTGAGCCTGGCGGCAGCGAACTAGGAGTTGAAATTAGAAAGATTCTCCTCTCTCACTCAACTGGTGAGATCAGTCCACGCGCAGAAGCCCTGCTCTATGCCGCAGATCGCGCCCACCATGTTTACTCTGTTATCCGCCCAGCACTCGCCCAGGGCGATGTTGTAATCAGTGATCGATACTTTGACTCATCCATTGCATATCAAGGCGCAGGACGTGTCCTGCAACCTGGTGAAGTGGCACGTATATCTCGTTGGGCAACTGAATCACTCTTTCCAACTCTCACAATCATTATTGATCTACCACCACAGATTGGTCTTGCTCGCTTAAAGAGTAAAGATCGCCTTGAATCACAACCTATGGATTTTCATGAGCGAGTACGTCAAGAGTTCTTGCAGTTAGCAGCCCTTGATCCAGAGCGCTATGTCATCATCGATGGCAATCAATCCATAGAGGACACGCATGCTGCAATCATCTCTAGAGTTAGTGAAATCTCTGCACTCAAGCGCAACGCTGTTGAGGACAAAGGCAATCTACTGCTGCGCCCAATAAGGGCAGCAGGTAAGGCTGTTAAAAAGGCAGCTCCAAAGAAGAAGACAGCTAAGAAAAAGTGAGCGTCTATACAGATCTTGTTGGTCAAGAACATGTTGTTGAGATCCTGCAAAAGGCGGTAGCTGCCACACGAAGCGGCGAAGAATCACAGGAAATGACCCATGCCTGGGTCTTTACGGGCCCTCCAGGCTCAGGTCGCTCATCTGCTGCAATCGCATTTGCCCAAGCACTTGTGTGCTCTAAAGATGGTTGTGGCACATGCAATGAATGTAGATCTGCAGCAAACGGTAGTCACCCAGATGTTGAAGTAATTGTCACAGAAGGATTGTCTATAAAGATTGATGAAGTTAGAGAACTACTCACACGCGTTGCTTGGGCACCATCTATGGGTGGCTGGCGCGTAGTTGTTATGGAAGATGCTGACAGACTCACAGAGTCTGCAGCGAATGCTCTACTTAAAGCAATTGAAGAGCCAGGTAACAGAACAGTCTGGTTGCTCTGTGCTCCAACCTTGCATGATGTGTTGCCAACAATTAGATCACGCTGTCGCCACCTTCAACTTGTCACGCCATCTAACACAGCTGTTGCACGTGTTCTTCAAACCCGAGATGGCATCTCACCTGTCATGGCAGATTTTGCAGCAAGGGTGAGCCAAGGTCACATTGGTCGCGCTCGCTACTTGGCCAACAATGAATCTGTGCGCAACACCAGAAACACAATCATGAAACTCCCACTAACCCTTCAAGCTATTTCTTCTGCCTTTGCTGCGGCGCAAACACTGGTTGATCTTGCAACAGAGCAAGCAACAAATGCTGCAGAACAAAGGAATGAAAAAGAAGTTGATGACTTATCACTTGCCTATGGCAAAGGTGCCACAGGACGTGGCATGGCAACTGGTGGCAGTAAGGCAATTAAAGATTTAGAGAAAGAACAAAAGACTAGACAGACGAGAATGATTCGTGATGGTTTAGATGCAGCACTACTTGATATCGCTACGTTTTACCGCGATGTCATGATGGTTCAAGCAGGTGCTAACGACGCCCTGATAAACAAAGAGCTAGAAGATGAAATTAGAGCAACGGCTGTCAAGACAAAGCCACAATCAACCATCAAAAAGATCAACGCGATCATGGATGCCAGGACCAACCTGAGCCACAACGCAGCGCCTTTGCTGACGGTGGAGGCGTTGATGTGTGTGTTGGCGCGTTAGTAACTCGAGTAATTAAGCAATAGAAAGTTGGATTTTTAGATCCTCAATAGTTTTTTCTAATCCAATTGTTCGAGACACCTGGGGATTCCACCCCAATAAATTTCTTGCCTTCGATATCTCAGGTTCTCGATCTCGAGGATCGTCCTCGGGCAAATTCTGGAATATAATCTCACTCTTGGAATTCGCTAATTTAATAATTTCTTTTGCCAACTGAAGTATTGTGATTGGGGTGGGGTTTCCGAGATTGATTGGCTCATAAACTCTCTCGGTAAAGAACAGCTTCAGAAGTCCAGCTATCAAATCATCTACATAGCAAAAACTGCGAGTCTGTTGCCCATCGCCGTAAATTGTAATTGGTTGATGCTGAAGCGCTTGGAAAATAAAATTCGTAATCACGCGCCCATCGTTGAGCTTCATTCTTGGACCATATGTGTTGAATATTCTTGCCACACGAATATCAAGACCATGTTGTCTGTGGTAATCAAAAAACAGAGTTTCTGCTGCTCTTTTTCCTTCGTCGTAACAAGCTCTAATCCCAATTGGGTTAACACGCCCCCAGTAGTCTTCTTTCTGGGGATGCACTTCAGGATCACCATAGATTTCTGAAGTAGATGCTTGCAAAATCCTTGCCTTAGTCCGCTTCGCCAAACCTAAAACATTTATAGCTCCATGGACACTAGTTTTGAGTGTCTGAACTGGATCAATTTGGTAGTGAATAGGGCTGGCAGGACAGGCTAAGTTGAAAATACCGTCAACTTCCAAATACAACGGAATGGTCACATCATGCCGAATAGATTCAAAATTCGAGTTTTGTTTCAAATGGCTCAAGTTCTTCATTGAGCCGGTATAGAAGTTGTCAACTGAAACAACCTCGTGCCCAAGCTTCAAGAGTGAGTCACAGAGGTGAGAACCCAAGAAACCTGCTCCCCCAGTCACGAGAATTCGCATGCTCAAATCCTATGGCATAAAAACTGAATCCCTGAACTAAATCCCAATAATACGGTTCATAATTTTGTGCGAAGTGAATACATTAGAGAGTTTCAGAAAACCGGACAAATTAGTGAAGAAAAATCCTTTATAAAGAGAGTCAGATGTCTGACTGAGAAGGAATGGGCAGCTCTCGAAAGTTGGGCTTTGACATAAAAATTTACAAGTAGCCAAACAAATTGGACCAGCCTGGTTATGGAAGCAAATTACACCGGTGACTGCTTTTTTGGAAAGTTGGCCGGCAAGTTTATAAAGTTCAAAGTCTTACATGGTAAACATGCTGGAACGATATAAACTATGCAGGTGGATTCTAAAGGTCAAGTATATGTCGTGGGTTCAGGTGTTATCGGCTTAGCTATTGGGATTGCGATTTTAAAAGCGAAGCCAACATTAAAAGTATCGATCCTTGAAAAAGAAGCAGGCTTAGGTTTTCATGCGAGTGGGCGTAATTCTGGAGTAATTCACGCAGGATTTTATTATTCACCAGACTCCTTAAAGGCAAGGTTTTGTCGTGAAGGAAATGAAGCATTAACAGAATTGATAATGAGGCATAATTTAGATCACAAGAAGACTGGGAAGGTAGTTGTTACTCAAGACGCGAACCAACTCGGGAGCCTTACCGAATTGTATAAACGAGGTATTGCAAATGGCGTAAGTTTAGAGCTCCTCGAGAGCGCGGATTTACGAAAGTTTGAGCCACTTGCTCGCACAGTTTCAGCATTCCTGTGGTCACCCACCACCTCTGTGGCGGATCCAAGTCAGGTAATTCGTGTTTTGGCTGCAGAATTTGAAAACTTAGGAGGAAAACTATTTTTCAATCAAGAGGTATCTGAGATAAGAAACAAAAGTATCACTGTTAACTCACAAAAATTTGCCGCCAATTTAATAATTAATTGTGCTGGGACCCATGCACTGAGATTTGCTCACAGCATGGACAATGCCACTGAGTTCGCGCAGCTACCCTTCATGGGGCTTTATCGTTACACAGAAAATAATTTGCTTCCACTTCGAACTTTGGTTTATCCAGTCCCAGATAAGAATTATCCATTCCTAGGGGTGCATTTCACCTTAGCGGTCGATGGCAAAATTAAGATAGGACCAAGTGCAATTCCAATTGTGGGCTCAGAACAGTATAGATTTATGAAAGGAGTTGATTCGGTAGACTTAAGACAATCATTTAGTTCATTAAGTACTCTTGCGAGACGTAATTTCAATCAGAGTCTGGTCCTCGCCAAAAATGAACTTCCTAACTTAAAAACTAAGACTTTAATCAGGAAAGCGGCCAATCTTGTGCCTTCTAGCCAAGGTGTTAAAGAATGGCGAAAGTACAGGCCTGGAATTAGAGCGCAACTTGTAGACAAACTGACGGGAGAACTCGTGCAAGACTTCAAGATAACAAAAGTTGGTTCAGTTCTTCACGTTTTAAACTCCGTATCACCAGGATGGACATGTTCAATCTCATTTGGTTCATGGGTTGCGGATAGAGCTTTAGAAGTACTTGAATGAAATACTAAGTCTTGTGAGCGAAGGACCATGCCCTCCTTATGAGTACCTAATTTTGAGCAAGTTTAAAAGTTCTCTTGCCACGAATTCTGATTTGCCGGTAAGAAGAACTCCTTAAATCTCATAACAGCGCTCTCCTTGATGAGCAAAGAAGGTATCTTGATTGCAAATCAAATCTCGGTCAAACTTTTCACCTTTAATTGCTTGGGAAGGTTTTTTTGATCAATTATTCCATATGGATCAATAACAATAAAAGACTCCAGTCTTTCTCTTGGTAGGCAATTAAAATCTAGATTTAAAAACTCGTTCCAAGGGGTCATAACAACTAATGCATCAGATGCCATGATGCATTCCTGTGCAGAGGCAAAAACTCTAACAGTGGAAAATTCAATTGGTAAAACTGCCAGTGGATCGTAGGTCCCAGCAATATTATTCGAAAACTTACTTAGAATGTCCAATGCCATCGCATTTTTGGTGGAGTGAGTATTCTCTTTGTAAGCAACTCCCAGGACCCCAATTTTAGCTTTTGGATTAGATCTGACAACATAATTAGTGATTGCTTCAATTATCCAGAGCTTCTGGCGTTGTGAATTTGCGAGGTAAGTGCGAAATAGACTTATTTCTCCTGGGATATTGGGTCCAAGTTCATCAAGAGTCTGAAGGTCTCTTTCTATGTTGCCACCAGATATCCCCAGCCCTGGTTGTAGATACGCATATGGACCAATTCTTCTATCTAACTGAAGGGCTTGTTTTACATTTCCCCATTTAGCCCCGATAGATTTTGCAATTTCATTAAGCGAATTAGTGGTACTAATCGACGCGGCCAGGAACGCATTGATTGAGATCTTCGTAAACTCTGCGCTTTCATAGTCCATTACAAGAATTGGACAAGAGAATCGTCCCAGAGTGTAGGCGTAATTAGCATCAAGTGGGATGTCAGGTCTATCTACGCCAACAATAATTCTCTCAGGAGAAATGGCTCGGGTAAAAGCCTGTCCAAAAACTAGAGTTTCAACTTGGTAAGAGATATTTGAATGATACTTTTTCATTCGACGGGTAAACCCTGGCGGAACTTGGCACAGAACAACAATCCTTGCTTCTTTTGGCATGTTTTGCGCTGCAAGGTTAATCAGATTTTCTACCCCACAGAGGTCGCTTTTCCCGAAATCATCCGTGGGCACATCTTGACTTATGTAGACGATATCGCATTCACCTAAAGATATAAGTTCATCAGAGAAGGAGATAAAATCTTTAGCCGCATTGTACGCCTCGTCAATATCTGGCTCTTGAATTGGCCATTCTTGTCTTTCGAGTTTACTCACTAATTGAGAATCCATATCAATGCCAAGGCAGTGTACATGCTTGGAGGCAAGTGAAATCGCGCTGACAATTCCGAGGTGAGAGAGGCCAAAGTAGGCTACTTTTAATTCGCTATTCATAACTGAATTTCTAATTCACGTAATGTTTCAGCAATCCAAATGTCTGTGGAGAAATCTGTTTGAGCCCCATTTAGAATCTCCGTGAAGAAATATTCATGCTCTAGTGCCCATGTTGGATCCGGCATCTCCAACTCTATGAGATCTTCAGAAGGCTTACCGGACGGTAAAACTCGCTTTCTAATCGATAGCACGGATGGCCCCCATTTACATAATGATGATATGTGAGCAGAGCCTTTTTCTCCGATAATGTCGCAGTAGAATGAATTTCTCCACATACACAACGACATTTCAAATCTGATCGCCACGCCGTTTAAATCTGCATGGACTATCGCATGGTCAGGAGCTGCGGTTTCAAAATGATGAGAACGCACAAATATGTCTTCTAACTCATTAATCCCAAGCCAAAATGCCAACGTGTCCAATAGGTGTGGTGCTAGATCCGAAACCACACCCATCCCGTAGTCACGCCAAGGGCTAGCTTTAACTAACTGAGCGGTGCCATTACCATAAAACATTTGAACCATATATAACTTACCAAGCACTCCTGATTCTAGAATATCTTTCATTGATTTAATATGCGGCTCAAATCTATGGTTATAGGCCGTATAGATGAAGACGCCCACTGAGTTTGCTTTTGCTTGAAGTTCCACTAATTCCAGAGGGTCCTTCAGAATTAGAGGCTTTTCTACCAACACATGCTTCTTGAATTGGATGCAATATTCGATTAACTCAATTTTTTGATGATCAGGCACACAGAGAAAAACCGCATCATAAGAATCTATAGGGGCTTCTGATATATCCAAATATGTCGCATCAACTGATTGAGGGTCAACCGAGGCTACACAACCCTTACCCAACAAACTACTTCTTTTTCTTCCTTGCACACCAAGTCCTACAACGAGAACTTTCATGTACTGGAATAACCCATTTTGTTCTTTAGAATTTCAAGCTTTTCCAGGATATCGTTTCTCTTAATTGGAATATTTCCATTCTTCTCTGACTCACATGCCGCTGCTAAACTACCTACGAGCGCAGCCATCGGAAGTGAGCCAGTAACTTTAAGAGTTAAGGCTGCATAAGCCATAAGTGCATCACCTGCACCCACCGGGTCGACTACTTTCTCCGAGAATGCATCTAGCGAAATAACTCTTGGCTCTTCAGCGTCATCTGTTTTTGCCAAACCTATAAGTCCTTTCTCCCCTAGTTTCAAGAGTAAATTCTTACACTGTGTTATTCCATATAGCTTGCCTGCAAGGGGTACAATTGTTGAGTCCTGATCTGCAATAGAGAAACGGGCTTCTCTCTCGTTTGGTGTTATCAAATCAAATCCTACGAAATCCGATATGTTTCCCCACCTACTTGCAACTTGGCTATCTGCTGCTTTAAAAACGCCCTGACCGATAGTGGCAGTTAAGTCCGCAATGTTTTGTTTATGAAAAATACCGTGTCTAAAGTCGCTAAACACTACTATGTCAGTTTCAACCTCGGACACTTTTTTGGCAAACTCTTTTGATATTGCATTAGAAATAGGGGTATTGTCAAGCGTATCAATCTTCAAAAGTCTATAGTTGTTGCAGATAATCGCATTTTTTTGTGTTGTTGGACGATGGCTCTCTGTAATTCTATTCACTTTAACGCCTGCTGCTTTGAGATCGGTTTCGACCATTTGTGCCATTGGGTCTTCACCCAAAAGTGTTGTAAAAGTTACTTGTGCGCCTGCAGACTTAAGGTGCAGCGCCACAATTCCCGCGCCACCCACATAAGATTTCGCTTCCATATAGCGGACACTTATAGTTGGTGTTTTTGTCTGGCCACCAATCATAACCGTTTCGGTGTATGTATCAACGATTGTGTCCCCAATGACATGAACCCTAATTTGGTCGAATTCCTTAAGTACCCTTTCAATTTCAGGAAAATCAAAATCATATGCCTGCATTAGCGAAATCACCTTGTCGATCATAAGATTTGGCGCTTGCTCTTCAATTAAGCGACTTGAAGAGAGCACCAAGTCACCGGGTGTAAAGATAATTTTTCCACCGTACTCAGAGACAGCGTCAGACTCTTCGATCGTTGCCGCTGGTAAACTGGACCCCGAATATTCGAAGCCTTTTGCAAAAAAATCTGGCCGTATGCGGCGAATATTTTCTAAGGGGGTTGCTGAATCATCAATTATTACGAAATCAACCATCTCCAAGGCCGCTAAGTTAAGTGCACGCAGATTCTCGGGGACATGGGGTCTGTAAATCCCCTTCTTTATGTGTCGATCGGAAGTTACGCTGACAATGAGCAGATTGGCCTTTGATTTAGCGTAGGAAAGGTGTCGCAAATGCCCAGGATGCACGACATCGAACACTCCGTGGCACAGAATTGCCGTCTTTGCACGAGGGAAATCCTCAAGGACCTCGATTAACTCAGATGGAGTTTTAATCTTATATTTATAGCTATCTAAGTACTCGAATTTCATTTTTTAAATGGCTCCTCAGACTCTAGGTCTTTACCTAAGTAATCAAACCATGTCTTAGTGGCTCCTTCGATAGAGGAAGCATCCCAAAGAGGAGCATCATTCCAATACGAAATCTGGTGCAACAGTTCTTTAACTCCTTCTTCCAATGGTACTAAGGGTTGCCATCCAAGCTCCCTAGAGATCTTGGATACATCAGCCCAGGTGCATTTTGGCTCACCTGGCCGCTCCGGAATCCCCACAGTTTCACTCGAGAGCATTTTCGTTAGATCATTAATTGTTCTAGGTGACCCAAAACCAATATTGTAAACTTCCCCAACTTTATCTGTCATTGCAGCAGCGACAAAAGCACGCGCAACATCGGTTGCATACACAAAATCACGACTTTGCAAGCCGTCGCCAACCACAGTTAGAGGCTTACCGGCCAATTTCTGCCTTAGAAAAACTCCGAAAACAGCACCGTATGCACCAGACGTTCTTGAGCGAGGCCCATAGGCATTAAAAATACGAATCGAGTTAACCGGAAGACCGTAGACTCGATACCAATGAAACAAAGTTTGCTCCCCAATGTATTTTGTAAGAGCATAAGGATACTGTGGATCAATCGGCGCTAATTCATTTGTCGGTACAGCGGCAATGCCATAACACGAAGACGAAGCCGCATAGACAACCCTCTTCACATTTGCGTTTCTCGCTGCTTCAGCAATTCTCACCGTACCAAAAGCATTTGTATGGAAGTAATCAAGCGGTCTTTCTATCGAAGGCACAATGTCGCCAATTCCCGCCATGTGAAAAAGCCAATCTACCCCCCTAAATATGGGGTCATCCATCTCGACCGTAGTTATATCTAAATTATGAAATGTTAACAATGGGTTCGCCCCATGGTGCTCAAGATTCTGAAGCCTTCCACCAGTTAGATTATCAAGGACCCGCACTTCGGCACCTTGCTGAAGAAGTAGATCAACAATATGGCTACCGATGAACCCAGCACCGCCGGTGACTAGCGCAACAGGTTGGTTTGACATTAAGTAACAGCCATTCCTTTAAGAGTTTTGACATTGAAATATTTCTCATCGGTCAAACTATTTGGCAGTAGGCCATTTTTGAATGCTTCACATAGCTCTTGCGTCGCATCTTCAACGGTTCGCGTAGCCCTAAAACCAAGAACCTTTTCAATTTTATCCGAATTAATATGGTAGCTCCGGTTATCATCGCTCGCAGACTGAAGAACTTCAAGATCTGTCTTTTCAGGAAAATTCCGAAGAACTACCTCTCTGACGATCTCTGCAATTGCTGAAATTGTCAAATTTTCATTACCAACATTAAATATTTGTTTTTGAATTTTTTCTGAAGGAACTGTTATTAGTAGCTTAACCACATCAATATAATCTTGAATATGAATGTTTGGACGTCTTTGGTTTCCACCGAAAACCGTAATTTTATTTGTGTTAATGGCTAAATTAGTAAGGATATTGACTGAGACGTCCAATCGTTGTCTTGGACTAAAACCACAAACTGTTGCAGGCCTAAATACAACTGTTGTAAAATTTTCATCCGCTTCGGAAAACAGAAGTGGTTCACACATTCCCTTGTACTTGTTGTATAGGGTAAGAGGGACTAAGGGGTGATCTTCGGTTACCTCAGGAGCATCTGAAACTCCGTACACTGAACTCGAAGAGGCATAAATAAATCTCTTAACTCCAGAGCGTTTTGCTGCCTGAACCATGGGAAGAAATGCATCCAAGTTTACACTCGTAGAAAGTGCTTCATCTAGCTCAAAACTTGCATCATTTGAAATGCAGGCTAAATTGAGGAAAACATCATGTCCAAGGCAGCTCTTTTCGAGCAAAGCGGTATTCCGAATATCACCCTGGATCAGATGAAATTTTGAGTTTTTGAGAGGCAAGAAGTCACTACCAAAAAAGCAAGTGTCGTAAACGGTTACCTCATAACCTAAGTCAAGCAATTGAGGAACCATTCTTGCTCCGCAGTAACCAGATCCACCTGTTACAAAAATTTTCATCACACGTATCCTCTCGAGAATTTAAGAATTATATTGAATAACCAGCAGTTTTTGCGTCGTTGTAAAACATTTCGACTGTTTCCAAAGAGAGTTGATCGAGATCTTTGCCGACATTTTGTAACTTTTTCAATAATGGAGATGTAACGGTTACAATATTACACCCTGATGAATAGGCCTGGAAAATATTCAGCAATTCACGAGTACTAGCCCAGAGCACAGAGATATTTTTCTGCACCTTGACGGAATCACACATTTCTTGTAACAGAGGCACAGGATTTCTCCCAGTATCCGCAATTCTACCAGCAAATACAGACAGGATTATTGGATTAGTTGAATCGAGGGATCTCTGAATCTTTTCAATTTGCTGCAATGTCATAATTGCAGTTACATTGCACAGTACACCTTCTTTATTCAATTCCGAAACTAGTTGATGGGTGGAAATTCCCTTCGTGTTAGTTACTGGGATTTTAACAAAGACATTTGGTCCAATTCCAGCGAGGAGATTAGCCTGCCTTTTCATTTCATCGAGATCGTCAGCGAACACCTCAAAAGATATTGGTAAGTCTGTGATCTCGCTCAATATTTCTTTCATGAACGCCGTGTAATCTTTCACACCAGAATTCTTCATGAGGGTGGGGTTTGTAGTAAACCCTGAGATTAAATCTCGCGAATTCTTGTAGAATTCAAAAATTTCATCCGTGCTAGCGCTATCTAAGTAGATTCTGATTTTTGGTATATCTATAGTGTGGGTCACACTGGTAATATACAATGAACGAACAAGAAATCTACTCCTTCAACTCTCTAGCTGTCGTATTTGGCGATTAAATCAATTGCTTCTTCTAGTGATTCGCAAACTAAGTGGGCGTGTTCCCCTAATTCTGCCCTTAGGTGCCTATTGATGAAGATTGTTTTACAACCAGCCTCTAGGCCAGCGGCGATATCGCTGTCCCTATCTCCAATCATCCAACTATGATTCAAATCGAGGTTTAGCCTTTGTGCTGAATCTAGGAGCATTCCGGGTTTGGGTTTTCTACAGCGACATGAATCTTCACTATTGTGTGTGCAATTGTTTATTTCAGTTATACCTAAATCTTCCCGTAGTTTTTGGTTCATTTGTTCAAGTACTTCGATTGGCAATTTTCCATTCGCTACATCCGGCTGATTTGAAACTACTATAGGAATAAATCCCAAGCTCTTAATGTGATCAACACAATTTGATACGCCCAGAAAAAACCTAAACTCGTCAAACTTCAAAGGAGCATACCCCTTGCCATCACGAATAGTCGATACTGTTAAAACACCATCACGGTCCAAGAACACAGCTCTTTGAGATTTCAATTTTCCTTTAACACGCTCTCCCATTTAGACGGATTAATCTTTAGCTCGGGATGAAAAACTAATCCATGCCAAATAATGGCTTGAAAAGATTCGGCTAGCGCAGTATCAAGATTGGGAATCACCGAAGGCACAAGAATTACATCTTTGGATTTCTCTTTTGAGTAACCCCCATCTCTTCCAACAATTCCTAGAATTTTTGCTCCGCACTTCGTCGCAACATCAATTGCATTTGTCAATTCCGTACTAACATTTAGTTCTTTATTCCCGCCGCCCACTGAGAGTACAAATATGGCATCGTTTGAGGACAACCCACTAGTCATTAGCCATCTTGGGAAGTAGCTTCCTAAACCCTCATCATTACATGACGCACTAAACTCGGACACATTATCAGTAGGAGCATAAGCCTCGATATTACAAATTTTTCGCAAGTCGTTAACCATATGGCTGGCGTTTCCCGCGCTCCCACCCATACCAAGGACAAACACCCGCCCCTTACGCAACCTTAATTCCTTTAAACTACGGGCACAGTTGGCGATGCCTTCCAAGTCTAAACCTTTAGTCGTCTTGACCACGGCTTCAAAATATTCATTGATAAAATTCAACAGTCCTCCAAATTGAGCGTTACTTGTCTAAACTGTAACTCGTAAGCCTAGAGAGCAGTGTATAACACGCCACCAAAATTTAGAAGATTGGCCCCAAGCGCGATATTTACTCCTTGCAATCCCAGAAATTCGATTTTTCTTAAACCTTCATTCGACTCACAATCTTTGGCTAATCAAAAGTGAAGTAATGTCTCTCCTTCGCTTTGGGAAAATGTTATATTAATATTTAATCCTTGTTGAGTTTTTGAAACTTATAGATTTTATTACAAATCTAGAATGGTTTTTAAGGGGCGTTGATTATAATTCATAAATTTATGGCTAAAACTAATTTTCAAGCTCCGAGAAGTTGTTTTCGTGATGCTTATTTACCAGGATAAACCCGAATACTTTTTTGGTCACCTGAACGGTCTCTAATGTGTCACACAATAATAGGGTTCAAGAACTTCCAAACAATTGTGAGCATTCAACTCAAAATACAAAATGACCTTAAATCGATTTTAAGGAATGATCGAGAGAGGTGCTAAATGGACTTTCAGAGACATTACTAACAAATTGTAAAAACTTAGCTTGAAGTAGAAAATTTGCCCAACCACCAATGAAATGGCTGATTCTTCGAAATTTTGCCTAGGCTCGAAGTAATCATCTCTTCAGACATATGGGAAAACTTCTAAAGGCTTAAGTCTCAAGATTTACTTAGGATGAGGACTGGATACCCCCTGTCGTAAAGGGTTCCTGTTCGCCCCTAGGCTCAAAACACCAAATTTCCCCTGCCTGAAATGGTAATGAGCATCCCCTTTCATAGGGCAAGATTTCCCCATGCGCTTAGACCATGTCTCATATGTAACGTCCCATGATCAACTAGCCGACACAGTTCAACGCCTGGGCTCACGCCTTGGTAGCACCTTCGTAGATGGTGGTGTCCACCCACGCTTTGGCACACGCA
>Ga0214917_10005721_pt1 | contig 13180 bp, 13 predicted proteins | sample LL_1208_BB_MetaG_FD_177983 | JGI IMG/M metagenome (GOLD analysis project Ga0214917, IMG submission 177983) | Freshwater microbial communities from Lake Lanier, Atlanta, Georgia, United States - LL_1208_BB | ecosystem: Environmental > Aquatic > Freshwater > Lake | place: USA: Georgia | collected... | reverse complement strand
TTACTATCTGTAAATATTACATAATTACTATCAATATTCAAAGTATTTTTAAACCATTCCTTAAATTTATTATTATGTTTATTTTTTACATTATAATATCCTGATACACAGGTATAATTAGATTCTTTAGAAAGTAAATATGAATATTGTTCATAAAAATCTATTCGATAATTATTTATTTTTATATCCCATAATATATTAATTTCTTTATTTTGATATTTCGATAACATAATACCCCATATATTGAATGTACTAGGACTAGCGATAAAACGTCTAAAACGTGCCATTAAATATAACTCTTCATAATCTGTTGTATTTGTTGGAATAAATATTTTATCAGTATTATTTGCAATAGATTGTAAATCAAGTAATTCTAATGCTTTTGGAATATTATTGGAAAATAAAATAATTTTATTATTATCATTTTTAATAAATTCTTTAATTTTATTAATTTCATCTGGTGTATATATATTACCAAAATCTTTTGGTGTCCAATCATCCGCTAATCTAATATGAATAACTATATCATTCATTGTATTTAACATATTATCAGTTATTGTACTATCAATTTTCATAGTAATATTATCAGGTGGAGTAAATAAGGTTTGTAATTCAGATAAATAGGGTACAATATATTTTGTTTTTTGAAAATAACCACCTGTCATATATATATTACCTTCTTTATATATATCTAATTCATTCTCACTGAGATGTGTAAAATTTTCTGTATTCACATCGGTTATTGTTAATTTATTAAAAACTGTGTCATAATATATGGGTCTTGGTTTTCCATAACTGGCATATTCCGATTTTTTTTTAATAACAAGATTTTTATTATGTTTTTTACCATATATATAGGCTTGGGCGACAAAATATAATTGATTCCCCAGTCCCCCTACTATATTTGGAACAATTATATCCCCATTTGTGAAATTACCATTTTTAGGAGACGCTATATATATTATCAATCCAAAAAGTATAATTAATATTAATATAAATAATACTAATAACATATTATAATATATAATATATTATTTCTTATCAAATAAAGCCTTAATAAGTTGAACCGAAAAATAGAAAAAATTGAAGTTTGTCATAATAAAAATTGATTTAAATATATTTTAGAGACAAACCATTATATATATCAATATGCCTAAAGCGACCAAGAATACAAATACCGCTACATCTGCCCCCTCTGTTGATACTATTAAACAAGAATGGCTTACTGTAGTTAAGGATATCACTGAAGCGACTGATAAGCTCGACCAGCTCTGCAAGCGTCGGGATGAGCTTGTTAGCCAGCTCTGGACCCATCTTAATAAGGACCCTGCATCTACTGTTGTAGATGGAGAGGATAAGGTACCTGAAAAGGCGCCAGCAAAGAAGGCGCCAGCTAAGAAGGGAGCAGCAGCACCTGTTGAAGATGAAGATACACCAGCACCTGCAACACCAGCGCCTGCTAAGAAGGCACCTGCCAAGAAGGGAAATAAGTCTGCGACACAGGTAGCAGCGGTAGCTCCGGCTGGTGATGAGGAAGATGCGCCCGTGCAAACTCCTGCAAAGCCAGCACCCAAGGCACCTGCCAAGAAGGGAGGTAAATCTGCAGCAAAGCCTGCTGATGACGAAGAAACACCTGCCAAGGCACCGGCAAAGGGAGGTGCAAAAAAGACTGCCGCACCAGCTAAGGGAACACCAAAGCCAAAGCTTGATGTTGATTCTGAAGATGTAAATATGAATGAAGACCCAAGCTCTGAGGAAACGGACCTTGATAGTCTATCAAGTGTATCGTCTGAATCGGATGCATCGGGTGGCGAGGATAACTAATGCGTATACGTAAGCATATGCATTTCAATTAATTAATTTATTTTATAAAATATTATAGATGGATATAACATATGATGAAACTGTTAAAATTATCCTCCTTGGTAATGTGAGTGTTGGTAAAACAACATTTTGCAATGTATTGAAGAAAAAAGAATTTAATTATAATTATCATTCAACAATTGGTGTTGACTTTCATACCGTTTATTATAAAAAAAATAAAAAGTATAGATTTCAATTTTGGGATACTGCTGGGCAAGAAAAATTTAGGTCCCTAGTTAGTTGTTATTTTAAGAAAACCGATTTAATTATTATTATGTTTGATATCAATGATATTCAATCATATAACGATATAATATATTGGCGTGATTTTGCTTATATGCACGCAAATCCATATTCACCCATTATTTTATTAGGAAATAAAAGTGATTTGGTTGAAAGAGCAGATATCGAAAAAATAAGAAATTATGCAGATATGCAGAAAATGCCCTTACATATTATAAGTGTTAAAACAAACAAAAATTTTGATGATTTATTAAATTTAATAATTGATAATCTTCCTTATAATATTATGGAGAAGAAAGAAGAGCCATTTATAGCGCCTCAAAAACGGTGCTGTGTTATACAATAAAAATAAAAGTTGGTTGGTAGTGGCTGAGGATTTTAATTATTTCCTATTTATATTAATAAAAGTTGATTTAATATTATATAGAAATGTATTTTATATAATATTAAATGGAAAATGTTAATAGCATCCTAAAAAAATATTGGGGGATTGATAAGTTAAAAGAAAAGCAAGAAGAATTGTTAACCAGTTTTTTGGCAAAAAAAGATGTAGTTGGTCTGCTACCAACTGGTTATGGTAAATCATTGTGTTATATGATCCCTCCTTTGGTAAAAAATAAAGTTATTTTTATTATCTCGCCATTAATTTCACTAATGGAAGACCAAAAAGAAAAATTAGTTGAAATGAATATTCCGGTTGCGTGTCTTCACGGCAATAACCCCAATAAACAAAAAGAAATTTTCAGTATTATAGATGGAGAAATTAACATCGTTTATATGAGCCCTGAATATATGATTATGGGAGATGGTTTCGAATTGGCAGACCTTCTTATTAAGGAAGATAGATTGGGATTTTTTGCAGTTGATGAAAGTCATTGTATTAGTGTATGGGGACACGATTTCAGAGATACATATACTAAATTGTATCGTTTTAGGAAAAATTATCCAACCATCCCGATTATGGCTCTTACTGCAACCGCAACCGATGAAGTTATAAAAGATATTGTTAAACAGTTGAATCTGACTGACCCACATATTGTTATTGCTAGTTTTGACCGTCCAAATATTTATATGAAATGTAAAACGGTTAAAAAGTTTGGATTTGAAATGTTGGAAGAATATATTGAAAAGTACGAGGGACATAAAATGATTGTCTATATGAATAGTCAAAAAGAGACCGTTGATTTGTCCAAACAAATAAATTCAAAATATAAAAATCTTTCTGAGGCTTATCATGCAGGGATGATGAAGAATGTTAGAAATAATATTCAAACTAAATTTAACTCTGGTAAAATTAATATTATTGTTAGTACAGTGGCATTTGGTATGGGGATTGACCAAACAGTCCGTTGTGTGGTTATTGTGGGGTCTCCTAAATCGGTTGAAGAATACTATCAAATGATTGGGCGTGCTGGGCGAGATGGGGAGGCAGCTGAATCTATTTTATTCTTCCAATATCAAAATATTATTATCAATAAGAGTATGTTGAAAAAATCTGAGATGGAGGCAGAAGTAATGGATAGTAAAATAAATTGTTTAAATAAAATGGCTAGATATGCCAGTACAATGATTTGCAGAAGGAGATTCATCTTGGAGTACTTTGGTCAATTAACTAAATTTCATTGGTGTGAGTATTGTGATAATTGTTGCGAATATGATACTATTGATATGACATCTAAAATGATTGATATTCTATTTAATAAAAAGAAAACGGATATTCTTAAAAAGAGCGAACTAACCGCTGCAGTTAATGGGGATTTACTGTTTGAACGAAACGGACACTATATACCAACTATGAGTTTAAATGAATGGAAACGTAAAATAGAGGTAAATAAATATAATATTAAGGGGGTGCCTAAGAGATACCGGCTAATGTGTAGGAAATAAAATGTTTTAAAGGTAATAAAATTTTGATTTAAAAAAATAAATATATAGTATATTAATATATAGATCCGTTCCCATTTGAGGAAAAGTTCTATATATTTATAAACCAAAAAAATTGATAAATAAACATATTGGCGACCTATCCCATAATATATCTTGTAAGTCTACAAACAGCATTTCATCTGAAATCGCCTTTCAAGCAATTATGAATTGTAGATAGCACTTATCCGAAGGATATTTTGCCTAATAATGCTACTTTGGCCGAGTGGTTAAGGCGGACGACTTAAGATCGTCTGGACAATGTCCGCGCAGGTTCGATCCCTGCAGGTAGCACAATGGCTTTGCCATAAATATATTCCGAAAGGAATTATCCTACTAACAGCCTAACATTTAAACAATTTTAATGTTAAAACAGTAGGATGCAAACAATGCCTCTTTAGCTCAGTCGGTTAGAGCGCGGTACTTATAATGCCGAGGTCGTGGGTTCGATCCCCACAAGAGGCACTGGGATAAATCCATAAATCTACAAACAGCATTTCATCTGAAATCGCCTTTCAAGCAATTATGAATTGTAGATAGCACTTATCCGAAGGATATATTGCCTAATAATGCTACTTTGGCCGAGTGGTTAAGGCGGACGACTTAAGATCGTCTGGACAATGTCCGCGCAGGTTCGATCCCTGCAGGTAGCACAATGGCTTTGCCATAAATATATTCCTCCTGGAATATATCCTACTAACAGCATTTGAAAGATGTTTACAAAAAACAGTAGGATGCATAATAATAAATCTTCTAACAGCATTATCATATTAATTGATAAATAATTATGGAAGATAGCATTACCCGAAAGGGTAAATTGCCTCTTTAGCTCAGTCGGTTAGAGCGCTGTACTTATAATGCAGAGGTCGTGGGTTCGATCCCCACAAGAGGCACTCCCAAAATGGGAAACACACTTATCTATCAACAGCAAACCATATAGTAAATTGCCTTTCATAGCAATTGGTTAAATGATAGATAGCATTAATCCGAATGGATAAATTGCCTAATAATGCTACCTTGGCCGAGTGGTTAAGGCGGACGACTTAAGATCGTCTGGACAATGTCCGCGCAGGTTCGATCCCTGCAGGTAGCACTTATATATAATCGTTCCCATTGAGGAAAACCACACGCATTACTTTATAAAATTTGATATAAATACATATTATTTAATAAGTATTTATATTAATATGACAACCAAGAACGTCTCACCATTACGCTATCCAGGAGGCAAGACTCGGGCTTGTAAAATTTTGGATCAGATAGTTATTGATAATTTTGATATCGATAATATAAATAATATTATATCGCCATTTTTTGGTGGTGGATCTTTTGAATTCTACATGCAAAATAAATATAATATGAATATTGTCGCAAATGACAAGTTTCATCCATTGTATTGTTTTTGGAATCAATGTAAAACAAATAAAGATGAATTATGTACAAGACTATATAATGAACCTATAATTAAAAAAGATATATTTACCAATTATAGAAATACTATAATTAATACAAAAGATGATATTGATATGGCAGTAAAGTATTTTGTTATCAATAGATGCTCATTTAGTGGTGCAACTTTATCAGGTGGTTTTTCGGAAGAAGCATCTATTAAACGTTTTACAAAATCATCTATTGATAGAATTAATAAGTTAAATTTGTCTAATTTTACAATTTCTAATATGGATTTTAGTGATTTTATAAGAAATAATAATGATGGTCTAATATTCTTAGACCCACCTTATTATCTAGAAAAACAATCTAAATTGTATGGGAATAATGGAGATATGCACGAAAGTTTTAATCACGAACAATTATATGAAACAATTAAAGATTATGACCAATGGATTATGACTTATAATAATTGTGATTATATAAAAGAATTATATAGTGATTATACTATAATTGATGCCGAATGGTCATATGGTATGAATAAATCAAAGAAATCATCCGAGATTGTCATTATTAATTTATTATAAAGCCAAACTAGTAATTATAACTATGAGTGCCAATATAATAAAAACAACTGATGATTTCAAAACGTGGTATCAGAGTAAAAGCCCTACATTAAATACTAATATGAAAAATATATACATAAATGATAATGATAAAAAGCCAGAATGGATTTTTTGGTTTTATTATTCTCATGGTGGAATAACGGATCTTGAAATAATAAGTATTATGAATATTTATCCGGATGACAAAGATGAAATTATAAATAATATAATTAATGAGCAGAAAACAAAAGATATATATAATAGTTATTATGAAACATATACATATGTGTGCGGTGCAATTCGCAAGTCTGCACTTGCGAATTGCACCGCACACATAACTGGTTATATTGCTACGCAATAGACAAGTCAAAAGTGCAGATTGCACTTTTGAATTGCGCACACCACATATATATATGTTGGTAAAATTATCCCAGATTTATCATTCAAACAACAATGTTTCCATATCCAATTATTTTTAAACAAGAAAAAATATATAAAACCAAAAATTAACAGTTATTGTTATAGTTTTGATATTTTTAGTCGGTGTTATATAGACCCTACTTACGAAATTTATAAAAATAACATTATTGATTTATCTAACAATTATATAAATAAATTATATCACTATAGCCATAAAATAATTCCGCCATTTGTGTGCAGTGCAATTCGCAAGTGCAGACTTGCGAATCAGCAAACATAACTGGTTGCGATAATTCAAAAGTGCAGATTGCACTTTTGAATTGCGCACACCACATTTAATCATTATATAGTGAATAATTTTAAGCGACCTAAATTAATAATATAAAAGACCAAGTGCGCGTCATAATAGGCACACCACATATGTGTGCGGTGCAATTCGCATGTGCAGACTTGCGAATTAGCAAACATAACTGGTTGCGACAATTCAAAAGTGCAATCTGCACTTTTGAATTGCGCACACCACATATAATAAAAAAATTGAAAAATAAACTGTTTGAAGATGTCTCTTATTATATAGCTATTGTCCATCAACTGCAATCTCCTTTGCACTTTTAGCCGGAGGTCGTGGGTTCGATTCCCACTAAGGAGCAATCCTTATAGCTCAATGGTAGAGCAACGTATCACGATGGACAGCACCCAACGCATAGCATCTAACAGCAATTCAAACTGATATTTTGAATCAAATACAGATGCTAGCAAACAACGCATTTTCTACTAACAGCAATTTCTCTTGCCCTTTCAGCCGGAGATGCAGGTTCGAGTCCTGACATCCGAGGGAGGTCGCACCCCTTGGTATAGTTCAATTGGTAGAACAACGAACTAAAGTAGAAAGCACCAAACGCATATCATCCAACAGCGAACCATTTCAACTTTGCCTTTCAAGCAAAAACAAATGGATGATAGCAAACAACACATCTAACAGCAATTCAAAACGATATTTTGAATCATTGACAGATGCTAGCAACCAACGCATTTTTCCACTAACAGCAATTTCTCTTGCATTTTCAGCCGGAGGTCGTGGGTTCGATTCCCACTAAGGAGCAATCCTTATAGCTCAATGGTAGAGCAACGTACTAAAGTGGAAAGCAAACAACGCATTCTTTTAAAAATCATAAATGTACCGTTTACGATATATTAATGTACGGGCTCTCTTCTGGTCTGCGAATGGCGCCGGACACAAATAACATTTAATTTGTGGTTTGTCGTACATTTGTGGTGTGCGCAATTCAAAAGTGCAGATAGCACTTTTGAATTATCGCAACCATCTTTGTTTTCCGTGAATACAATTCGCACTTGCGAATTGCACGGAACACATTTGTATTATTTTAATAAAAATTGATAAATATAAACACTATATAATGTTTATATTTTCTAATGGATTCACATGATGAACATCCTATTAATTCAACAGATTGTGATTGTACTATCATATTAGGTGAAATGAGAATCGGTGAGGCGGGTCGCACAAATACGGTTGTTAGTGAGCCAAACGGAGAGCAACTTGATAGGAACATAATTGCTTCACTATTGGCAGAAAATTCTATTACGGTGCGCACATATGCAAGACATTAATCGCGAACAACATTCTTTAATTTCTTTATGCAATTGTAAATTAATAATTTTATTTGGTTTATCTTATAGCTCTTATAATTATCATAAGTTTTATTATTAATTTTGAACTTTTCTTCATCATCCAAGCGCTCCCTTAATTCTTCTAATTTCTTGATTGTATTTTGGTCTAGTTTATTTCTAATATTATTGTCATTCTCTTGATTGATAATCATTTCAATATTGTCCAAGTGTGCCTCTATCATATCCTCAATAACGGTATTTCTATCTTGGGCAATAAACGTATCGCCATCGTATGTATAGGCAATACCATTATTGAGGTTATTTATCATGATGTTTTGTAATTCGGGCTTTAATTTATTTAAATGAACCATTTCAATTGATTGCTCTATGCTACTGAATTTCTTATTGCATATTTTTATCATTTCATCAGTTGATAATACTTTTGACAAGTCCTCATCACCATACTTTATTATGATGTTATTTATGGTACCATTATTAGTTGTATTATTGGTATTATTTATAGTCTTATTATTTGATTTCAGTTTATGCATTTCTTTTTCTAATTCTATATTTTTGTTTTCAAGTTCATTAATCTTTTGTTGAAGACTTTCTAATGATAGTCCTGTTTTTTTATATGTGCATTTCCTCATATGTTTTGTTTTACTTTGTCTATGTTTATATACGTTATCACAGTAATTACATTTAAATATATTAGTCGTATTATTACCTGTGTTTTGTATTTTTTCATTGGCTTCATTGGCTTCTTTTATGGCGTTCTTTGGCTTCCTAAGGGTTGATGTAACATTATGCATATTCCTTGAATGATTACATAAAGATGACATTGATGCATAATCTTTTTTACATATTATGCACTGGAATTTACTTTTTACTTCCATTATATTATAATATATAAAAAGTATTCTTTAATGAATTTATAATAGTAAATTTGGCACGTGAATTATAAAGAGAGAATGGGGTAGTTAAAATAATAAAAATTTTACATATTTAAAATTTTATAAAAATCTTTGTAAAAAATGTATTTTTATAAAATTTATACTATTTTTATAAAAATATTTTTAAACGAATTTATTTATATTATAGGATTAAATTGCTTATTTAGATATTTCTTCATAAATTCAGCCATATTTTTTGACCCCATAGACCTATTACATAGAGAACAAATTGGACGCAGATTTTCAATCGTATCTGGTCCTCCTTTTGATATAGGAATTACGTGTCCACATTCAAAGTGCTTACTGTCTATTTCGGTATTACAACAAAAACAATTACCAACACCTTTTTCTTTACCTATATAGACATCCCACGATTGATTTTTGAGTAGTTTAGGGACGTGCTTTTTATTCTTGATTTTTATATTTGTAGTATTAGCTTCTGTATTTTCTATTATTATATTTTCAGTTTGAGGTATTTTGTTTATGTCATTTAATTTCTTTTCTAAATTATTATTTTTACTCGTTAATTCAATTATTCTCTTCTCAAGTTCATTAATTGTTGTTAATATAGTTTTCCCTTGACATGTTTTTAAATGTTTTGTTCTACTTTGTTTATATTTATATGCATTATCGCAATAATTACAGTTATATTTATTTATCGTATCAATGGGTTTAATATTATTTTCTTCTATTTTGACAGACTTATTATTTCCTGATATTATTTTGATTTTTTTATTTTTAGCTAATTTTCCAGTAGGTGTTAAACCATGTATATTTTTCGTATGATTACATAATGATTGATGTGTCGCATAATATTTTTTGCATATTGTACATTGAAATTCACTTTTTTTCACCATTAAATAATATATGCATCAACCCTTTAATTTATTTCCCTATTATAATAATGAGTATATATATATCACAAGATGAAGTAAAAAAAATACTTTTAGATGATATGTTATTTAGTATAACTGGTATACAAATCCCGCTTAGACCTTGAAAAGGCTTAGCCTTTTCACAGCATTTTTGAAATTCAAAAATGACCCGTAAGAAATGTCCCAAAAGTAAATTATAATGAACAACTATTAAGCCCAAGAAGTGAAATGTTATTAGATTTATTAACACCAATCTCAAAAGAAAAATTAAGAAAACAATTTATTATGGATGATATGGAAGTTATTAATATGGAGGAAGATGATACTGACCCATTATATAGTTATTTTGAATCAACAGAAATTGGCGTGTATATGGAATTTTGGATTTGCCATAATATAAAATGCCAATGTGGTGGTAAGTTTATGAAATATATAAATGTAAATAAACCGATTGTTGATATAAGATGTATTAACCCAGCTCACAAGTTAGAACACGGTCCAAAATATTATCAAATAAAAAACAACATTATCTGGTAGTGTTTACAATGGTTATACTTATTTTAGTTCTAAAAAACAATATATATTCGTTGGCTCAAAAAGAAAAGGATATTATGCCCATTATTTAAAGCCAACAGATAATTTAGAAACATTAATTGGCTATATGTGGTGTGCGCAATTCAAAAGTGTGGAACACACATATGTGTATAGAATATGACAAAATAAATGATACAACAATTAAAATAAATTTAGACAGGTCATTTATTGTTAGCCCAAATATGACAAGTAAAATAGATGATTATTTTTATAAATATATAACATTAAGTGGGAATGATGCCGTTTTATATAATATTAATATGTGCAATATATACACTTTAAGACAAATATATAACGACACCAATATAATTAATACCACACACAAATATGACACAATAATATATAATAAAGATGATATATTATTGGCAATCAAGTTATTTAATAAATATTATAAATATAAATTAAAATATTTGGCATTGAAAAATAATTTATAAATCATTATAACTATAACTATGCAAGCAATTATTCAATCATATAGTTTACAAGGTAAAAGAGAATCTAATGAAGACCAACATATTGGTGTATTGAATATTAATAATGAAAGTAAATTAATAAACCCCGTTAACTTTATCGGGGTATTTGATGGACACGGTGGAAAACTAGTATCAAAATATTTAAAAATGAACTTGGCGAAATATGTTTTAAAAAAAACAAATATAAATATCTATGACCAAAAAACAAATGTAACATCTAGATTTTTTGGTAAGTTATTTGATAAAATCCAAGATGATTTATGTAAGGCTCATCCAGTAGCCGTTAAACGATGTGGTTCAACTGCATTATGTGGTGTCATGTACAAGGATGCCAAAAATAATAATAATTTATGGCTCGTTAATGTTGGCGACTCTCGGGCTGTTCTTTATAATGATATGAAAAAAGCAATCCAATTAACGAAAGATCATAAACCACATCACACCCCCGAAAAGAAAAGAATAGAGGCAATGGGTGGGAAGATTAAATTTGATGGGGTTGATTGGCGAGTTGGTGATTTATCTTTATCTCGTGCGATTGGAGACCTTGATAATACCCCATATGTAACTCATAAACCGGAATTATTTCGTTATCGCCTCAGTAAGAATGATAAATTTGTTATCTTTGCGTGCGACGGTTTATGGGATGTTGTAAGTAATACTGAAGCAACTGACTTTGTGAGAATGTTAAAAGATGGACGTTATACTGGTAATATCGCAAAGAAATTAGCAGAATACGCAATACAAAAAGGTTCATATGACAATGTGACAGTTAGTATATTGTTTTTATAAAAATAAAATCTACTTTATTATAATGCTTAGTATTATAATAAAGTAGATTTTATTTTTATTAATAACTTTTAAAATATTTATTTTTCCAGAGAGATTTAATAATATGGAAATATTAGATTTATTAACTGTATATCAATATGATGATAAAATTAGATTAGGTGCTAATACAGATGGTGGGTATGTAATTGGTAATATTATGAATGTTAACTATGATTGTTATTTATCGTGTGGTGTAGCTGATGAAGAATCATTTTCTCGTGACTTTATTAATAAATATAATATGAATGCAAATAATAGTTTTGCATTTGATGGGTCGATTGAAAAATATCCTACTAGATTCACTGATAAAATAACTTTTTTTAAAAAATATATTAGTAATCTAAATGATGAAAATAATACAACTATGGAAGATATAATATTAAAACATAATAATATATTTATGAAAATGGATATTGAAGGTGGTGAATATCCTTGGTTCGAATATATTGATACTAGTTTATTAAATCGCTTCAGTCAACTTGTTATTGAGTTTCACGATATAAATGAAACTAAACATATTGATCATCTTAAAAATATATTGACTAAATTAAATACCTATCATTATATTATTCACGCACACGGTAATACATGTTGCCCAACAACGAATAATATTCCGAATGTTATTGAATTAACATTTATTAATAAAAAATATTTTTCAATAAAACCTGTATTAAATACTCAAAAATTACCAGTGAATGATTTAGATTTCACAAATATACCAAATAAACCTGAAATTAATTTATCATTCAAGCCATTTGTTAATAGTTAATCGCTATAAATAACTGTTATAAATAATAATTATCTATAATTATTATTTATGCCAATAACCACCAATCAATTATTTTTTTATTGTTGTGTAGAAAATAAAATAGATGATTTGTTAATATTATTAAAAACTCATAATGTTGATATTCATTATAAAAATGAAGATGCATTTATATCTGCATGTCGTAATGGACATTATGAAGTGGTACGAATTCTCACTACCATATATAAAAAAGATAGACGTTATAATTATATTAATATTAATGCTTGTAATGAAGCAGCATTTAAATATGCATGTGCATATGGACACATTAAAATAATTCGTTATATCACATCATTATATAGAATTGATAGTAATTATGATAAAATAAACATTCACGCTGGGGACGAGTGTGGATTTAAGAATGCAATTAAATATATGAATTTTGGTGTTTTGTCATATATTCTTAAATTATATAGAAAACCAGGATATAAACCACTTAATATTATATATGAAAAATCTGATAATATGAGAATTAATTTATACTTTGCAAATTTAGGTCATGTTGCATCGCACATTAAATTTAAATGTTTTATATAACCGATACAGGGACCCATTTATTAAATTGTTTACTAAA
>Ga0214917_10005720_pt1 | contig 13180 bp, 9 predicted proteins | sample LL_1208_BB_MetaG_FD_177983 | JGI IMG/M metagenome (GOLD analysis project Ga0214917, IMG submission 177983) | Freshwater microbial communities from Lake Lanier, Atlanta, Georgia, United States - LL_1208_BB | ecosystem: Environmental > Aquatic > Freshwater > Lake | place: USA: Georgia | collected... | reverse complement strand
TTGAAAGTGCCCAACGCTTTGGATTATCCCAATTGCATCAATTACGTGGTAGGGTGGGACGAGGTGCGGAGAAGTCGTATTGCATATTAATGACCGATTACGAATTGTCCAAAGAATCCAAAAAACGCATGGATACGATGGTGGAAACGAACGACGGATTTAAAATCGCAGAGGTAGATCTTCGTTTGCGCGGACCTGGCGACTTGTTGGGAACCCAACAAAGCGGCGCATTAAATTTAAAAATTGCCGATTTATCGAAAGACCACGAGATGGTGGTTTTAGCGCGCGAGGAGGCCCATAAGCTTTATGCCCAAGACCCTCGTTTGGTCCAACCTTCGGCTGCTTCATTGCGGAACTTAATGTTAACACTGTTCCATAATAAGCCACAATGGGACAAAATTGGGTAAAAAAATCCCGCCTAAGCGGGATAATAATTTGCAGATAAACCTATTATTCTTCGTTGTTTTCCGTAAGTTTTTCCATCACTTCTTTGGAACCAACGATCATTTTCTGGAAAGCTCTAACTCCCGTTCCCGCAGGGATTAGGTGACCAACAATCACGTTTTCTTTTAATCCAAGTAAATGATCTTCCTTACCAGAAATGGCCGCTTCGTTCAATACTTTGGTGGTTTCTTGGAAGGAAGCCGCGGATATGAACGATTGCGTTTGCAAGGAGGCTCGTGTTATTCCCTGTAGTAACGGTGTTGAAGTGGCTGGATTAGCCTCACGCGCTTCGATCAACTTTTTATCTTCGCGTTTTAGACGAGAGTTTTCATCGCGGAACTTTCTAACAGAAATAATCTGTCCTGCTTCAACTTCGGTGGAGTCCCCTGCGTCTCGCACGAACATCATCCCGTACAAAGCATCATTCGCTTCCATGATGTCCGCTTTATGAATCGATTGGCCTTCTAAGTATTTTGTATCTCCAGCATCGATAATTTCCGCTTTAAGCATCATTTGTCGAACGATTACTTCGAAGTGCTTATCGTTAATCTTCACCCCTTGTAAACGGTATACCTCTTGGATTTCATTTACAATATACTCCTGAACTTTGGTGGGACCTTCAATATTCAAAATGTCGTTCGGTGTAATGGCGCCATCCGAAAGTGGACTTCCAGCGCGAACAAAGTCATTTTGTTGTACGAGAATGTGTTTAGAAAGTGGGACGAGGTATTTCTTCGTTTCACCGGTTTTCGCTGTAATGATAATTTCTCTATTTCCGCGTTTGATGGTGCCGAGTGTAGCAGTACCATCAATTTCCGAAACCACAGCAGGATTAGATGGATTTCGCGCTTCAAAAAGTTCGGTAACGCGTGGTAACCCTCCAGTAATATCCCCAGATTTCCCAGAAGTCCTTGGAATTTTTGCCAAAATAATCCCTGCCGTGACCGTTTCACCGTTTTTAACCGTGACGTTGGCGCCAACAGGTATAGAATAATCGCGCAAAACTTCTTTCGTTTTGGGATCTATGATATGCAACGCGGGACTTTTTTTCCTGTCACGAGATTCAATAATAACAATGCGGTCGAAACCTGTTTGCTCATCCATTTCTTCTCGGTACGTAATACCGGCTTCCATATTTTCGAACTTCACTTTACCTTTTACTTCGGTAATGATGAGTGCGTTATAAGGATCCCATTTACATATCACTTCGCCTTTTTTGATGGATTTTTTATCTTTAATCATCAAATCAGAGCCATAAGGAATATTGGCGTTCATGAGCACGATGCCTGTTTTCTCGTCCACGATTCGTATTTCCCCAGATCTACCCACCACAATCGTTTTGGCTTCACCTTGTCCACTTTCTGTATCAATGGTTCGCAATTCTTCAAATTCCAATTTACCGCTATGTTTAGCCTTGATATCAGAGCTATCGGCAATATTAGACGCTGTACCCCCGACGTGGAAGGTCCTTAGGGTAAGCTGCGTACCAGGCTCGCCAATGGATTGTGCAGCAATAACCCCTACTGCGTCGCCAATTTGTGTTGGGCGGTGTGTAGAGAGGTTTCTTCCATAACATTTTGCACAAACACCTTTTCGCATTTCGCAGGTAAGGACCGAACGAATTTCTACCTCTTCTATGCCGCTTCGTTCAATATCTTTTGCTATGTCTTCGGTTATTAATTCTCCGCTTGGCACAATTAGTCGGTCAGATTCTGGTTCATAAACATCATGAACGGAGGTCCTACCAAGAATTCTATCGTTGAGCGGTTCAATAATCTCATCGTTTTTCTTCAGTGCTTGCGCAATAATTCCTCGCAAGGTGCCACAATCTTCAGAATTGATTACCACATCTTGCGCCACATCTACTAAACGACGTGTTAGATACCCAGCATCGGCTGTTTTTAGGGCTGTATCGGCAAGACCTTTTCGTGCACCGTGGGTAGAAATAAAGTACTCAAGGATAGAAAGGCCTTCTTTAAAATTAGAAAGGATCGGATTTTCGATGATTTCTTGGGTAGTAGCTCCTGATTTTTGTGGCTTGGCCATCAATCCTCGCATTCCAGAAAGTTGGCGAATCTGCTCTCTTGAACCACGAGCACCGGAGTCGAACATCATGTAAATAGGATTGAATCCTTGACGGTCTGCTTTAAGTTGATCCATCAAAGTTTGAGTCAACCGAGAATTAGTGTGGGTCCAAATATCAATGATCTGGTTGTATCGCTCGTTATTAGTGATAAATCCTTGGCGATAATTCTCCATCACATCTATTACCTCAGCTTCAGCTTTGGCTACTAATTCGGCTTTTTGCTTAGGGACAATGATGTTATCTAAGTTGAATGAGAGTCCTCCCTTGAAGGCCATACTATATCCGAGACTTTTAATATCATCTAAGAACTGAGCCGTACGAGAGGTACCAGATACTTTTAATACTTCACCGATAATATCCCGCAACGCTTTTTTCGTCAAAACCTCATTTATATATCCTGCTTCTCTCGGGACTTTTTCGTTGAATAATACGCGCCCACATGTCGTTTCGATCATTTTCAATACGGAAGCACCTTGATCATTTAAATCATAGGTTTTCACCTTAATAGGTGCATGCAAATCCAGTTTTTTCTCATTGTAAGCAATAATTACTTCTTCTGGAGAATAAAACGTTTTTCCTTCCCCTTTTACGATTTCCGTTTCTGTAGATACCTTACCTTTAGTCATGTAATACAGTCCGAGTACCATATCTTGAGAAGGAACTGCTATCGGTGCGCCATTGGAGGGATTCAAAATATTATGGGAAGCCAGCATAAGTAACTGTGCCTCTAGAATGGCTGCATTCCCCAAAGGCAAATGCACCGCCATTTGGTCACCGTCGAAATCGGCGTTAAAGGCGGTTGTAACCAACGGGTGAAGCCTAATGGCTTTTCCTTCAATTAACTTCGGTTGGAACGCTTGAATTCCCAATCTATGAAGTGTTGGCGCACGGTTCAAAAGGACTGGGTGACCTTTCAAAACATTCTCTAAAATGTCCCAAACTACGGGTTCTTTTTTGTCTACAATTTTTTTAGCAGATTTTACTGTTTTTACAATTCCTCGTTCAATCATCTTACGAATGATGAAGGGCTTGTATAACTCGGCAGCCATATCTTTCGGTAAACCGCACTCGTGTAATTTAAGATCTGGTCCTACGACAATAACGGAACGTGCAGAGTAATCCACCCTTTTACCAAGTAAGTTTTGACGAAAACGCCCTTGTTTTCCTTTCAAGGAATCGGAAAGCGATTTAAGTGCACGATTGGATTCTGTTTTAACCGCACTTGATTTCCTGGAATTATCGAAAAGCGAATCGACCGCCTCTTGCAACATCCTTTTTTCATTACGAAGAATTACATCGGGTGCTTTAATTTCAATAAGTCTTTTTAATCGATTATTTCGAATGATCACCCGTCGGTATAGGTCGTTCAAATCGGAGGTAGCAAATCGGCCGCCATCCAGCGGCACGAGCGGTCGGAGCTCTGGTGGAATAACGGGTACGACCTTCACAATCATCCATTCTGGGCGGTTATCGATTCGTGTTTGGGATTCACGCATCGATTCAACAACCTGTAGGCGTTTCAGTGCTTCATTTTTTCTTTGTACAGACGTTTCTGTTTCAGCAGCAACCCTTAATTCATTGGATAATTTATTCAAATCTAAGTCTTTCAATAAATCGTAAAGCGCCTCTGCCCCCATTTTCGCTATAAATTTATTGGGATCGTTGTCTTCCAAGTAATGGTTATCCTTTAGCAAGGGGTTATCGATTAAATCCAAATAATCTTCTTCTGCTAAAAAGTCATTTTTCTTTAGGTTCACACCGCTGATCGTATTTGCCAAACCACTTTGGATGACGATGTAGCGTTCGTAATAGATTATTTGATCTAATTTCTTGGTAGGAATACCAAGTAAATATCCAATTTTATTGGGGAGCGATCGGAAATACCAAATATGTGCTACGGGTACCACGAGTGAAATATGGCCCATGCGTTCACGGCGCACCTTTTTTTCAGTGACTTCCACACCACAACGGTCGCAAATGATGCCCTTGTAACGAATCCTTTTATATTTCCCACAATGGCATTCATAATCCTTAACGGGACCAAAAATTCGCTCGCAAAACAATCCATCTCTTTCTGGTTTATAAGTCCGATAATTGATGGTCTCGGGCTTAAGCACCTCACCACTGGACTGTTCCAAAATCACTTCGGAGGACGCGAGTGAAATCGTAATTTTATTAAAGCTATTCTGTTTTTTTTGAGTTTCTCTAGTCAACGCCATGTTGTTTTCTTTTCGTATATTAATTAATCCATGGATACATTAAGGCACAACCCTTTTAATTCATGCAAAAGTACATTGAATGATTCGGGGATTCCAGGTTCGGGAATATTATCACCTTTCACAATAGCTTCGTAGGCTTTCGCTCTTCCTTGAACATCATCTGATTTCACGGTTAGTAGCTCTTGTAAGATATTGGCGGCACCAAATGCTTCAATGGCCCATACCTCCATTTCACCGAATCTTTGCCCACCAAATTGCGCTTTTCCACCCAGAGGTTGTTGTGTAATTAAGGAGTAAGGGCCGATAGATCGGGCGTGCATTTTATCGTCTACCATGTGAGAAAGTTTAAGCATATAGATAATGCCTACCGTAGCTGGCTGATCGAATAGGTCTCCAGTTCCACCGTCACGTAAAAACACTTTACCCGATTTGGGAACGCCTGCTTTTTCACAATATTCATCGATCTCGTCGGGATGGGCACCATCAAAAATAGGCGTTGCAAACTTTACACCTAATTTTTCACCCGCCCAGCCGAGTACGGTTTCATAAATTTGACCTAAGTTCATTCTAGAAGGTACGCCAAGTGGGTTAAGTACAATATCGACTGGGGTTCCATCTTCAAGGAAAGGCATTTCTTCCTGACGGACAATATTTGCAACAATTCCTTTGTTTCCATGACGACCTGCCATTTTATCTCCTACGCGTAATTTTCTTTTCTTCGCTACATATACCTTAGCAAGTTTTAAAATACCTGCTGGTAATTCATCCCCCACTGAGATATGAAATTTTTTACGCTTGTAATTACCTAAAAGGTCATTGGCCTTGATGTTAAAATTATGCAGCACCCTGCTTACCATTTGGTTCAGCTTTTCATCGGAAGTCCAATTCAAGGGATTGATAATAGAAAAATCCAAGGAAGCTATTGCTTTATGGGTAAATTTTGTGCCTTTTTTAATTAATTCTTCTTTAAAATTATTAAAGACACCTAAGGACTTATGGTCGCCAAGTATCTCCAAAAGCTTACCCACTAATTGCTCTTTGAGCTCACTGTAGTCTTTGTTGTATTCTTGGTCGAGATTATCAAGAATAGGCTTATCCTGGGTTTTTGATTTTCTATCCTTTGTTGCGCGGGAAAATAGGCGTTTATCAATTACCGTCCCACGTAAGGAGGGTCCGGCTTTAAGTGAAGCATCTTTTACGTCTCCAGCTTTATCGCCGAAAATGGCACGTAGTAACCTTTCTTCAGGGGATGGGTCTGTTTCGCCTTTAGGTGTAATTTTACCGATTAATATATCTCCTTCTTTGATTTCGGCACCGATACGAATGAGTCCGTTTTCATCTAAATCTTTGGTGGTTTCCTCGCTCACATTGGGGATATCGGACGTTAATTCTTCCATTCCTCGCTTTGTGTCACGAACCTCTAACGAATATTCATCCACATGGATGGAAGTAAATACATCATCGCGTACAATTTTCTCAGAAATCACAATCGCATCTTCGAAATTATATCCTTTCCAAGGCATGAAAGCCACCTTTAAATTTTGTCCTAATGCAAGTTCTCCATTTTGGGTAGCATAACCTTCGCAAAGCACTTGGCCTTTGCTTACTCTATCACCCTTAGCAATAATAGGTTTAAGGTTAATACAAGTACTTTGGTTCGTTTTAGTAAATTTCGTAAGCTTGTACGATTTGGTTTCGCTATCGAAAGAAACCAGGCGGTCTTCCTCATTCCAATCGTATTTTATTACTATTTCATTGGCATCAACATAGACGACGGTACCCTCGCCTTCTGCATTAATCAACACCCTTGAATCGCGGGCGACAAGTTCTTCGATTCCTGTACCTACAATCGGGGAATTGGGTTTGAGCAAAGGAACCGCTTGTCGTTGCATGTTGGATCCCATGAGGGCGCGGTTCGCGTCATCGTGTTCCAGGAATGGAATCGAGGAGGCAGCAATCGAAGCGATTTGGTTCGCTCCCACGTCCATCAATTGTAATTCCTTGGGTTCAACGAGGGGGAAATCACCTTCACAACGCGCTTTTACAACATCGGTTAAGAAATTCCCTTTCTCATCAATCTTTGCGTTAGCTTGGGCAATGGTTTTGCCATCTTCTTCCTCGGCTGCCAAGTAAATGGGGTCATGGTTAAATTCAACCTTACCATTGACGATATTTCGATATGGTGTTTCAATAAATCCAAGTTTATTCACTTTGGCATAAACACAAAGGGAAGAGATCAAACCGATATTCGGACCCTCAGGGGTTTCTATTGTACACAAGCGGCCATAATGCGTGTAATGAACGTCTCGAACCTCAAATCCTGCGCGTTCTCTTGATAAGCCACCAGGTCCTAGTGCAGACAATCTTCGTTTGTGTGTTACCTCAGCCAAAGGGTTGGTTTGGTCCATAAACTGAGAAAGCTGGTTGGTTCCAAAGAAGGAATTAATTACCGAGCTTAGAGTTTTTGCATTAATCAAATCAATGGGTGTAAAAACCTCATTGTCTCGAACATTCATTCTTTCTCTTATCGTTCTTGCCATGCGGGCCAATCCGACGCCAAATTGGGCATAGAGCTGTTCTCCAACTGTCCGTACCCTTCGGTTTGAAAGGTGATCAATATCGTCAATATCTGCTTTGGAGTTAATCAATTCGATAAGGTACTTCACAATTTGGATAATATCTTCTTTCGTCAATACTCTTGAAGCTTCATCAGGGTTGATACCTAATTTTTTATTGATTCGATAACGCCCTACTTCACCGAGGTCATAGCGCGTATCAGAGAAGAAAAGTTTCTCAAACACCCCCTTAGCGGTCTCGAAATCAGGCGCGTCAGCATTTCTTAATTGGCGATAAATGTATTCAATCGCTTCTTTTTCAGAATTTGTAGAATCTTTTTGAAGGGTGTTATAAATGATAGTGAAATCGGTCGAATTGGCATTTTCTCGATGGAGAATGAGGGTTTTTGCCCCGCTTTCAAGGATGTCGTCCAAATTTTCCTCCCCAATTACCAATTCTCTATCTAGAATGACTTCATTGCGTTCCATGGAAACCACCTCACCAGTATCTTCATCTACAAAGTCTTCAATCCAAGTTTTCAACAAGCGCGCTGCAAGTCTTCTTCCAATTAATTTTTTAATGTTTGTTTTAGAGATTTTAACCTCGTCAGCAAGACCAAAAATCTCCAAAATATCTTTATCCGATTCATACCCCATTGCTCGGAATAGGGTAGTTAACGGCAATTTCTTTTTACGGTCGATGTAAGCGTACATGACACTATTGATATCCGTCGCGAATTCCATCCATGAGCCTTTGAAAGGGATGATTCGAGCAGAATATAATTTGGTGCCGTTTGCATGCCGAGAATGTCCGAAAAACACGCCAGGGGATCTATGCAATTGTGAAACGATAACGCGTTCTGCACCATTTACTACGAAGGATCCTTTCGGTGTCATGTAAGGGATTGTACCAAGGTAGACATCTTGCACTATGGTCTCAAAATCCTCGTGATCGGGATCAGTACAATACAATTTGAGTTTAGCCTTAAGGGGAAGGCTGTAGGTTAAACCTCGGTCAATGCACTCTTCAATTGAATATCGAGGAGGGTCGATGAAGTAATCTAAAAATTCCAATACAAATTGATTTCTTGTATCGGTAATGGGAAAATTTTCAGAAAATACTTTAAAAAGACCTTCACTTTCTCTGTTTTCAGGTGTCGTTTCAAGCTGGAAAAATTCTTGAAAAGACTTCAATTGGACCTCCAAAAAGTCGGGATAACCGAATTTGTTTGTGCTGGAGGCAAAATTAATTCGTTTGGAATTCGTTTGCGTTGCCAAGGTAAAAATTTATTTAGTTTTTAAAATAAGTAGCGGATGCATAAACAGGACAAGGCACCCGAAAATCGGTTGCCTTTCCTGTTAATATTAGAAAATATTACTTGATTTCAACTTCAGCTCCAGCCTCCTCAAGGGATTTTTTAAGACCTTCTGCTTCGTCTTTTGGAATCGCCTCTTTCAGATTAGCAGGGGCAGCATCCACAAGGTCTTTCGCTTCTTTCAATCCTAAACCTGTTAATTCTTTCACTAACTTAACAACTGCTAACTTAGATGGTCCGGCAGCCTTAAGAATTACAGTAAATTCTGTTTGTTCTTCTGCTTGCGCTTCACCGCCTCCCGCGGCAGGTCCACCCGCTACCATAACTGGCGCTGCAGCTGCAGGTTCGATTCCATATTCTTCTTTTAGGATTGCGGCTAACTCATTTACTTCTTTTACAGTAAGGTTAACCAGTGTTTCTGCGATTTGCTTTAATTCAGCCATTTTATTTAATTTTTAAAACGTTAATAATTATCTTTCTTCAAGGGTTTTAAGGATCCCCGCTATTTTTGCACCAGCACCTTTAAGTCCTGAAACCACATTTTTGGCAGGGCTTTGTAATAATCCAATAATTTCACCAATCAATTCATCCTTCGATTTCATGAATTCAAGCGCTACCAACTGATTATCGCCCACGAAAATAGCTTCTTCAATGTAAGCACCTTTCAGTATGGGTTTCGCATTTTTCTTTCTAAATTCTTGGATTAATCGCGCTGGGGCATTCGCCTCGGTGCTTATCATAATGGATGTTGAGCCTTTCAATAATGACTTCAATTCGCCATAGTTTCTGCCTTCTACCCTTTCCATAGCCTTTTTCAGCAAAGCATTTTTTACTACTTTAAGGGATATCTGGGTTTGAAAACATCTTCTACGTAGGGCATTTACTGACTCCACTGTTAAATCTGCGGTGTCGGTTAAATAAAGGACGCCTGCTGTTGATAATTCAGCGGCCAAATCATCAATGTATTGTGCTTTTTCTTCTCTGTTCATACTAAAAATATTAAGCAATTACTGATTTGGTATCGATTTGAATTCCGGCGCTCATTGTTGAACTTATTGCAATGCTCTTAATGTAGGTGCCTTTTGCTGCAGAAGGTTTAAGACGCACTAGGGTTTGTATTAATTCGTTGGCATTTTCTTTCAGTTTTGAACCGTCAAAACTCACTTTTCCAACCGCTGAATGTACAATTCCATATTTGTCTACTTTAAAGTCAATTTTACCTGCCTTTACCTCTTGTACTGCTTTACCTACATCTGGTGTTACTGTACCCGTCTTTGGATTGGGCATCAAACCTCTAGGACCTAAAATCCGTCCTAAGGCTCCTACTTTACCCATTACAGAAGGCATGGTAATAATCACATCGACATCTGTCCAACCATCTTTAATTTTCGCAATGTAATCGTCAAGCCCCACAAAATCGGCGCCTGCATCTTTTGCTTCTTCCTCCTTGTCGGGGGTACACAAAACGAGCACACGCATGTCTTTACCTGTACCATGCGGAAGCGCAACGGTACCACGCACCATCTGATTCGCTTTTCTTGGGTCTACACCCAATCGTACCGCGATATCTACCGATGCGTCGAACTTTGTGGTTGAGATTACTTTGACAAGATCACAAGCCTCAGCAAGAGGATAGGTTTTAGCTAAATCTACTTTAGACAAAACCTCTTTTCTGTTTTTAGAAATTCTTTTCATGTCTTTTCGATTTACTTGGTTTTTGGTGCTTCACCACCTTTCACATTTACCCCCATGCTTCTTGCGGTCCCTGCCACCATTGACATGGCTGCGTCGACGGTAAAGCAATTTAAATCTGGAAGTTTATCTTCGGCAATAACACGAATTTGATCCCACGATATGGTACCCACCTTGGACTTATTGGGTTCAGCAGAACCTTTTTTAATCTTGGTTTGTTCGATGATCTGTACCGCAGCAGGCGCTGTTTTGAGAATGAAATCAAACGATTTATCTGCATAAACCGTGATTACAACCGGAACTACCTTTCCTGCTTTATCCTGGGTTCTTGCATTAAATTGCTTGCAGAACTCCATAATGTTTACCCCTTTCGCTCCTAGCGCGGGACCAATAGGCGGCGATGGGTTCGCCGCGCCACCTTTGACTTGCAATTTAATCAAAGCTGCTACTTCTTTAGCCATATATTCAAATTTATGTAGTCAAACATAAGTACTCACGGGAAGCTTTGTTCGTTTTCCTTACTCCTACGGTTAATACACGTAATTAAACCTCTTTCTCAACTTGCAAGTAACTCAATTCCAGCAAGTTCTTTCTGCCAAAAATTTTGACCATCACCTTCAACTTCTTCTTCTCTTCGTTGATATCGTCGATCACACCACTGAAGTTGTTAAAGGGGCCATCAATAACTTTTACGGATTCTCCTACAACAAATGGGATGCGAAGTTCTTCTTCATTTTCGGTCAGTTCGTCTACTTTCCCTAAAATTCTATTCACCTCGGCCAACCTCATTGGTACGGGTTCTCCGCCTTTCTCTGTTCCTAAAAATCCTATGACATTAGGAATGTTCTTAATAATGTGAGGCACCTCCCCCACTAAAGCTGCCTCAATTAAAACATAACCAGGCAAATATGTTTTTTCCTTATTTATTTTTTTACCATTCCGAATTTGAAACACCTTTTCTGTAGGAATCAAAATTTGCGCAACAAAATCGTTCAATTTATGACGAGTTATTTCCAATTCGAGAAGCTCTTTTACTTTCTTTTCTTTTCCGCTAATTGCGCGAACCACAAACCACTTTTTGTCGATTTCTGACATTACCATTGTCTTAATAAATAAATCCTAACAAACCTCTCCACATGTCCCCTGGCTTTCCAGAAATTCCAAAAGCAAAATCCATGGTAAAAATCAATAAGGAAAACAAAACAATAGAAATTAACACAATTACCGTATTGTTTTGCAACTCCTTCCAAGTTGGCCAAGTTACGTTCTTCACCATTTCGGTGTAGGTATCCATAAAATAATTCCTTACTGCTCGAAACATTAATCTTTTTACTTTAAGCACGGGCGGTAGGATTCGAACCCACGACCAATGGTTTTGGAGACCACTACTCTACCAGCTGAGCTACACCCGTTTAACATGGGGAGAACCAGATTCTCCCCACGCAAACTTTATTAATAACTCTTATTATTATGCAATAATTTCCGTTACCTGACCCGCACCTACGGTTCTTCCACCTTCGCGAATTGCAAAGCGAAGACCTTTATCCATGGCTACAGGAACAATTAACTTCACATTGATGGTCACGTTATCTCCAGGCATTACCATTTCACGCCCGTCAGTTAAACTAATTTCACCAGTAACATCAGTTGTTCGGAAATAGAATTGCGGACGATATTTGTTTTGGAATGGCGTGTGGCGCCCCCCTTCTTCTTTCTTCAATACATAGATTTCCGCTTTGAAATCTTGGTATGGCTTTGTAGAACCTGGCTTACAAATTACCATCCCACGACGGATTTGTGTTTTTTCAATACCTCGCAACAATAGCCCTACGTTATCACCTGCTTCACCTCGGTCAAGAATTTTTCGGAACATCTCAACCCCAGTTACAGTGGAACTTAATTTCGTATCGCCCATTCCTAAGATATCAACGGCTTCACCGGAGTTGATTACCCCTGTTTCGATACGGCCAGTAGCCACGGTTCCACGACCTGTAATGGTAAATACGTCTTCGATAGGCATCAAGAAAGGCTTATCCTTGTCACGCGGAGGAAGTTCAATGTACTCATCCACCGCATCCATTAATGCTTCTACAGTGGCCACCCATTGCGGCTCCCCATTTAATGCACCAAGAGCTGAACCTTGAATTACCGGGGCATTATCGCCATCGTACTTATAGAACGACAACAATTCTCGCACTTCCATTTCTACAAGCTCTAACAATTCAGGATCATCTACCATGTCCACTTTGTTCATGAATACCACCATACGTGGAACACCTACTTGGCGCCCTAGAAGAATATGCTCACGGGTTTGTGGCATAGGACCATCCGTAGCAGCCACCACAAGGATTGCGCCGTCCATTTGGGCAGCGCCCGTAACCATGTTTTTTACGTAATCGGCGTGACCTGGACAGTCGACGTGCGCATAGTGGCGGTTCGTTGTTTCATATTCGATGTGAGATGTATTAATAGTAATACCTCTTTCTTTCTCTTCAGGTGCATTATCAATTGAAGAGAAGTCTCGCATTTGCGCAAGACCTTTAGACGCTAGTACGCTAGAAATAGCAGCAGTAAGCGTAGTTTTACCGTGGTCAACGTGCCCAATGGTACCAATGTTGACGTGCGGTTTCGAACGATCGAAATTTTCCTTAGCCATTTTACTTTATTTATTACTTAGTTAATACTCTATACAAAAAACACAAAAACAAATTACAAATCCGAACCAAAAACTGAGTCCAGAAATAGAGCCAATGACGAGATTTGAACTCGTGACCTCTTCCTTACCAAGGAAGCGCTCTACCCCTGAGCTACACCGGCACAGTTGAGCGGGAGACGAGGTTCGAACTCGCGACATTCAGCTTGGAAGGC
>Ga0214917_10005719_pt1 | contig 13183 bp, 20 predicted proteins | sample LL_1208_BB_MetaG_FD_177983 | JGI IMG/M metagenome (GOLD analysis project Ga0214917, IMG submission 177983) | Freshwater microbial communities from Lake Lanier, Atlanta, Georgia, United States - LL_1208_BB | ecosystem: Environmental > Aquatic > Freshwater > Lake | place: USA: Georgia | collected... | reverse complement strand
AAAGTACACATCCAATAATAACAATCATACGATTGATTGCAACATGGATTTGTTAAATAATGCCTATACAAACGTTAGAAACCTGCTTTATAAGATTATTTATGAATGCGTAGAATCAACCAATGGCAATTATTTGGAATATAATATTGATGGATTGTATGTTGTAAATACTGACGTAAAAAGAGTTAAGGAAATACTTAAATCGCACGGGATTGTATCTAAACTTATTGAGTGCGTTAAAGTGAATGAGGGGCAATATGCCATCAAGAAAAAACTGCGTAATTTCAAACGTTAAACATAAATAGCATGAAAACAAGCACAATCAAAGCATCTACATTCAGCAATGAATGGAAAAACCCAAGTGGAGGTTCAACCTATTACTACGACCTTGTACTCGAAAACGGGGAAAAAGGGTCAACGGGAGTAAATCAAAAGGATAGCCCAAAGATTCAAGTGGGAACTGAAATCACATACACCCTAAATGGGTTAAAGCTAAAAATCGTAAACGTGGAATCAACATCAGCAAGCGCATCGAGTAATGGCTATAAAGCCAAGTCAAAACCATCAGCACAAGACCAATTTTTGGGTTACTCATGGAGTTATGCTAAAGACTTGCTTATTGCAGGCAAGACAAGTAAAGACATGGATGAACTAAAGGCAATGGCTGAATACATCTACAACAACATTGGTAAAATGCTTAACAACGAACAATAAATAGAATCATGGAAACAAACACTTATTTGACAGAACTATCGGAAGAACTTCAAGAACTTCAAGAAGAACTAAAGGTTATTAACAAATACTTGCTCGACAAGAAAAAGATGAATAATAATCTTTTTAAGGAGTTAATGGCTGAAAAGGATGAACTTGAAAAACTCATCACGGAGGTTGAAATTGAAATTGAAATCGTAACAAGAAAAACTACTACCGATGGCAACTCTGATAACACTATCAATTAAACAACAAGACGGCAAGTACAAAAACTACACGATAAGCGTTTACGATACTCTTGACCAATATGGAAATAACGTTGCCATGTTTGAGGAGCAAACTAAAGAAGAACGTGAATCTAAAGCCAAGAAAAAGTATTTAGGCAATGGAAGGGTTGTATGGACTAATGGAGTTGTTGAGGTTGCGCCAAAGAAATCATTTGATAAGCAAATTGATAAGGTAGAACAATCAATTCAACCAACAAACACTCAAAACAATTACAACCCAACATCAAACTTCGTTCCTGCTGAAAAAGACAATTTCGCTACGAGCAAGGATTTTTTCGAAGATGTTGACGACCTACCTTTTTAATCAACACTAAATAAGTTAATTAAAAAATACTTGTATTCTTTTTATAAACAATACTTGCTTTGTTTTTATATGGCTGTATATTTGTGCAAACAATAAAGCTATGAAAGTTGACAATCTAAAAAAACACAAAGACGTAGTTTCTGCTTGGTTACAAAAGCATCCACAAACAAGGGATAGCGATTTAAAACTTATTGCAAACGTATGGGCTGATAAAATAGGTTGGGATAATTTAGATACAATGAGTGCAAGAGAGTTGCTAAAATTAATGGTAAATGGCGTTTTGCCATCGAGCGAAACCATTAGGCGAACACGACAAAAGCTACAAGAAGAAAATCAAGACCTTCGAGGGAAATCTTATAGAGAAAGGCAAAACAGAGGCTCGTCTTTTAGAAACGACATAAAGAACTTGTAATCATGTCAAACATAGATAAAATACAACATAGTGAGTTTATAATAAAGAATGGACTTGAACCTGCTTTTATTGGTTTATCAATGATTAGTTCATTTCCTATTTATAGCGTATCAAAGTGTATTTACTTACTTGAGGAAAGCGGCTACGAAAAACTTAATGCCTTACAAATAATAAACAACCATATTCGAGATACTTTGATAAAGGTTGATAAGGTTCGTATGCGTGATTTGAACGAAAATGATATAGACTATTCTTTATTCTGCTTTGATTTACTTCTTAAAAAAGAGATATGAGCAAAATTGACATCGAAGCAATTGAATTGCTAAAGCAGGACTATGAATTAGGCATCTACTCTAAAGAGGAGTATGAAGCAGAATTAACAAAATTAGGTGGTGAGCCAATCGTTGAATCATCTGACACATTCGACTATAAGTTAGACGGATTAGTGCTAAAGATATATAGGCACATTGACTTAATAAAGGATAATCTTAAAAGCATTACAAGGATGGTTCTTGAAAACAAGTGGGGGCAAAGAGGTGTAATAGACGACAAGATTATAATTGTAAACGGGATTGCACAAGAATATCTACCCGTTTACTCAATAACCTACATCAACAAGTATGGTCAATTTATAGAGGTTGACCTTAATGACATAATTCTTTACCTTGACAAAATTGATTTTTATGAATAAGCCAACCAAGAAACAACCGACCAAAGAAAGGCAAAAAACAATTTACAAAATCTTTTTAATAAAACGTATTGATTCGTATAATGCTATAATAATGAACTATTCAATACATTTTTACTGCATACAAGATGTAAACGCCTTTATTAAAGAATTTAACAAATGGAATAGTGATAGAGATTTTAATTGGGATTATCAATTAAATGAAATTGACGTAATAACAAGTGAAGAAGATATAACCCCAAAAATTGACGAGATAAAAAATTTGCTTTTAGACGACAAAATATCATTGGAAAGGGTAAGCATGATTAATAAACATGATTTGAATTAGAGTTATGCTCATAAAACATTTTACGCTTTACACAATTGAACAAATTTTTAAAAACGATTGTAAGGTAAGATTGAGCGCAACCGAAAAGATGCTTTACATTAACTGCTTAACACATAACTTTAAAGACAAGCAGCCCAATTTGCAAAACCTAAACGACTTCATCATTATAAAAGCATCAATACCAAACTTTATTAAACATAAAGAGCAGTTTGATAATCTTTGTAATGCAGGTCTTGTAAAAGACGAATTACATTCATTAAAGTTCATTAGCCATTGGATTAAATACATTGAACTTAATAAGATTAGTCAAGCACAAGAGTTTGGAACAACATCGAAGGTTGATTTGAATAAGTTTGAAAACGATTTCTACAATAGCCAACAACTTATAGAACTATGCGGAATGAAATATAGTTTGAATAGGTCGCAGGTTCAAAAGTTAATGAAGGAGTTTTTACAAGAGCAGGTTGTTTCAGATAAAACATATAGTAACATAGGCGATGCTAAAAAGCATTTTATCTATTGGTGCGCAAACAACAAAGATAAAGCACCACAAGAAGCAGTTGTAAAAAGCAAAAGCAAAATACTTGGTTTATGACTTACAAAAGAAAAGAAAAGAAGTTTACACTTGAATCCTACAATGACAAGTTGCCGCCATCAGATTTTGAGATTGAGGAAATGGTATTAGGTACTATATTGGTTAATTCTTCTGTACTTGATAACTTTATTGGTGAGTTCAAACCATCTTTATTCTTTAACGATATACACATAAAGATAGCTACATCAATTATACAATTGTGTAGTAAAAATATTGGTGTTGATTTAGTAACCGTAAAAAACGAATGCAGAAATCTCGGCTATGAAATTCATATATCGAATATTGTTAATCTTACAAATCGTGTCGGTTCTTCCGCAAGGTTTGAGTTTCATTTTAGGATTCTACAAGAGAATGCGATAAGGCGAGATACTATTCAAGTATTGAGCGATGCCTTGAGGCGGTCTTTTGAGAACAACGAAGATGTATTCAAAATAATAATTGAAACACAAACACAACTTGAGAATACGTTTAAAAGCGTTTCAGCATCGAATCTGAATAAGGTGGGTGTTGTTCATAAGCAAATACTCGAATCAGCATGGAAGGTTGTATTTGAAGGAAAGAAATCGGGAGTTCCATCGGGCTTGCGTCTTCTTGACAATGTAACAAATGGATGGCAAAGCAGCGACTTAATAATATTAGCAGGGCGACCATCAATGGGGAAAACCGCTTGTGCTATATCAATGGTAATGCACCCTGCTATTCAAGAAAACATTCCCATTGCCATATTCTCACTTGAAATGAGTTCAGAGCAATTGGTAGGTAGAATGCAATCATTTATGTCGGGAATAAACGTAGGACGAATCGTAAGGAAGCAACTGACGAAAGATGAGATTGTAGATATACAAGGTGATGCGTTTAAATTAGAGGATGCACCACTATTTATTGACGATACCGCATCAATAACATTGGGCGAACTTAAAGCCAAAGCAAGAAGGCTGCATAAAGAAGAAGGCATTAAGTTAATAGTTATAGACTATTTACAATTGATGAGAAGCGGATTGAATACATTTTCGAGGGAGAATGAAATAGCTGAAATATCGAGAGGATTAAAAGCACTTGCCAAAGAGTTAAGTATTCCAATCATTGCATTAAGTCAGCTATCGAGAAGCGTGGAGGGCAGAGGGGGTGATAAGAAACCCCAATTATCAGACCTTCGTGAATCGGGGCAAATTGAACAAGATGCCGATATGGTTTTATTCTGCTATCGACCCGAATATTATAACATAGAAAACTATGAGGTTGGCGATAGAACTTTTGATGCACACGGATTATTCATGCTACTAATTAACAAGCATAGGAACGGAGAACTTGGGGAAATACCATTGCAGTTCATACATGAGCAGGCAAAGGTTACTAATCTCGATTTGGATAGAAATAATTTTGGCAATAAAAATATTAGCAGTACATTTGTGCAACATAACCAAAACACCAATCAAGTCAGTAGCGTATTAGGCAGTATTCGCAACGAAGATTTTGATGGAAACAATGAAACGCCTTTCTGATGATTAACAAGGTAGATAAAAAAGCGAAAAAGCAGAAGAAGCCAAAAGAGAAACTTCATTCTAATAGAATTAAGCAGATACTTGAGGAAATAGGAATGTCGCAGCAGGAACTTGCGGATATAACATTTGAAGGGAATAGCGGATATGTTTCAAACATTATAAACGGCAAAAGAAGGTGTATATCATTGCCTATTGCGTTTAAAATATCAGAGGCACTTGGAAGACCAATCGAACAAGTATTCGTTTACAAATCAAAAACCATAACAAACAATAAAAGCCATGAAGAAAATTTGGACATGGATTAATGAGGCGTTAAAGCCAAAGCCTAAAAAGCGTGAGGAAGAACTAAAAACCATTCGTGCAAACCTCACCTCAAATCCTATTGTGCGAAATAGTGAGCCTGCAATTGAACGGGTAGATACCACACGGCTAAATGACAAGCAAAAGTGGATGTATCAGTACGTTGTTAGCTGCGGTGATAGATTCGTTTCGCCAACGGAAGTAGCCAAGAAGTACGGCTATGAGTTTAAGGGCAAAGAACTTGAAAGCAAGTTTTCATCGCCCACTCTAACATGGCTTGTAAACGAGGGCTTGTTGGAGAAGAACAACAAAGGACACTACAAGAAAAAGAAGTAGTTATGGAAATAAACTATGTAAAAGATACTTTCGAGGAGTATCTTAATGGGGATGGTATCTCCGCATCTGACATCAAAACCTTTCTGAAATCCCCACGCTTATATTACTACCAAAAGCACAATAAGCAAAAGGATGATAACCAAAGGCATTTCTCAATAGGTAGCGCAGCACATGAAATGATACTTGAACCCGAACTATTCAGTTCAAACTACCTTGTATGCCCCAAAATAGATAAGCGCACCAAAGAGGGCAAAGAGCAGTATGCAAAATTCGTAAGCGATGCGGAAGGCAAAACCATACTCTATGACGACGAAATGGAAATGGTTATTCAGATGGCTGCTAATGCACGAATGAATCCAACGCTAATGGAACTATTAGCTGATTCTTATTACGAGGTTAGCTGCTATACAACTGACGAAAAAACGGGATTAAGTATTCGATTGCGCCCCGATATTCTGCCGACAAGCAAAAGCACAATAGTCGATATTAAGACCTGCATAGATTCAAGTCCACGAAAGTTTAAGAACGATGTTTATAGTTACGGCTATTCTATTAGCGCAGCATTCTATTCGGATTTTCTTATGCGAGAAAACTATGTGTTTGCCGCTATCGAAAAAAGCGCACCATTCCAAGCAAGCCTCTACGTGCTATCGGACGACATGGTTGAATACGGCAGAACGCAATATCGAATGGCACTCGACCTATTGAAGTGGAGTATTGATAATAACTATTGGTGCGACTATGTTGAATTTGAGGTACTGAAAGAAAGCTATGAGTTAGGAAGCCTTGACACGGCACTCGACACCATTCAAAAATCTGAACTAATTAAAATACTTGAATAATGCAAACAGAAACAAAGCAAAACACGGGAGTAAGCGTATTTGAAGGAACACTCGAACGCTACAAAGATGCAATTACAAAGTTGCTCGGAAACAAGTACGGAATAACGCCACTTGAATTTATGGTAAAGGCTATTAATGCCGTTAAGAAGAACCATGACCTATTGAAGTGTACACCACAATCGTTGTATGGAAGCATTCTATACTTTGCCGAAGTAGGATTGCCGTTTAACACACCCGAAGGATTCGGTTATATTTTGCCATATAAGGTCAGAGGCAATGTAGAGGCAACACCCATAATTGGCTACAAAGGATTAATAGAAATCGCATATCGCAATCCGAAGATGAAGTCAATAAGGATTCAAGCAGTATATGAAAACGACTTGTTCGAATATGAGTATGGAACAACGGACTATATTAAGCATAAGCCAATAGTTGTTGGGGATAGAGGTTCGCTAATAGCCGTGTATGCAGTTGCAAAACTTGAAGGCATAGACCCATTGTTCCAAGTAGTTCATAAAAACGAATTGGATGCGATACAGAAGTTGAGCAAATCGGGAAGCAGCGATTATTCACCCTACAACAACGGAACTGATGTATTCAATGTGATGCAGTCAAAGGTTGCATTGAAGCTATTGTTTAAAACGCTACCAAAGACCGATAACGATTCGCTGATTAAAGCCCTTGAGTTGGATAACAAGTTCGACTATGAAAAGAATACACGCATTCGGGCAACAGAGGACGGGTACGAAACTTGGGAAGAAGAACAGAAGGTGTCTGCTATGGAGCAAATAGATATGCCGAAAATAGAGTTGCAAAGGTCTGATAAGTTTGAAGAACTAAAGCAAGCGGTAAAAGAGTAATGGCAAGGGTTAAAACAAGCTATGGTAGAACCCATGTTAATCATGGAAAAAAGTTGGAGTACGATGAAGCAAAACCATATCAACTCGATAGCAGCAGGGCTTATTATTTGTTCGATATAGTGCCTATTAGCGCACCAAGAATGACACAAAGCGATAGGTGGAGGTTAGACCCTAACCATCCCGACATCAATAAACGGCAGAGGGTTTGCGTAACAAACTACTTCACATATAAGAACACACTAAAGATGCAGGCGAAAATATTAGAATACAATGTTTCTCCTTGTCTTGATGTCTTATTCTTGATGCCAATGCCTAACTCATGGTCAGAGAAAAAGAAAAAGGAAATGAATGGTCTTCCCTGCAAAGTAAAGCCCGATACTGATAATCTCATAAAAGCGTTCAAAGATGCTTTGTGTGAAAACGATAGCTTTATTTGGAGAGAAACAAGCGAGAAGCGATGGGCTTATTTCGGAAGCATAATCGTATTCGAATGATGACATAAATTCAAATAAAATGAACGAAAATGAAATATAGAATTAAGATTGTTACCTTCAAAAATGGCAGACAATTATTTTATGCACAAGTAAAATCTACTTTTAAATGGATTGGATTAAATTATGATGGTGAGGCGAATTGGGTTTATGAAGGAGAATGTGAAACACGAGAACGTGCATTGGCTCGAATTGATAAACATTTTGAAGGTAACACTACAAAACAGAAAATTGAGTTTGAGTATATCAGTCGGTAGCACTTGCCACTAACGTGATGCAGATTGCCGAAGGTGGGGCATTGTACCACTAATGTTTAATTAAAAAACTGAATTTGATATGAGTGTAAAAGCTGATTTAAAAACGATAACCCCCACTTTTGGCAATGTGCTGTTAGGTGTAGTGCCTTCATCATATTACGAGTTAAAATTTAAAGTAGGTGAAAAATGGTATCGAGGATATTATGAACACTTATGGGGTGGTTCATTTCGTGCCTTTGCTTGGTGGACTAAACATTGTTCACGCCAAACACATTTTGAAAGAAGTGAAGTGTCTGAATGGCATTACACCTAACGTTCCGAGTATTTAAGAAGTGGGGGAGGCGAGGCACATAGCTATATGGGTAAACGAAAGCTGATTAATAGCACTCAGTTGAGTTATATCGTTAGCCCCCATTTCTTAAATACTTTGTTAGCTGCCGTTTTTCGTCAGCCTATAACTTGACAAAATGATTGAAAAAGTAAACTTATAACCTGACAAAAAATGAAAATAAGCACAATAGACAACAATAGTTGGTACACTTTAGAAGTTGAAAAATGCGATTGGATGAACCATAGCAAAGACGAAACAGAACCGTCAATTAGCTTTGAGTTAAACAATTTGCATGATAATACAAAATACCCTATACCCGATGAGACGTGCTTTGTTATGTCAATGGCAGATGCGAAACAACTTCATGCTTGGTTGGGTATTGTCTTAAATGGCAGCTAACGTTATGGGTATTGGCGAAGTTGCCGAAACGAAAAGTTAAATTGAAAAACAAAAGTTGAAAATTATGGATAAAGTTGAATTGAAAGACGAAACGGCAATTTTGCCAAACCCGTGTTATGTGCAGTTTTTATTCACAAATATTAATTAAAATGACAAAAAAAGAATTTATTGAAGCAACTGCTTCTGGACTTAGAAAAATGAATTATACTCCCAACTATCTACTCATTATAGTGGATAGGTTTAAAGATTGGGAATGGGATGAAGATACGCTTTGTGGAATACCTGTAATAAAAAGTTACATAGTTGTAAATTCTGGATATAGCGGACATGATTACCCTATCATACCTTGTTTTAAGGATGTTTTAGAAAAAGATATATCAACTATGGTTAATTGGTTTCAAAGAGGGTTTGAAGATAGTGCTGGGTCTTTTTAAAATGGCACATAACTCTCCGATAGCCGCTATAAATTTGCGTATATCAAAAATTTGTATATTTGGCTCAAACTGAAATCATGGCAACTTCAAAAATAGGTATCAACAAGACGACCAAAAAGCGTGTAACAAAAGCACAAAAAACATCAGCAAAAATCCGTGCAGAACGATACGGATATGAAACTGACGTAGATACGAAAAACAAAAGCGGTAAGGCATATAAGCAGCGACCCGTTAAAAACGCTGATGCAAAAAAGGATGCAAAGCGCAGCGCAATTAAGGCAGGAAAACGCACAACCGTTTGGGGTACTGAATACTACGAAACACGGGTTAATCGTTCCGATAAAAACAAGAAGGCGTAAGATTAGGCTTGTGGCACTTGACTTTTTAGGTCTGTGCTTATAACGTCAATAACGCCATCTTTACCCAATAGCTTATTTATATATGCTTTCGTTACCATATTTACATCATTTGACAAAGCAGCCGCACTTGGATGGTTTCCAAGCCTTGCTTTCTTGCCCGTTTCTCCGAATGCACCTGCATTGTAAACCGCAATAACTTTATCGAGGCGAAGTTTTCCACCAACCGATGCCCATTTTTCATCCATAAGTTGACCCAATATCATTGAGCCTATTAGAATATTAAGTTCGGGCTTCACTTGGTCAGCACTTGTAATGTTTCGTGTCTTTCCGTTTTTGTCAAACACGATACCATATTCAGCAAACTTGGATTTTTCAGCAGGCGACAATCTACCCTTTTCGTATTCGTATTCAAGTTGAGCCTTCGCAAAATTTCGATTCCATTGCATTAGACCTTGCGTAGCACTACCCTTTCCACCTGCCGTTGGAATGCCATTGCTTTCAACCATGATAAATCCAAGAATAACGGGAACGGGAATCTTGCTTGCTTGAGATGCAAACTTTAAATAGGGTTCATATCGCTTATAAACATTCAAAGTTTCCTTTGCCAAATCACTTCGAAATTCATACCACGATTTAGGACTTTGTAGCCCTCCTTGTGGTGCAGTTACATTGTATAATGCCATAGTATCAATTAAAAGAACAAATATAACAAATCGAGCATCTGTAACAACATCGACACTTGCACAAATATATAAATGTGAAGTATTTATGTTTTGATATGAATTAATTTATACATTTGTTGAAGTAACAATTAAGGATGAAGCAAGTTACAAACAATGGTAAGCGAGGTGGCAACTTGGTAGGCAAGCCCCACAAAAACAAAAGCGGACAAGATGTAGGGGGCATTAAAGCGGTTGTTACCGATGCAGGGAACAAGCCCGTTGAACTTGAGGGTGGAGAGGTTATTATAAATAAGGAAGCCTCAAAAAAACATTGGAAGCTATTATCTCAAATTAATCAGTCGGCAGGCAATGGCGTTCCGATTGAAAAACCAATCGACCCACATGATGAAGACCCGTCAGAAGAATATGAAAGAGGTGGTACAATTGATTTTAATGCTAATCATGTGCCGAATAGATGGATTATTAATTACGCTAAAAAGATTAAAAACAACCATCCCGAAGTTTGGAAACTTGGAGGAAATATCTTCGGTAACGAAGCGTTCAAAAACCTTTCAAGGGTATCGGAACGAGGATATTGGTTAGATAGCGAGGAATGGATGTACAAGAAGTGGCAATCCTTTCTTGCAAGACATCAACACGACTTTCGTATTGCAGGCGTTATTGCAATGCTCAAATGGGCAGGCAAGGTGAACAAGGGTTGGGCTTACATGAAAGACCTAATCGAAGCCGAAATTAAAAAAAGAAAGCCGAAACCAAAGTCGATGAAAGACGGTGGTAGTGTTGAATTTAAGCCCGAAAAAAAAGGAACGCTAATTAAAGGAAGCGAAATAATAAAATACTATGAAAAGGTTAATGGTAATTATAGATTAGTGTTTTATAGCATTAAAGAAAGCAAAGGAAAAGTACCTATATTGTGCGATGCTTTTGATTATTGCAAAAAAATAGACACAAGCAATGTTACGCCTAATGAATTGATTGAGTTAATTGAAAATAATAACTTAATGGAGCAAGAGCGTAACGCAAAGCCCAAGTCAATGAAAGATGGGGGCAACATAAATTCTACAAACTATTTTGAAAACACTAAAGCGGATTTCAAGCCAATAAGTGTTGAGCAGGGAAAGGCAATTTTAGAGGAATATTTCAAATGGAGAAAAAAACGAAATAAACCCGATTACATTGAGGTGTCTGATTTCGGCAAACTCAAAGTGAACTTTGAAAGCGTAAACAGAAATGCACGTTACAAATCAAGGGGTTTAAGTTTTTATTTTGTAAACGAAAGCAATGATTATATTATACGAATAAGCGACCATTGGAGCAAATCGAACTACAATAGAAGCCAAAAGCTAAATTGTGGTGATATTGCTTCATGCTATTGGACGAATTATGGAGAAAAGTTTTCTATACGCATACCATCGGAAACGTACTCATCAGAAATGATTGCAGGAAAATGCGATTTTGATGATTTTCAAAAACGAGTTTACCTTGAATATTCCGAAGGCGGCAATGTCGTTACCTATAAAGAGAAGTTCAACAAGAAATACGGCTTTGAGCCAAACGATAGCCATAGCCTTGCTGAAATTGCCAAACTGACCAAACTAAAGCTATCTGCTTTACAAGATATTTACGATAAGGGTATTGGAGCATACAAAACAAATCCACAATCTGTACGTCCAAACGTTAAGTCAAAAGAACAATGGGCAATGGCAAGGGTGTATTCTGCCGTTATGGGAGGAAAGGCTGCAAGGGTTGATGCCAACGAATTAGAGCGTGGCAAAAAATACCATTTAGGTGGCGATATGAGCAAGCACCTTGCGCCTAATGGAAAGCCATCAAACCTAACACACGAGCAATGGCATTTGGTTCGCACACCCGAATTTAAGGCTTGGTTTGGAAATTGGGAAAACGACCCTGCAAATGCTTCAAAGGTTATTGATGAGAATGGAGAGCCGTTGGTAGTTTATCATGGGGGAACAAGAGATTTTGATAAATTTGATTCTAATAAAATTGGTTATACAGATAGCGGCTTTTATGGATATGGTTTCTATTTTTCTCCTTCAAGCGAAATAGCAGAATTGTATGGAAATGCGAAACCATATTTTTTAAAGATAACTAATATTTACAACTGCAATAAGGATAATCCTTTTTACCTACAACCCCAAAGCGTAACAGAATATTATATTGATAAAGGTTATGAAGGTTCTTCGAAGACATTTGATGTAGATAAAAAGTATCACGAATATTGTGTATTCTTTGCGTTTCCAAATAATATCAAACTTGCGGACGGCAGCAACACTACTTTCGATGGCAGCAATGCCGATATTATGTATAAGAATGGTGGGCTTATTCCTGCAAACGGAACTTTAACCTCAAAAGACAAAAAAAGCAAATTAGACTATAAAAAGATAGGCGATAGCTATGAATTTGTGGTTTATGATGGACAACACAGAAAACGCATCAACAATAAGGTTATAATGAACTATAATCAGTTTGTTAATTATTTATATAGTGAAGGGTATATTGATGATAGGTTTGAGGATGGTGGCGAAATAGCTTTTGAGAATAAATTGTTTGATGAACTTGCTCATCACGACGCACCAAGTTTCAAAAAAGGTGGTGAACTTGATTTTAGTGAGCAAGAGTTAGAACAATGGAGAACCGAGAACAAGGTTAATCAACGATATAAGCAAAACACGAAAGTTAAAGATGCTGCAACCAAGCTATCCGAAGGAAACATAACGCAAGATGAATACCTAAAGATAGTTAAGGAGGAAAGCCCTATTAAGGCATTCAAGGAAGTTCCTCAACTACCTACCCTTAAAGAGATAGTAGGTAGCCTTAAAAGCAATCAATTGGAAACTGGTGTTATTGGGCATAGCACATTCATTAAAGATGGCTCTTACGTTGCATCACGGCTCGATATACCTGCATACAATACTTACGACGTTTGGATTGTATCTGTACACGATGGAACAAAGGAAGGTAATGCAATTGGATATGGGCAAACCGCATATTTAAAGGACGTAACATTTAAGACATCGCCAAAGGTTGCATTGCGAATTAGCAT
>Ga0214917_10005718_pt1 | contig 13183 bp, 22 predicted proteins | sample LL_1208_BB_MetaG_FD_177983 | JGI IMG/M metagenome (GOLD analysis project Ga0214917, IMG submission 177983) | Freshwater microbial communities from Lake Lanier, Atlanta, Georgia, United States - LL_1208_BB | ecosystem: Environmental > Aquatic > Freshwater > Lake | place: USA: Georgia | collected... | reverse complement strand
CTCCCATAATGTGATTTAGGGGGCGGTTAACGCCGCCCCTTTTCACTCCCTTAGAAGGAAAATCACATGACTGCTCGCCCACCTGCATCTATTTCCCGCCTTGGGGCCACGGAGCCATTTGAGCTTCAGGTCGCTCGCGGTCAAATCCCTTGGCATACCAAGGTCGATATTTTTGGTTTCAGCGGTAACGTCGGAAGCACCGCGCTTGGTCCGTTGTGGGAAGGTCTCACATCGTCAGGCGGCACATACGCCTATCCGGGTTCTGCTTCGGCTCTTACTCTGGTCAGTGATTCAGTATCTGACACGTCGGCGCTTAGCATAATTATCTCAGGTTTAGACGCAAACTACGCTCCGATTACTGAAACGATTGCAATGAACGGAACAACGAACGTCACAACGACTAAGTCGTTCTTCCGCATCAACAACATGTCAACGACAAACGGTCTAAATGCAGGTAACATTACAGCAAAGATCGGCGTAACGACATACGCTAAGATTTCTACCGGTATTGGTCAGACGCAGATGTCGCTCTACACCGTTCCGGCAGGATATACCCTTTATCTGTCTTATGTTCAGGCTGATGCAAATATTGGTTTTACATCCAGCTCATACCTGACATTTGCTGAATACAATAAAGACAATACGACCGGTGAAACAAACCTCCTGAACCAATCAACATATGTTCAGGCTTTCCAGTTTCCATTTGCAACGCCGGTTCCACATACTGAAAAGACTGACATTCAGTTCCAAGTTAAGGCCTCGTCAGGAACAAATACCATCGCCAATATCTATGCTGGTGGTATCCTGATCAAGGACAACGCAGGAATTGCCTAATGGCAAAGGGCATGGGAATCAGAACCTCTGTTAAGTCGGGCAACTTTCGCCCGACAAAGCAGGGTGCTGGCATGACAGAGAAGGGTGTAAAAGCCTTTCGTCGTGCAAATCCCGGATCCAAACTGAAGACTGCTGTTACTGAATCTAACCCCTCTGGTGAACGGGCAAAGCGCCGTAAGTCATTCTGCGCCCGTTCTGCCGGTCAAATGAAACAGTTTCCTGAGGCGGCGAAGGATCCAAACAGCCGCCTTCGGCAGGCGCGTAAGCGTTGGAGATGCAAATGACAACTATCGATGAAGGCGCAAAACACGTCTTAGATCTTCTCTCAATAACTACCGTCTTGGGTGCGCTAATGGGTATTCTTCCATCAATCGCGGCGCTGTTCACGATTGTGTGGACAGGCATCCGCATCTACGAAACACGGACGGTCCAACGTCTTATCTCAAAGATCACGGGGAAAACCGATGCGTAAGTCAAACATCCGCAAAATGGTGGCCGCAAACCGTAGCCGTAAAAGCAAGATTATGCCGGGCATGATGGGCATGTCAGCGATGAAGTCATCTCCTGCCACGGCGATCCCGGGCGGCACTTCTGCTGCCATGAAAAAGGGCGGCGTCGCAAAGAAGCCAAAGGTCGGAATTGCGATAATGATTGCCGTAGGTAAGAAAAAGGGCAAGAAATGAAACAGGTCTGGGACAAGCCTCGCCCAAAAGGTCTTGGAAAGCCTAAGTCCTTGACCCCGAAGCAAAAAACTACTGCTAAGGCGGCAGCTAAAAAGGCCGGTCGTCCTTATCCAAACTTGGTTGATAATATGCGAGCTGCGAGGAAGAAATGAAAAAGCCTTCTGGTAAAATGCAAAAAGTAATGCACGAGTTTAAGACCGGTAAGCTGCACTCTGGCAGCAAGAAAGGCCCTGCTGTAACCAACCGTAAACAGGCTATTGCGATTGCAATGTCTGAAACTCGTAAAGCTAAGAAGGGTAAGTAAGATGGCCTCCAAGATTCCTTTTCCAGTACCTGTCCCCGGACGGGCTAAAAAAGCTCCCAAGGTTGTCAAGCCTGAAGACATGGACGTGACACCAGAGCAAGAAGCTCGGATGAGAGCTATCTCTGATGCCGATGCCAAGAAGAGCCAGCAAGAATCTGACGAAGAAGAAGCCAAACAGGCTTACGAAGTTCGTGGATACAAGGGTGGTGGGATGGTCCGTGGCACAGGTTGCGCCACTAGAGGACTTGGAAAAGGTAAGGTATATTGATGTCACGTATTACTCAGGGCCTGTTGGCCGACGAAAAGGAGCTTAAGATGGGTATGAAGAATTGGGAAGGTTCTGCAAAGGATACGGCGCAGGACAAAAAACTTGCCAAGAAGCATGGTATGTCCATGAAGAACTGGGAAAAATCTTCAATGGATACGAAGCACGATACGCAGAAATCCATGAAGGGTCTTCGTGGTGGCGGTATTGCTGTTAAGGGAAAAGGCGTTGCTCTTAAGGGTGGTGGCATTGCAGTTAAAGGCAAGGGCATTGCTTTGCGCGGCGGCGGCATTGCTACTCGTGGTATGGGTGTTGCTCTTAAAAAGGGCGGCATGGGTCGTAAGGGTAAATAATGACCACTTCGGGCACGAAGACCTTTGAACTCGACGTCGCTGAGTACATCGAAGAGGCGTATGAGCGGTGCGGAATTGAGGTTAGAACAGGCTACGACCAGCGGACAGCTCGTCGTAGCCTTAACCTCGTTCTGGCCGATTGGGCGAATCGTGGCCTGAACCAGTGGACCATTGAGAACGAAACACTTCCGATGGTTTCGGGTACAAACAGCTACACGATGAGTCCAACAACGATTGATTTTATTCAATCGGTTTGCCGTATGCCGACAGGTCAGGGCACAGCTTCGCAGTATGACATCACGATGGAACGCGTCAGCCGTGAATATTACAACAATATTCCGAATAAGTTGACACGTGGACGTCCTGTCCAGTTCTTCGTTGACCGTCAGATTTCGCCGGTGGTTTATGTCTGGCCTACGCCTGACAATACCTACAGCCTGATCCTGACAAAGCTGCTGCGTCTTGACGATGCGGCGGCAGGTGTCAACACGATGGAAATGCCGTTTCGGTTCTATCCTTGCCTTGCGGCTGGCCTCGCCTACTACCTCGCGATCAAAAAGGCTCCGGATCGTGTTCAGCTTCTCAAAGCTGTGTATGATGAAGAGTTTGCTCGTGCGGCCTCTGAAGATAGGGATAGGGCAGCTTTGAACCTTGTACCGGGAAGAAGCTCCTACCGTGTGTTGTCATGACACGGTTTGCATATGGCTCCCGCGCTATCGCTCTTTGCGACCGGTGCGGGTTCCAGTATAAGTATTTGGAATTAAAGAAGGAATGGAATGGTCTTAAGACCTGCACGGAGTGCTGGGAAACCAAGCATCCGCAGCTTATGCCGATCTTCCCTCCTACTGAACCGCAGGCTCTTCTTGAGCCTAGATTGTCTCGCAAAGAACCGATGGATGTTCCTATCGGGGATTGGGAGTTCCCGTTCTTGGAAAATTCCCTTCTTCAGGGAATTACCCAGACTGGGGTTGTTAAGGTGGAGATAACCTGATGGCTTGGACAAAAGATACTTTGGTGCAAGCCATTAAGGACTTCACCCAGTATAGTGAGACATCGTTCAACGATAACATCAATACGTTCATCCAGAATGCGGAAGAACGTATCCTTTTTGCTGTCGATCTGACGGTTTTCCGCAAGAATCAGACGGGTTCCCTTACGCTGAACAACAAGTATCTGACGGTGCCTTCTGACTATCTGTCAGCCTTTAGCCTGTCTGTCACGGCGAATGGCTCGACAAACTTCCTTCTCCAGAAGGATGTCGAATACTTGCAGGAATACAACCCGACTGGGGCTACTGGAGTTCCCAAGTATTATGCTGTTTTTGATATAAATACGTTCTTGGTTGCACCAGTTCCTGCGGCATCATACTCCGTTGAACTTCACTATTATTACCGTCCGCAAAGCCTTACGGCCACCAGTGGTTCACAAACGACGTGGATTAGCAACTACGCACAGGAAGCCCTGTTGTACGGAAGCTTGATTGAGGCGTATATTTACATGAAGGGCGAGCAAGATCTGATCGGCTTGTACGACAAGCGGTTCAACGAAGCTCTTGCCCGGTTGAAGAACTACGGCGAAGGTCGCGAGGATGTGGATGCCTACCGCGACGGCCTCATTAGGGTGAAAGCAAACTAATGTTTACAAATGCAATAGGAACTGGATCTTTCTCAGTGGACGTAGCAACCAGTAACGATGGCGGTCACCCGCCGGAGTTCTGGGCGAAAAGAGCGGCAGATCGGATTGTTTCCATATCCGACTCGACTGATCCGAACATCGCAGCCCAAGCAAGGGTCTTTCGCGATCAAGTAGAACAGGTTATACTATTCCACATGAAACAAGCCATCTCCTGTGACAGGACGACGGTCGGGCAGGTTATTACGAAGGCAGGTCACCCGGAACTTGCCGAACACATTAGGAGGCCGTGATGGCTTTTACTGGTAATTACATGACAACGTCGTTCAAGCTCGACCTCTTGAATGGCAAGCAGGCGATTGGAACTACTGTCATCCGTGCTGCAACAACGGCTGACACGTACAAAATTGCTCTATACACGTCATCCGCTACTCTGGATGCGTCAACAACGGCGTATAGCGCAACGAACGAGATTACCAACACATCCGGTTCAGCCTACACCGCAGGTGGTCAGACCCTGACATCGGCTGTCACGACGTCTTCTGGCACGACAGCATTTGCTGACTTTGCTGACGCATCGTGGTCTTCGGCTTCGTTCACGGCCCGTGGCGCGTTGATCTACAATTCAACCCAGTCGAACAGCTCGGTCGTTGTCTTGGACTTTGGTTCTGACAAGACGGCTTCGGCGGGTACATTCACGATCATCTTCCCGACGGCAGACGCTTCCAACGCCATTATAAGGATAGCATGAGATATTACGAATTGCGTTTTATCAAAAGCTGTGTCATTGTGGCTAAAGGAGGCCACAATGACAAAACCACATTTGAGACACGGGCATAGAAACCATCCCTTATATGCTACATGGTGCAACATGCGAGCGAGATGCGACAATAAAAATCATCCCGCTTACTACAATTACGGTGGCCGTGGGATTGAGTATGACCCACGTTGGTCTATTTTTCCAAATTTTTTAGAGGATGTTGGAGAAAAACCTTATCCAGAAGCGACTTTGGATCGCATTGATAATGATGGTCCATACAGTAAACAAAATTGTCGTTGGGCAGACAGAGTGGCTCAAAGACGTAATAGTCGTCAAATTGTAAAGGTGACTATTGGAGAAGATACAAAACTTCTTTCGGAATGGTGTTCTGTGTATGATATAACACTTGGGGCCATTCACCGTCGCTTAAGAAAAGGCGATGATATAGTCACAGCCCTTACAAGACCAAAGGCTGAAAGGTTTTTGAGAGGCTAGTATGACCGTATCCCTGAAGCATGCGTTTACGTCGGGTATTGCCGATTCCGGTGACGTAACCCTTGTTCAGCCTTCCAACTGGAATGCTGAGCATACGTTAACCCTTGCTCAGGGAAACATTCTCGGTCGTTTGGCCGCTGCCGGTACAGGCGCAGTTACCGAAATCCCCCTATCTTTTGATGCCAGCAATAACGCTACGTTTCCAGCGTCTATAGTCCATGCTGCCGGAACAACATCTATTGCCCCAACAAGGTTTGTATCAGGAACAAACTTGACTTCTGCTACGGCGGGGGCAGTAGAGTATGATGGTACGTCGTTTTATGGCACCCCGATTGGCGCACAACGTGGCGTTATACCGGGAATGCAGTTCTACCGCATCGATTCCAACCGAACGGTTGCCAGTGCCAGCGGTGCTTTCAGTGTTTTTGGTGTGGGTGCCACTGTATCAAGCAGCACGGTGTATTCTTTTGAAGCGGTGTACATATTCAATAGGACGGCGGGAACAACTTCCCATACCGTTTCTATGCTTTTTGGTGGGACAGCGACATACAACAATTTCGGGTACTTTTATCATCGGTATGCTTCAGCAACCGGGTTTAACAACGAAGTGACCGATCAATGCGGGGTCGTCAACTCTGCCGGGTCATTTACATTTACTGGCGCAAGAACGGTTCCTTATTACGACGCTGTTGTCTACAGGGGCTCGTTCTCGTGCAGTGCTGGTGGCACATTTATTCCTCAGCTTTCATATTCTGCCGCACCCGGCGGAAGTACCTTTGTAAACCCCGGAAGTTTTGTTTTAGTTTATCCTATCGGAGTATCAGGCGCTAATACCAGCGTCGGGACGTGGGCCTAATGGCTACGGCGTTTCAGGCTGGGGCGTTTAATCCCCTAGCGTTTAATTCTGCACCCACAAATGCCACCGTAGCATTCCAAGGATGGAATAAGTCCTCTGGGTGGGGCCAAGGCGCTTGGGGAACAGGCTCTGTAACGATTGGTCTTGCAACCGGTTCACCCGGATCAGTAACTGTAACTACAGGCGCTGTCGCAACCCCCACGGGTCTGTCTGCTACAGGACAAGTCGGTTCTGTAACTGTAGCCACACTTACAAACGTCAGTGTCACGGGTCTTTCTGCAACCGGTAGTCCCGGTTCTGTCACCGTAATAGGCACGGCAAATGTCAGCCCAACTGGTCTATCTGCGAATGGTCGAGTCGGCTCCGTTACTGTAACAGGCACGGCAAATGTCAGCCCAACTGGTCTATCTGCGAATGGTCGAGTCGGCTCCGTTACTGTAACAGGCACGGCAAATGTCAGCCCAACCGGTCTATCTGCGACCGGAAGTGTTGGCTCTGTCACCGTTTCAGGGGCTGCTAATGTTTCTGTCACGGGTCTAAGTGCTTCCGGTCAGATCGGTTCGGTATCAATTATTGGAACAGCAAATGTTTCACCAACCGGAGTTTCTGCAACCGGAAGAGTTGGAACTGCGACCGTAAATGCTGCCGCAAATGTTTCCGTAACAGGCCTTCAGGCAACGGGGCAGGTTGGTTCTGTCACGACATTTGTCACGACAAATGTCTCTGTCACAGGTGTTCAAGCGACTGGGCAAGTTGGTAATTCTTCCGTTGCAATCTCTTCAAGTGCTTCTGTCACTGGTGTTCAGGCAACAGGTCAGGTTGGCACTACCGATATTCTTATCACCACGAACGTATTTGCTGTTGGTGTATCGGCAAATGGACAGGTCGGAACAGTTGCCGTCTCACTCTCTATTGGTGTATACCCTGTAGGAGTTTCGGCATACGGGTATGCTGGCAATGTTTTGGTCTGGGGGGACATCGTCCCTGTTGATGATCCAAACTGGAACCAGATCATACCGTCGGAAGCCGCAGGATGGGTTCCTATCAACCCAAGTGATAACTCAAATTGGGTTCCTATTGTCCCCAGCGACGATCCAAGTTATACTCAAATTGCTCCGTCTCAGTCCCCAAATTGGACGCAGATCGCTGCTTAAAGGTGTTGAATGGCTAGTACCTACTCATCAAATCTTAAACTCGAACTCATGGGGACCGGCGATCAGTCTGGTACATGGGGCGACACGACAAACACCAACCTTGGAACACTCCTTGAACAGGCTGTTGCAGGTTACACAACCCAAGCTCTTGCAGGCGCTGGTCCAACGGCTTTGACAATCCCGAACGGCGCGTCGGGTGTTGGTCGTTACTACGTCATTGAGTTCACCGGCACACCGACCGCCGGTCACAATGTCACCGTCCCGGCAGTCCAAAAGCCCTATATTGTTTTCAATAACACAAGCGTATCGATCGTCTTTAAGGTATCGGGTCAAACCGGTGTCACGGTTGCCGTCGGCAAAAAGGCTATTGTCTATAACAATGGCACCGATGTCATTGAAGTAGCGAACGCTCCTGTCACAGAAGCTGGCACTCAGACACTGACAAACAAGACGCTGTCAACAGCCACATTGAGCGGCACGACAACGGCGAGCGGCGATATCTTGATGTCCGGAACAGGTCAGCTTGACCTTCCTGTCGGAACAACGGCACAGCGTAGCGGTTCACCCAACTCAGGCATGATTCGCTTTAATTCTGATAACGTGGCCTTTGAAGGCTACAACGGCACGGCATGGGGTAACATTGGCGGCGGTGCTGCTGGTGGCGGCTCAGACGCTGTGTTCTGGAACAACGGTCAAACTGTCACGACGAGTTACAGCATTCCAGCAAGTACCAATGCTGGTACATTTGGACCAATAACAATCTCCGGCTCTGCTACCGTGACAATCCCTTCTTCTTCGACATGGACGGTGGTCTGATATGGGAAACGTAACACTTAATGGTGCAACAAGTGGCTCGATCACCATTGCTCCTCCGGCGGTAGCTGGAACAAATACACTTACACTTCCGGCAGCGACTGGAACGGTAATCACAACCGGGTCGTCTGCTGCGTTGCCTGTTTCAGCAATCAACGCAACGGGAACGCCGTCATCGTCAACATATCTTCGTGGCGATAGCACGTGGGCATCTGTATCAGCATCAGGACAGCTTATTCGCGCTCCGCAAATTCTTACGAGCGGTACGTCTTACACGACGCCATCTAACTGCACGGCAATTTATGTTGAAGCGTGGGGTGGAGGCGGAAATGGTGGCTCTGCTACTGGTAGCGGAACGTATGATTCCGCTGGCGGCGGCGGCGGCGGTGGTGCTTATTGCGCTAAGTATTTTACTGTTACTGGGTCAACTGCATACACTTATGCTATTGGAGCTGGAGGTGGCGGTAATACTACATTTACTGTAAGCGCAACAACCATAACGGCTGGCGGCGGCAGTAGTGCTAGTGCGGCAAGTGCATCAGTTGTTACGGCTGGTGCTGCTGGCGGAACTGCTACAAATGGCGACTTAAATGCAAGAGGCGCACAAGGAATATCAGCGTTTATTGCCTATGATGGCGCAGCAAGATATGGCGGTTTTGGTGGGGCTGGCGCATCGTCTTCTGTTGGTGGTGGTGGAATTGGACCAACAAGAAATGCGGCAAATGGAGGTGCGGCTATTGGTTTTGCATCTGGCGGCGCTGGTGGGTATTCACAAGACGGAACTACGCGCAGCGGCGGTGCTGGTTCAGCAGGCTTAATTCGCATTTGGGAGTTCACATAATGCGTTGTGCTTTAGTTCAAAACAGCAATAACACGGTGATCAACATCATCATGGCTGATCCTTCGGTTGATCCTGCTCCCGAAGGCTGCATTCTTGTTGGCTTGCCAGATGATTCACCTGTTTCATTTGGCTGGATATACAATCCTGCTGATGGCTCATTCACAGACCCTAATCCTCCCGCTCCGGTTGAAGGAACAGTATAATGCCTGCACTTCTTAAAACGACTCAAATCCAAGAGCCGTCGTCCGCGACGGTGAACATGACGCTCGATACGAGCGGTGGTGTGACATTTGGTTCAGCAGCAACAGCAAATACATTAACAAGTGCAGCCGCGACTAACTTAAGTATCCAATCTGCTGGAACTACGGCAGTGACGGTCAACACATCTCAAAATGTTGGGATCGGCACTACGTCTCCTACGCAGAAACTTCAAGTTGCTAGTGGTAATATCTACATCAGCACTACTAATTATTTGATGTGGGATGTTAATGGTAATTATGGCCTGCAATCTGATGCTTCATCGCGCCTTTCATTTTATGCAGGCAGCGGAACAGAGCGTATGCGCTTTACATCAAGTGGAGCAATTTGGAAAAATTATACATCTGAAATTTTTAGTGCAAGCGCATATCAAATTGGCGTTTCTTACGATGGCAGCGCCAACCAAGGAATGGTTTTTAAAAATACTGCTAACAATGCAGCTGGTGCAGCAATTCGTTTTGTTGACTATCTTGGAAATTTTTCTGGCGGCGGTATTTTTTATTCTAGTAGCAATTCCATCTCTTACACCACAACATCAGATTATCGGTTAAAAAATAGCATTCAGCCAATGGCTGATGGATTGAATACAATTTCTGCATTAAAACCTGTAACATATAAGTGGAATGTTGATAATGCTTATGGTGAAGGATTTATAGCTCACGAATTGCAAGCAGTTATTCCATCAGCCGTTACTGGAAATAAAGATGCAGTTGACGCTAATGGCAATATAGCTCCGCAAGGCGTTGATTACAGCAAAATCGTTGTTCATCTTGTAGCAGCAGTACAAGAACTATCCGCTAAAGTAGATGCACAAGCAGAAGAAATTTTTGCTCTTAAGGCCAAAGTAGGATCATAACCAATGCCATTAACACTCAACGGAACAACTGGCGAAGTCTTCCCATCGTGGACAACGGCCACCCGTCCTGCATCACCTTCACAAGGTCAGACCGGATTTAACACGACTACGCTCCAGATTGAGACGTATAACGGTTCTGCTTGGGTCATTGGCACATCTGCAACGACTCAAGGCACAAGCGGTCAGTATCTTCAGTCTGCTGGTGCGGGTGCTGCTCCAACATGGGCAACGCTTTCTGCTACAGGCGCACTTATACGCACACCGCAGGTACTGACATCTGGCACATCTTATACAACACCATCAAACTGCACTTCTATTTATGTTGAAATGGTGGGCGGCGGTGGCGGTGGCGGTTGCCGCAATGCTGCCGACGGAGCGGCTGGCGGAGGCGCTGGTGGTGGGTATTGCGTTTTTTATGCGACCGTAACAGCTAGCACCGCTTATACTATTGCAATTGGAAGTGGCGGCGCTGCAAAAACATCAACTGGGACTGGGAATAGCGGAGGAAACACTACGTTTACAGTTGGCGCAACTACTTATGCAGCGAACGGTGGTGGTGGTGGTGGCGCAAACACATCTGCAGCTCCTGCAACCGCAGGAGGCGGGAGTGGTGGTTCTGCATCTAACGGTCTTCTCAATTTAACAGGACTACCGGGTTATCCGGGAACTTATGGTGTAAATAATATTGTTACTTTTCATGGATCACCATTTGCATCTAACTCTGGCACTAGCGGCAGCGTAAGCGGAGCAGGCGGTTCTCCTTCAGGAAGATTTGTAAGTGGCGGTGGTGGTGCAGGAAGTGGTGCAACTGGCGGTAATGGAAGCAATATTGGATGTGGTGGTAGCGGCGCGATAGGAAACGGGTCAGTTACAAGCGGTGCTGGTTCTAACGGTCAAATTATTGTTTGGGAGTATACCTAATGATTCCGGGAATGATGGGTGGTCCAATGATACCAGCACCAGTTAACGGCACTCCTCAAAAGTGTGCGCTTGTTCAAAACAGCGACAACATGGTGATCAATATCATCGTGGCTGATCCGCAAGAAGACCCTGCACCGGAAGGCTGCACACTTGTTGGATTACCTGACAATTCACCTGTTTCTTTTGGTTGGATTTACGATCCTGCTACGGGCCAGTTTACTGATCCTAATCCGCAGCCTCCAGAAGAGTTAAGTGTAGATCCTAATCCCCCTGCACCGGAGCCTACGGCCTAAGCAGTACAATGAGGTCGCCTAATGCCTTTGCAGAAGATCCAGTTCAAGCCCGGAATCGTCCGTGATCTAACAGCTTACACAACCGAAGGCGGTTGGTTTGATGGCAATCTCGTTCGCTTCCGTCTGGGTTTTCCGCAGTCCGTGGGCGGATGGCAGAGGTTCTCGGTCAATACTTTTCTTGGTCTCTGCCGCTCAATCATGGGCTGGAATACTCTGGCCGGTCAATACTTCATGGGCGTCGGCACGAGCCTAAAGTTCTACATCGAGAACGGTGGCGCGTATTACGATGTCACTCCGATTCGCCGTGACGTCACGCTTACAAAGATCTCCCTCGTAACGACCGGCGCAAGTGGTAATGGAACGACGGCAACGATTACTTTTGCCACGCAGTCTTTTGCACCTTCTGTTGGGTCTAGCGTCACCGTGTCAGGTGTCACGCCGGTAGGGTACAATGGCACGTTCACCACAACGGCGACGTCAACGTCTTCGGTATCTTATGCTAGTGCAACTACCGGATCACAAACTGTAGCCGGTAGAATACAAGTAGCCCTTGGCCCCTTTACCGCGACAAACGGATCAAAAACAATCAACGTCTACGACGTCGGTCACGGTTGCACGACAGGTGATTTTGTTACGTTCTCCGGTGCAACAGGTCTTGGCGGCCTCATCACTGCGGCAGTTTTGAACCAAGAGTATCAAGTCGCAAGCGTTGTGGATGGTGATAACTACACCATCACCGCAACGGCTACGGCCAATGCAAGTGACACAGGTCATGGTGTTTCTGTTAATGCCAAGTACCAAATCAACACCGGTCTTGATGAAGCTGTAGACGGTGCTGGCTGGGGCGCAGGTACATGGGGTCGTGGCACATGGGGATCAAGCGTTGCTCTGGATGCAGGCAACACTCTTCGTCTGTGGTCGCAAGACACGTGGGGCGAGGATTTGATCTTCAACGTCCACAACGGTGGGATCTACTATTGGCAGAGTATGTCGGGAACTGCGTTGCAGATTCCTCCAACGACTAATCCTGCGACTCGGGCGGTTACCATTAAATCTCTGTCCTCTGACCCTTCTTGCCCGGAAGTTGCAACTCAGATTCTTGTGTCGGATCGTGACCGCCACCTGATTGCGTTTGGCGCAGATAACTTTATTGCTTCTAACGGGACTATTGATCCTGATCAGGACCCAATGCTTATCCGGTGGTCGGATCAAGAAGACTTTACGACGTGGTACCCGACAGCGACGAACTCCGCAGGTGATCTTCGCCTTGGAACGGGTAGCCAAATTGTCCGTGCAGTTGAGACGAAGCGCGAGATTCTTGTGTTCACAGACACGGCTCTCTACTCGATGCAGTTTATTGGGCCTCCGTATACATACGGCATTCAACAAGTCTCGACCAACACGACGACAATTGCCTACAACGGCTTTGCGGTCGTGGAAGATAACGTCCTTTGGATGGGTATGAATAAGTTCTACATCTACGCAGGTTCAACCGACGAGTTGCCCTGCACGGTGAAGGAATACGTCTTCAACAACCTTAATCGCGCTCAGTCGAACAAAATCTTTGCTTCTGTAAACTCTGAATTCAACGAGATTACGTGGTTCTACCCGTCGGCTAATTCGTCGGAGAACGATAGCTACGTGACGTATAACTATGCCGAGAAGGCTTGGACATACGGATCACTCGCTCGCACGGCTTGGCTTGATCGCGGTGTTTTGGAATACCCCGTTGCCGCCGGTACTGATGGTTACCTCTATTATCATGAATACGGCACGGATGACGGCAGCCAAAATCCACCAGTTGCCATCAATTCGTATATTGAAAGCTCGCCGTTTGATCTCGGTGAGGGCGATCAATTCTCGTT
>Ga0214917_10005717_pt1 | contig 13183 bp, 11 predicted proteins | sample LL_1208_BB_MetaG_FD_177983 | JGI IMG/M metagenome (GOLD analysis project Ga0214917, IMG submission 177983) | Freshwater microbial communities from Lake Lanier, Atlanta, Georgia, United States - LL_1208_BB | ecosystem: Environmental > Aquatic > Freshwater > Lake | place: USA: Georgia | collected... | reverse complement strand
GTCTCCTGAAACCAGCCCTGATAAATGGCGACCTTCTCTCGTGGATAAGAGCAGATTTCAAAAAGAACTTTTTCTAGATCCTCCCTTGGAGCCTCCAGCGCTTTGATCCCGCGAAGTCTCCCCAACGCCTCCGCCTCTGGGAACTTCATGTCATTTACAATCCAGTCAATGGGATCGTGATTCCGGTCGGGTTCTGGAATTCCCTCAAAGCTGTCGAAAAGATGCATCTTCCGAACAACTCCGGGAACAGATAAGGCAGCTAAGGCCATTAATCCAGCGGCCCCGCCCCGCCATGTCCCCGCCTCAACCAGATCTCCCGGAACATTTTCTTTGTGCACGTGGCGTGTGATTTCCACCAGACTCATCAATCCATCGTAGGTGACCATGGTGTAGGGAAGTAGAGATTGTATGGTTTTTTTCCAATGGGGTTCGTCCTCGTACCCGCGACTCAATTTGTTGTACTGCCACTGGCTTAAGTTCCCAGGACATATCACGTTGCTTTGAAAAACTGCCCCGTACCTCAGCAATTTCCGAAACAAAACGGCATCTTCCTTATTTTGCCGGAAATCGCCCAAGCAGTGCCATGCAAGATACCGTATATTTTTCCTCAGCCAGCGACGCAGATGTCGGGTCATCCAGTTCAGATGCCCCGCAAGTCTCCTGCGCACCTTGAAGGGCTTTTTCATGAAGCTCGATTCTGCCCTAAGATTAGGCTGGGCCGATCCCGCCCCATGCCGCCCGTGTTTTTTTAGTCAGTCCATTTGCATCCAGGTGGAAATATTTTCTCGCCCCTTCCTGATCCGTTGTCCGGTGCAAGAACTCATCCCCGCTTCCCAGTCGCACCAAAGGGGAACTCTTCGGTTTGTCCGCTTTCCACTCCGCCAAGGCCGCTCCCAGCCCGCCAAGCCGGCTGTGTTCTTCGACGCTGACTACCAGCCGATGCTCCTGAAAGATTTTGTTCCACTCATGGTCGGCAAAAGGCTTCAGATAAGGCTGGGAGAACACCGATGCCGAGAGCCCCTCTTTTCCCAGCAGTTCAGCCGCCGAGACAACCTCGGGCAAAATCGTTCCACAAGCCACAAAGGCAACATCCTTCCCGCTTTGAAGGCGCAGAGGTTGCCCGGGGGCAGCCTGCAGGGGGGCTGGATGGATTTGAGGCTCCCCTTTTTTTCCAATGCGAATGTAACTCGGTGACGATGACTCGAGGGAATGACTCAAAACCATTTCCAGTTCCCGGGCATCGCCGGGTGCGGCCACATTCATTCCCGGAATCAAACGCAACATTCCCAATTCCTCACAGGAGTGGTGGGTTCCTCCAAGGGAGGCATACGAAAGACCGCCCCCCGTCCCAACCAAAACCACAGGAACATGGTGATACCCGAGATCGACCCGGATCTGCTCCATCGCCCGATAAGTCAGAAAAGGGGCAATGGTATAGCAAACCGGACGAAAACCCTGCATGGCCATTCCCGCCGCCACTCCAACCATGTTGGCCTCGGCCACCCCGCAGTTGTAAAATCGCCCCGGACAACTCTCCTTGAATTTGTCGAAGAGACGATTCCCGATATCCCCGCTCAAAAGGACGATCCTATCGTCCTTTTGAGCCCACTCCGTGATTCGTTTGGCAAAATAGTTTCTCATGGCGACGAAAAGAGAAGGCCGGGGGCTAAAGCTGGGATTTCAAGCCTCTCGCACCTCGCAATATCATTCTTTCTGTTTTTTAGATTCACGGACGGAGAGAATCTAAATTTAAGCCATCCCTCCAGCTTTCGATCAAAAAGGAGTCCCGTGCAACTCAAATTAACCGGGATAATTTTTGGGTCTCCCGATCCGGAGAACTGCAGGCAATAGCTGAAGTCGAAGGGCAGCACCAAAAGAGATTGGCCCTCCGAGTGCGCCTCAATTCTTATCTCGGGACCCTTTTCGAAACAAAGTTTCTCAAGTGTTGCCGGGACTAGGGGACCGAAAATCGGAGCCTCAACCAAGGCAGTTTTACGGAAGTCAATCTTCCCGCCCTTAATTTTTTGGACGAATTCACCGATATTTTCATATGGTTCAGATAAAGTTGGACTAAAGGTTCCGAGATTGGAGTCCGGCAATGTATAAAGAAATATTTCATGACCGTCGAAATTCTCCCGCAGAACCAGTTCGGCCCCAGAAATAGGACCGTCGGCGACGATCGTCGTTACACCCAAAAGTTGGGCCATGCTCTTATTAAACACTCTTGGAGCCCTTGCCGCTCGTTCGATATCATCCTTTGGATCATAAAACGAAGCACATAAGAGACAAAGCATGGGGGGGGATATGAAATGGCCATATTCATTGTAAAAAGGCACTTCTGCATTCATGAGGTCAATGGTTAAGTCGTTGCCGATTCTCTGCCTTATTTTGTTGGCGCAAATATTGTAAAAAGCACCCCATCCCGATTTTTCTTCACTCTTCATGTTCAGCAACACAAGGCATTTCCCATGAAAGGAACCGCTTTCTCCGATCTGTGAATGCCGGCGGATTTCCTTTAACCACACACTTTCACTTGGTGGCCATTTCGAAAAATGGGCGTGTTTTGAAACTTGATTAATGGTGTGCATGGAAAAAAGATAACCAAGCATGACTAAGCCCAGGGAGTATATCTTCGCCGAGGCACTTTGCATCGTTTTCAAAAGCAAATGAAAGCTTGTTAAAGCTATCAAAGCAAATAAGGGCGCATTCACTAATTCAAAATAGAATCCTGCCGAAGGGGGCCCACCAAAAAGAAGCCACTTAATGTTATACAGAGTCCCGGCTGACCAGGCGCCAGCCAGATACAACCCTAAATTCGAATTCTTTCCTCTCGTCCCAACACACCAAGCGATGAATCCCAAGCAAGCAAAGGCTATCAAGCTAGCCAGCCAGTTGCCGACATCAGGATATAAAAATATTGAGGTGCGCCTGATTAGCCAAAGTGGATGGTTTAAGCAGTCGGCTCGGTAGCTGTTCGATTGGCCGGAAAAAAACCCTTCGCGAGTATATGTAAAGAGGGCATGCAAAAAGCTTGGTATTCGCATCATAATAAAAGCCATACCGACACAGAGGTAAAATAATAGAATTCTCATTCTTGTTGTTTTATTTCCGGACAGGAACAATGCAGCCGCCCCACACGCATGGGTTAAAAACAAATGCGGAGCGAACATTGGATACGCGAGCACAGAATATGTCAGTAATCCCCCCAGAATAAAAAAGAAGCCCAGGCTTCGAATCAGCTTTTCGGCGCTTAATGCTCTCTGTAGCAGATAAAAAGCAAACAGATTATGGATTGCAACCTCTTGCCAATATAAACCGAGGGTTGATTGGGCTGTCAGCGCATTATTTGTTAACGTTGGAATCCAAAGGAGGAAGGATGCGAATACTGACATGATTTCACAAACAACCGGTTCGACCGCGAAGTTCCTGAGAATTGCTAGAAATAAAAAGTATATAATGAGTGCTTGAAAAAGGATCTGATAAACAATTTTTTTATCTGCCTCTATATGCTTTGAAAGAGCCAAGGCTGGGCTTAGGTTGGCCTGAAAAGGTACCTGGATTCCAAAATTGTATAATGGGTTGCCTTTAAGGGTCAGGCTGTTGCTGTTCCACTTTTGCTGACAGGCCACGTTACCCTGGAACCAGTGAGCATCTACGTGCAATTCGTAATCGCATTCCAACGCAAAGGCCATCCATACCAACAGGCCCAGATTGATTGTACGCAATAGGGGTAGAAGATATTTTTTCATCAGAGTTTTCTGGCCACACCCAAAGCCTGGATCCCCCGCTCAGCAAACAGTTTGTGGCGAGACAATGTCTCATCCCATGCGGCGAATCTGCGGACAAATCCACGGATTCCCGGCATAAACCGGAGGATTCGATTGAACACCAGTACATCACTGTTCATGAAAAGTGCGCACCCCATAAAGCCTTTGGTTTGCCATAATGTCATTTGCAGCCCGCATTTCGACATTTCTTTTTCCATGGCCAACCGGCGAACTGGTCTTTCGGTTTCTTGATCCAGTTTAGGAGAAAGAGTGTAGATGATTTTTCTCAATCCCCTCCACAGAAAAAAGTCATCGGCCGGCTCCCGAAAGATCAGCCGGCCACCCTTTTTCAAGACCCGCTTGATTTCTCGGAAAAGTACGCGCTGGTTGGGGACATGGTGGATTCCACCCAGGCAGAAAACGTGATCGAAAACCTTATCCGGGAAAGGAAGTTCGAGCCCGGATGCCTGCAGATAAGCGAAATTTTTGTTTCGATGTATTTTTTGGGCAAAAGAAAGCATGTCTTCGGAGATATCCACCCCAAAACCTAGTTTGATTTTTTTCCCAAAGAGTTTTTGTACTTCGCCATGCCCGCAGCAGAGATCGAGCACGATACCGAGCGACTGCTGGCCTACGGTTTTTTTTAATTCATTGTCCAGGTAGCGAAAATATTCCCTGGTATGGGTATACTCCAGATTTTTGAGGTAATCCTTCGCCAGTTTTTTGTTGTAGTGATCTTTTTGTATCCGGTCGGCACGCTTTGGCTGGCGGGCCAAAAGAGCCGGAACTCCCATTTGGCTTATGCGGTACCTTCGGCCGCCCCCAACCAGATGTTGGCTAGAAAGAGTCAGTTTTTTCCCTGTTGCCGGACACCGAAGATACTCTAGATGACGCCTAAGCATATTACACCTCAGACTCAACCAAGCAGTACTCGGAAACGCCGAAAGGAACCCGGATCCCCTCCGTCAAATGGATATCAGCTGTAAATAGGCTCGAGAGGATTCTGTTTAGCAAAGGAGTGTTTACCTGATTTTCACTCTTAAGACCGCACCCATGTTTTTTTAAAAAGAGGCGCGCCAGCCAGATGGGCGGGCAAAGAAGAAAATTAAAATACCGGTGCCGGATTGGCCTCAGACCGGACTCGGTCACTTTTTTGACCAGCTCGCCCCGACGATATCTGCGGCGGTGAAACGAAACCTGATCCTGCAGCCCCCAAAGTTCCGGAAACGAAGGAACGGCCAAAAAAGCGGACCGTCCTCTTTTCAACAACCGGCGGATTTCGCGCAAAGCCGCCCGATCGTCCTCCACGTGCTCAAGCACGTCCGTAGCCAGAACCAGGTCAAAATGACCGGAAGGCAGGCCGGTCTCACAGATATTTCCCAGTTCCACATTTACAAAACCACGCTGGCGACATAGCTCCACAGCCGCCGGGCTGATATCCAGCCCCTTGATATTTTGAAAACTCATGGAGCGCAGCATGCTTAGGTTCGTGCCGGAACCGCAACCGAGATCCAGAATTCTGGACTCAGGATCGAGCCCTAGACGGCGAATGATTTTCCCAAATAAAAAACGTCGACCCGTGAACCACCAATGAGTTTCTTGGATTTGGGACTCAAAGATCAGCGCCTCATCTTTCACGGGGGATTCTCTCTTGAAAGTAATCTTCCCCGCTTTTCCCGTAATAAATCCGCACCATAATTTCAGACAAGAGGCCGAGACTCAGGAAGATCAGGCCGGTGATGAAAGAGAAAACCGTTAACAAGGGCAGTGGAGTCAAAATAAAGGAGACCTCTTTTACGAGACGCAGATAAATCGCCAAGGCACCGCTACCAGCAGAAAGGAGAAGCGAAAGAAATCCCAGGACTCCAAACCAATGCAACGGCTTGTGCGATGCGTCCAAGAGAAATTTGAGCAACAAAAGGTCGAGGATCACCTTGGGAATCCGCCCCAAGCCGTACTTGGTTTTTCCGGAACCTCGTTTGCGATGCCCGACTTCTTCGTTGGTGATTCGTCCACCCTGAAAATGGACCAGGATGGGAATGTAACGATGCATTTCCCCGTATAAGTCGAGTTTTTTGAGATAGGCAGAGCGGTACGCCTTGAGGGAGCATCCAAAATCCTTGATTTCGATGCCAAAGAGGAAATTGATGAGCCGGTTGGCAACCCAGCTGGGAAAGTTCCGCGTCAGAAATTGATCCTGCCGGAGGCGCCGCCAACCGGAGACCAGATCAAATTCTCCCTTTTCCAATCGAGCCACCAGCCGCGGAATATCTGCAGGCATATTTTGCAGGTCCGCGTCCAGAGGCACCAGAATCTCACCCCGGGATTGTTTGATTCCCGCTTTCAGGGCGGCGGTCTGACCAAAGTTTCGTGATAAATAGATAGCCCGGTTTTTGCGGGGGTTGTGCCCGACCAACTCCCGGACCACCTCAGCACTGCCATCCGTACTCCCATCATCCACGTAGATCACTTCATAGTTCAGGCCTTTTCGCTGAAGGGAATGGTGGATTTCCTGATCCAAAATCCTGAGGTTGGTCTTCTCGTTATGGATCGGCACAACGATGGAAATCTTGGGTTGAATCTTCCCCTTCATTTTAAAACTCCCAATTCTTTTCCCGCTTTTTTTACCTCATCTTCGGTGGGGATCCGGTAGTGCCAGTTGTTATCATTCTCCATGAATGAGACGCCCTTTCCTTTGACCGTGTGGGCGACCCAGGCGGTGGGCCGACCCTCCGGATCCGGGGACTCGGTCATGGCCCGGGCCACCGCCTGAATATCGTGACCATCAATCTCCCGGGCCCTCCAGCCAAATGCCTTCCACTTGTCGACCAAAGGATCCATGGCCATGACTTCCTGACTCCGGCCCGTGGCCTGCCACTTGTTGTAGTCGACCCAGACCGTCAAATGGGAGAGCCGTTGGGCGGGGGCAAACATGGCCGCCTCCCAAACCGAACCCTCCTGACACTCCCCATCGCTCATCAACACCACGACCTTCGCGGATTTTTTTTGTAGCCGCGCTCCCAAGGCCAGCCCGACGCCGACGGGTAGTCCGTGCCCAAGGGATCCGGTGGCCAATTCCACCCCCGGCGCACAACCGGGGGCAGGCTGCTCAGCCAACTCGGCTCCCTCCTGGGCAAACCGTTCGAGCCATTCCGGGGGAAAATATCCGCGTTTTGCGAGGGTCGCATACAGACCGATCGCCGCATGGCCTTTGCTCAAAATAAAGCGGTCGCGACCCGGATCCTTGGCCTTCGCGGGATCCGGAGAGTTTTTGCCGAAAAAATAAGCCGTTAAAAGGTCCACGCACGAAAGGGCCGACGCCAGATGAGGGGCCCCGGCGGCATGGGACATCTGGATGATGCGGTAGCGCAACTCCCGGGCCGTGGCCGCCAAATCCGTGCTCATGCCGGTCGGACCATCACGTGAATCGGCTCGCCGGAGCGCATCCAGCGGATGCCCTGATTGATCTCCGCCAACGTGCACCGGTGGGTGACCCATTCTTTTGTGGAAATTTTCCGGTCGGCAAGAATCCGCAAATACTTGGAAATTTCCCGGTGGGGCTGGCTGGACCCCCCCTCCGATCCGGTCAGCACCCTTCCCAGATGAAGCGGCAAGGTGTTGATCGAAAGCTTTCGGTCGTGGCGCATCACCCCGATTCCAATACATCGTCCCTTCGGCCCGCAGAGCTCGTAGGCTTGTTCGAGGACGGCCGGTTGTCCGGTCCCATCCATCACCACATCCGCCGGATGACCGAGAAAAGCCCGGACTTTTTCCGCCCACGCGGGATCCTTGGCCGAAAAGGTTTCCGTGGCTCCCATTTTCTTTGCCAGCGCGAGCTTGTTGTCGTGTAGATCCACGGCAATGACCGGATGGGCGCCGGCCAAAACGGCTCCCAGCACCACCCCCGACCCAATTCCACCACAACCGATGATGACCACACTCTCGCCGATTTTCACCCGGGCTTCATGATGGATCACCCCGAACCCCGTGGTCAGGGTGTCGGCCAGCAGGGCGCCCAGCTCGGGATCGGTATCCCGAGGAATCGGGGTCAGTCGATTCCCGGAAATCACGGCGATCTCCTGAAACGTGGTGATCGGCCCTGCATTGCAGTCCGCTCCCTTCCAGCGATACCGGGTTCCCCCTGCGTCCACTCCCTCGCCGGGTCGCCAATGCGCCACGGCCCGGTCCCCTGTCTTCAAATGTTTGATGCCCGGTCCCAATTCCAAGATCTCCACCGTGGCCTCATGCCCGATGAGGTGGGGCAAATAACGGTCAGGGCCTTTCACCGCATCTATCTCCCCGATCTGCGACCCGCAAATCCGGGTGGTTAGAATTCGGACAAGCGCCTGGCCGTAACCCAGTCCGGGGATTTCCACCTCATCGACGATGAGGTCGGCCCCGGTCTGATGGAGGATCGCGGCGCGGGTCTTCACAATTTCCCAGCGGTGGCGAGACCCTTCATCGTTCGAATGTTGTACCAGTTTTCCTGATCCTTGAGTTTCCCGGCCTGAAACGCCTCGATCACTTCCCGAATGCCGTCCTGCACCCCGAACTTCGGGCTGAAGCCGGTGGCGAGAAGTTTTTTCGAGGAAAGCCGGTAGGATCGGGGGTCATTCGACTCGGACACGATGATTTCCGCCGGAATCTTGGATTGGGCCATTTGGGCGATTTCCAGAATGGAAATGTTTTCAAATCCCGCATTGAAAATTCCGGTCAACTCGGGCTTGGCGAGAAAATGCTCGTAGACCCGGATCATGTCCTGAAGATGGATGTTCGGGCGGGTCTGGTTCCCACCAAACACCGTGATCTTGCCCTTGGTCAGAGCCTGCATCGTCAGCATGTTCACGGACAAATCCAGTCGCATCCGGGGAGAATAGCCGCAAATGGTGGCCGGCCGGATAATGGTGGTGCGAATTTTATCCGCATAGCTCAATAAGACTCTCTCGCTGACCATTTTCGTCTTGTTGTAATCCGAAATGGGGACGAGGGACAGTTCCTCGGTCACTTCCGGCTCCTCTTTCACTCCGTACACGCTTCCGGAGCTCGCATACACAAACTGCTTCACTCGATGAAGGATGGCCTTTTCCACCAAAAACATGGTGGCCAGGGTGTTGACCTCCCAGTTGAGCTTGGAATTCAGATCCGCGCAGGGATCGTTCGCCACATTGGCGAGGTGCAAAACCGTATCGATCCCGTCGAAGGGAATGCGGTCGACTTCCCGAATGTCGGCCTGGATGACCTTGAGGCCCTTGGCCGGCTTCAGGTAATTCCCGAACCACTGCACATCCACCACGGTCAGTTCATGGCCCAGCTCGAGGAGTCTTTGCGCCAGCGGGGTTCCCACGTAGCCGCACCCACCCGTTAAGAGAATTTTCATTTTTGGTTTTTTCCTTTCAGTAAGTGAGCATTCCGATTCCGCTTTTCAACAAGGTGGCTTTTCGGACGGGCTCGGCATTGCCAGGCACCCGCACGGCCTGGGCCCCCGCCAACTGACCAAGAAATGTCGCCTCCTCAATGGGCAGACCCTGGGCCGCCGCCAGAGTCGCGACGGCACAGAAAGCGTCCCCAGCCCCCACCGTATCCACAATGTTCCTTTCGAACGGCTCGCAGTGGCAAGCCGAGCGCGGCGTCAGCCCGATCGTCTCCCGCCCGCCGCGAGTCAGCCAGGCATAGCGGCTTCGCAGCTGCTTCCGGAGGTTTCCGAGTTCTTTTTCAAAATCAAAGCGCCGCCGTCCCACGGCCAGAGTGATTTCCGCCTGGTCCAGAGAAAAGGAATCGGCCCGACGGTAGCGCCGGTTGATGATGTTGAAGCCGTAGTTGTTGCTGTTGGTTTGGCAGTTCACCGCCAAAAATTTCGCCTGCTTTTCAACCAGCCTCCTCACGGGATCCGTCATCAGCCCGTGGCCGAAATCCATCACGAGCACGATGTCAGCCCAACGGACCAGCTTGCGGAGTCGGGCGAGAAATCTTTTTTCCGTTTTAGTGTCCAGCGGCTCATTGCGAATAAAATTGAGCGAGAAGAGCTTCGAAAGCTCCTTTCCTTCGGCCTTGGGCTCAACAAACCGCTGCTTCACGATGGTCACGCCCCCTTTTTGCCGGATATGGCCGCTCAGGACCTTTCGATAAGGCCGGAGTAGTTTTCCCAGCCAAGGTTCTTCTCCCGTCACGGTCGCCAAACGCACCTGCGGAGTGAATTCCCGGAGATGCCGCACCACGGCCAGCGCCCCTCCCCCGTGCGTCTCTTCCGCCAAATGACGGGCGGAAAGAATCCGGTTTTTGGAAGTCAGCCCCTGAACGTCCACCGTGGAATAGCGATCAAAAATCACTTCGCCGATGACCAGCACTTTTTTGCGGGCAAACGCATCCACGCAAGCCCGAAAGGTCCCGGCGTCGAACCGCCCGGCCAGGTGTCGACAGAAGTCCTTCACTTTCGGCTCCTGAGTTTCAAAATGGTTGTTCAGCAGCCGGGTGGAACTGAAGACCACCGATCCGACGTAGCGGACGCGACCTCCCAGCCTTTCCACGGTGGCCACATCCTGCCGGATGTTTCCGGTGACATCATTTGCCGCATCCTGATACTCCAGCCCTTTGCAATAGATGTGGGGCCGAACGAGTTCGATGGCCTCCACTGCAGCGGGATGGGGAACCACCACGACATAATCGACGGCCTCCAGCGCTGCCAAAGCCTTGGCCCGAAGGGCATCATTGAAAAATGGGCGTCCGGGACCTTTGTTGACGTGGGCGGCAGCGGTCAGGGTGACCACCAAAACATCCCCCAGTTTTTTCGCCTCCTCGAAATGAATCACGTGCCCGGGATGCACCAGATCAAACGTCCCGTGACATTGCACGATGGTTTTTCCTTTTTTGCGAAGGTCGGAAAAAACCGCGGAGGCCTTTGGGTAACTGAGAATTTTCTGGCTCATGGTTTATGAATGTAATGGTCGGGCAGCGTGCGAAGCGCGGCCAGATTCTGGTCGATCCATCGAATGACTGAATCCACCCCTGCCTCCAGATCGACGGCGGGAGCCCATTTCAGCTCCTGCTTGGCGCGGGTGGAGTCGAGCAGATACGCCGCATCTTTCCCTGGGCGGTCCTCGGTCACCTCCGCCAGCTTTTCAAACGACGATCCGGTTTTCTGGGCAATCATCGCCACCAAATCCCGGATGGCGATGAAGCGATCCGTGGAAAGATGATACACCTGCCCGGATTGCCCCCGATCCAAAATGGCCAAACTGGCAACCGCCACGTCCTTCCCGTGGATAAACGCCCGGGTGGAATGTCCGCCCCCGTGGAGAGGAAGCTTCTTTTGGAGGCGGGAAAAAAGCGCCGCCCTGGGAACAATGCGGTAGAGTTGCTGCCCCGGACCGTAGACGTTCGCCGCCCGGGTAAAGACCACGGGAAAGTTGTAGCGTTTGAAAAAAGTCATCAAATGCAGGTCGCAAGCCGCCCGGGATGCCGCATAGGGCGTGCTGGGGTTGAACGGCGCATCCTCCCTCACCACGCCGGAACAGCTCCCATAAACTTCCGGGGTGGTCACATGGAGATATTTTTTCAGCCCATCCCACTTCCGGAGTTCCTCATGAAGCCGGACATTCGCCACCACGTTGGTTTGATACCAATGCACGGGAGTCAGCCAGCTTTCCGCCACCATGCTCTGGGCGGCAAAGTTCGCGACCCAAGTCAGATTTTGTTCCCGGGCCAGGCGGCCGATCGCCTCCGCTTTTTCGTTCAGATCCATGCGCAAAAAAGAAAACTTTTTGAGCCGCTCGGGGGGCCCCCAGCGGTAGGGTAGGAAAACAGGGTTTAGCTCATCCGAGCGGCTTACCCCGACGACTTCATGCCCTTCGGAAAGGGCATGATCAATGAATGCCGCCCCGGTATAGGAGTTGCTCCCGATGACCAAAATCTTTGGACGAATCATCGGAGGTGTTTAAAGAGAAGATGTCCCGCCATCATGTGCAGATCTTCCACAACCTGCATGTCATGAATGGGGAAATGAAGAGGCAGATCCGCCAAGGCTTTCGCCCCGCCTCCATCGAACCCCAGAAGAGCCACCGAGATGACCCCGATTTTTCTAGCCGACTTCAACGCGTTGAGAATATTAGGAGAATTGCCGCTGCCCGAGAAAACCAGCAAAAGATCCCCGGAGTCGGCCAATGATTCAAGTTGATGGGAAAAAACGTTCTCAAAGCCGATATCGTTGCCCAGACAGGTCAAAACCGATGGATTGGACGCAAGGGAGTGCACTCGGAAGGCCCCACGGCCTTGTTGATTGACCCCGTAAATAAGATCCGCGGCCAGATGATTGGCATTGGCCGCACTTCCTCCGTTCCCGGCCAAAAAAAGGCTTCTTTTTTGCTTCCTTAAATTTTCAAACTGCTCACAGGCCTTGGGCCAAGCAGGATCCTTCGCCAGAACCTGAAAGCCCTGAAGAAGCAGTTCTTGGTATTTTTGCAGCATGGTTACAGGGTTCAAACGTCTCGCCTTGAGGGAGTTACTATGGCTAAGATGAACCTTCTTTGAAAGAACTTAAAAAGATATGGGCCTTTGGAATCCCCTACCTCAAGCCCTATCGCTTCCGCTTTTTCCTGGGGATCTTTTTGAGTATTTTTTTCGGTCTTTCGAACGGCCTCTTTGTGGTTTCGATCAACACCCTGTTCAACCGGTTGACCCCAGTCTCTGCCCCCATCGCTCTCACAGCACAAGCCACCCCCCCCGCCACCGATCCAAATTCCTTGGATAAAAAGTTAAAAAACCTTTGGAAGGAAAAGGTATCTGGAATAAAAAAAGGTCTCCAAGGAATTTCCGATGATTGGCTACCTCGCATGGGGCAACAAGTTACCTGGCGGCAAATGCTGGGAGGTTTTTCCCTCCTTCCCTTGGTCATGGGCCTCCGCGCCATGGCTAGCTACCTCAGCACGTACTGCCTGACTTGGGTCAGCGCGCGGGTGATCCGCGACATGCAGGTCGCCGCCCTGCGCAAGGCCCAGGATCTATCCCTGGCCTTTTTCCAAAAAATGCCGGTGGCGGACATCTATAGCCGCATCACCACCGATACCCGGGTGATTTACGATTCAATGACCAATGGCTTCATCGATACCATCCGGGAACCGTTTGCCGTTGTCAGCATCCTGATCAGCATGCTGGTCATCGATTGGAAGCTCACCCTGATTTCTGTCTGCATGCTGCCGCTCGTTTTGGTCCCGGTCATCTCCAGCGGTCGGCGACTGAAAATGCTGACCCAGAGGTTCACCGGCTTGTCCGTGACCCAGAGCGGTGGACTGCTTGAGGCACTGGCTGCCGTGCGCATCGTCAAGGCCTATGGCATGGAAGCCTTGCAACTGAAATCGTTTCGCGAGCAAGCGAACATAGGGGTGGAGATGAGCGTCAAAACGGCCCAAACCCGCAACCTGCTC